>CENV01085745.1_pt1 | contig 37266 bp, 38 predicted proteins | sample 530231 | NCBI WGS metagenome assembly CENV01 (sample SAMEA2619815, study PRJEB7988) | marine metagenome | biome: marine biome (ENVO:00000447); feature: surface water layer (ENVO:00002042); material: "saline water (ENVO:00002010), including plankton (ENVO:xxxxxxxx)" | depth 5 m
GGCTTCGGAATCGGGTCGGATAGGTCAGAAATACCACCTGAAAGCTACATAACCGAAGTTTCCAGCCGGGAATCTAGTATAATATCAAATTTCTGCGGTTAGCCTGAAATGCTCCTGCTTTCGCTATGGTTCGCCTGCAACGACCGTTAGATCCACCACGTCAGAGATCAGTCTATAAGCGTCACCGTAGGAAGGATCGCGCGACATTTATATTGAGAGCTCGAGCCTTCCGTTAAGCGGTGACGCGTTTTTGATACCGTCAGAAACCTCCTATTCCTGATAACAATGATATAGTTATCGTTGCTGTTGTTCGATTGCGTCCACTTATAAGGGGAGGTTTCTGTATGCATCCCTGCCTACACTGCAAAATCTCCCATACCACTTGGGAGTCGATCAGATCGTGTCTATTGTTCCCGTATATGTATGAATACAGCCAGTAATCCGTATTCCAGATCTCGGAATCTACTACCCTATGAGGTTACCTATCATGGCCGCCCAAATCCTCTTTCGAAACTACACCCGTATCTCGGTGCGCTGTGATCCATTTGTTCAGCGTCGACATCTCGGCACCCAAATCATACGCCACCTGTTTGCGCGTAAGCCCACTGGTCAGCGCGATCCGCACTGCATCTTGACGAAAATTCGTCCGTCCGTTTCAGTCCCATAGTCCGTTTCCTTTGTTGCAGTAAATGCTATCAAAGGAGCGGCATCAAACCGTGACAGGTCCATAACGCGTCGAAGGCCAATGTTGGGGATTAATCCTTGGGAGGCGCCCGCAAAATCATACTTGGGCTTGGAAGCAGATCCATGGGGATGCAGGCAGGCACATATTTTTCCCATTCTTCTAGGGTACTCTTATAGCCCTGTGTAGCTAGGAACTTCGAAAGGTGTTCGTTCTTTACGCTCTCAAACTCGACCGATAGCCCTTCGGCTCTAGCAAGATCTTCCAATACTCGAGTAATGGCGGGCATTCGATTTCCTCGGCAATGCTTCTTGCGCTGAGCCACGCGGGTAGCCTTTGGGAGATCAGTAAATCCTTGAATGTTCGCGATGGTAAAGTGACCTTTCCTACAGCGTGAGTAGATCTCAAATGGAAGAACGTCGGGGCCATCATAGTACCAGTAATTGGTAGGCGAAAGGCCATAAGAAATCCGAGCGATGGCGAGATAATACTGGATTGTGAAAGCTTCCGGTAAGGTGCAGATATAATCTCCCGCTTCGTTGCGCAATTGTACATCAGCAGCGTTTAACCGTTCCAGTGGGCCCTGCTTTGTAGAAGGATTAGGAAACGAATCCATGGCAAATCTAACCTGTTTTGTCCCGCGATAGGCTTATAGAGCAGGGCCGGTATCCTATTAAGGACGCCCTCGCTTTTCGAACCAACTCTCGCAGAACTTGATGTAGTGTTTGGTCGGATGCTTGGGTTCAATTTCCTCTTTGCCGCACCAGCGACGCCACTCCTGTTCGAGATGCCGCGTATCCCAGCCGGGGGCAGCTTTCCTTGCCGCATCATAAGCATCAGCCTCTAGCTGCCCCTCAAAGATATCTTCTTGCGACATAGAAACGGTGCCCCGCGAGTAAAACACAGCCTGAGAGCCCTCTAAACGGAGGCTGTAGTCCGGAATGTGATCATGGGAGACATCTTCGCCCACTATCTTTGATATAAGGCGTTTGAACTCCTTATCAGTCGAGTGTGAGCCACATTTTTCCTTAAGCTTAGTAAGCCCGATTGCCCAACGCTTTTTGTATCCACAATGCTTACGCCCAATCTCGTAAAGCCGCCGCTCGAGCGGCTTCCGGAGTCGGAAATAATTTCGGCTTAAGGTAAGCACTTCACGGGCATTGATCGCATTGAAAACCCAGTCCGACAACTTCACCTCGATTTCCTGCATGCGGCCGTCCCGGGTTTCACGGACAATCCGATACCTATCTATCAAGCCGAAGCCGTCCAACACCTCGGTATCGCCGGTCGTGATATTTGTTGATATTCGTGTTCCTGAAAGCCGTTCAAACGCAGCCCTAAGCTGCTCGTATCCCCGACCATCTGTACCTCTGTTGGTAGATGTCAGCAGATCAAAGGCCTTAAAACGAACCGTCTGGTTCACCTCTCGCCCATCATTCAGAGCCGAAATCACCTGAGAGATGCAAAAAATTAAAATGTCACGATCATAAACCGTTGCGAGACCTTTTACGGAGGGGACCACTTCGACAAAAATATCACCGTTCGCATACCGCCGAATATTTTTGTCCGGTTTAGTAGAAATGGAAAAAACAGGGTGTTCCATCGATGCTAGATCGCCTTTTGGCGCAGCATCAAAGATGTCGCAGACAAAGAAATCGCCCTGCTGCATGCGGTCCGGAAGAAGAGGAGACCTGTGTTTCGTGCTATTACCCACCATGCCTCTAAAATCGTGTTATCACACACCATGTCAAGTACATTCGTGCTATCACACACCCAGCCTTATTAAAACGTGTTATTACACACTAGATTTCGTGTTATCGCACACCATCTAACGTGTTATTACCCACCTAGGTAAATGATAAGGTGTTGGTATAATACAGAAATTTGTTATCCAAAACAGGCGTAACCCATATATTAACCCATATTTAACACAGCTTTTGCTCGCCACCTTCCATGCTGTTGAACATGAAACGACCACTGAAGAACCACCGGGCGACTACAGAAGGCCTACAGGAGAACCACACAGTGACTACTGGGCGGCCTCTTAAACTCTAATATGATCGGGCGAAGACCCATCGGCTTTACCTACCAGATGATCACCAACCATGAGGCAGACGCCCCTACTGGGGTGCCTTAGAGCGGGTGGGCAATCCCCCATCTTGACCATAAATGGCGTTCGAGACTGTTCGACATTACCGTTAAAGGTGGACCAAGCCAGCTACTGATAAGTTGGATTGCCACATTTGGTGTAGTTCTGGTCACATGCGGAATAAGTGATTGATATGTAATAGATAAATATGATCTTCCTACTAAATTTGGGCAAGCCTCAGACAAAAAACGGCTCGAGTAGTGACCAAGTAAAATAAAACCTTTTCTAGTCAGCCACTTATGACAAGTGTGCTCTCGGAGACGGTTGGGGTTAGTAGGAATATATTCATAAATATAATGTGGGAGGTTCCCCAGATTTGCCTAAACTAAGTGTAAGCCATCACTTTAGCTGAGGGCACTATGGGAAACGAGCAAGTCAAAGATTGACAAGCGCATGCACAGCCGGATTCTGCGCCGACTAGACGTGCTCGATGCCGCAACTGCGCCCGAAGACCTGAACCTTCCTGGCTTCGATTTTCATGCGTTACGAGGTCATAATCCAACCCGCTACACGGTCCATGTAAACGGCCCGTGGTGCATCACGTTCGAGTTCCGGGATGGCGACGCCTATGTGCTGGACTACGAACAATACCATTAGGAGACGAGCATGAACCGCGACCCCAACCGTTGCCCCGCGCACCCCGGAGCGTTACTCCGCGAGGATGTAATTCCTGCGACCGGCAAATCGAAAGCTGAAATTGCTCGAATGCTAGGGGTTTCTCGGCAGCACCTTCATGACCTACTCGCAGAACGTAAACCTGTAAGTCCAGAAGTTGCCGTGCGCATAGCGAAGCTGTTTGGAACCTCGCCGTTGCTTTGGATTAGGATGCAGGGATCCTATGATGCTTGGCACGCTGCGCGCGAAGTTGATGTCTCAGCTATCCCAACACTCAGCACTTCGTCAGAGGCTTCTGCAACGACTTGAGGAAAGCGGGAGCTAGTGATGCGCGCTGCCTGCATTTCTGGTCGCCAACCCCGTTTTATAACGATCGCTATAAGCCTTCGAAGTAAGGCCCCCGTACCATGACGTCTACTAGGAGCCTACAGAACAACCACAGAAGGCCTACAAGACGGCTACACTCGGGCCACAACAGGTGAGGTACACGGCACCATAGGGTCGTAGGGCTTCAGCTCGAGGCTCACTATTAACCGGGTGTTTCAGCCATAATATGTCAGCCTTTCTTGCTTATAACCGCAATTATAGCTACGACCGGGCCCTATGGGTGTAATCGCCTCATGCCCAGTGCTAAACTCATTAAAAGAGAACGCCGGACAGGGCTCGGCAGAGTTCAACACCAGATGTCTTAGGTGTTGTGCCGGGAAACAAAAATACTAAGCCCCCCGTGTTCTTAGAGGGTCGACGTTGGTGTGTAATAATACATATATGGACGCATATCTGAAATAGAGGTTGATATGCATACGAAAAATGATCTGAAAGCAATGTCGCGAAAAGAGCTCGAAAGGCTTTTGTCTGATGTAAAAAAAGCATTGGAGGCTGCTCGAGCCCGAGATCAGAGAGAGGCAAGAAAGGCTGCTAAAAAGGCGGCCGCAGAGTTTGGATTCTCCCTCGGGGAAATTTCTGAAACGCAACCCTCAGCTCCTGCGAAAAAGAAACCCAAGGTAAAGAACCCGTCCAAACCAATGTATGCAAATCCAGACGACAAAAAGCAAACTTGGACAGGCAAGGGTCGACAGCCGAATTGGTTCCGTAGTCAGGTCGAGAGCGGTACTGCGCCTGATACTATGCGTATCTGACCGGTGGAAGCCTGGAATTTCAACTATTTCGGGACCGAAAAGTACCTAGGGCAGCCGGGCAGCGAGACTGATGGTTAGCTGCGCATTTCAGAATGGTTTTTCCCTGATGCGCAGCTACCTGCATTTCGCCCACCCCGTTTAAACTAATCGGTATAAGGCCTCGGGAGAGAAGTCCTCTTCAGCGTTACGTCTACAAGGCGCCTACAGAATGACCACATTAGGCCTACAGGACGGCTACAGATAGGCCACAACAAGTACCTCTAAAATGCAATCTCGCTAACGGTTTTGAGGCGTCCTGGTGTTGTTGCACCTCGGCCGAGGTTGCGCTGAATAAGGATTAAACCCGTGTGGCAAGAAGTCTGGGCAACCATCATCAACGAATTTTCCGATATTCCCGACTTGTCGACCATGACCCGTATAACACTTCGCTTAGTGCTAGCCGCGTTTCTGGGCGGGCTGCTTGGTTATGAACGAGAACTCAAAGCGCGAAGCGCCGGGGTGCGCACCCATATGCTGGTGGCTGTTGGTGCGGCACTCTTCGTGATCGGCCCATTACAGAGTGGCATGCCCACTCCAGACATGTCGCGGGTTCTGCAAGGTATCATCCAGGGCATTGGCTTTTTAGGGGCAGGAGCGATCATTATTCGCGCCGCAGAGCAAAAGGTCCAAGGTCTGACGACCGCTGCAAACATTTGGGCTACCGCTGGTATTGGTATCGTCGCGGGGCTCGGTCTCGAGGCAACTGCGGTCCTAGCGACGGTGATCGTGCTGATCATCCTAGCCGTTATCCCGCGCATCCTACCGTCTTCGGTTAGGCCCAACGGGGCCCAAGAAGGACAATAACCCTATTAGGTTCCCCTTTACCCCGCCCGGTGGCCTGTCGTTTCAAGGGGGCTGTATCCAACGTAATAGGTATTTTGTTTAAATTACGTAGGTGAGAATTGTGAATGCTTTGGCCGAATGTGCAGCAGCGTATCCCGAGAGGCCCGCATCCTCCACAAGGCCCATGGCCGCTAGGCGCAAAAATGGATCAGCGTCTACGACGAGAACGCCGCATGCATCACTAACGATCATATCAGAGATGTCCCTCTGCGCAGATATTTACATAGTATGCTGAGCTAACATTCATAGCTAGATAAGGGTTTAATGTCATTTTTAGTTGACCTACCCCTTTCCTCACTAAAGCCATTTTCCCGCCAATTATTTAACAACATTGAGTATCCGTAGGATTCTTTCCTCCGCGCTAGGAGGATGGTTAAGTAGAAATGGCACCGCAGCGCTAGAAATCCCCTCCAAGGAAAGTTTTCAAGACGAATACAGTGGCGAATATGTGGCGGAAATGGGGGGATGTGAAGGTCCAGCGTCCATTTTGCAACCCTTCTACGGTGAATGAATCTGGAAGCTCGCTCATTTCACGGTGGCGCAGAATATCGCCTGGTCTCAGACGCTTCGCTAGCATTGCAGCGTATGTGGTCGTAAACTCCTCTAGGGCCCAGATGCGGTACATTGAGCAGGTGCAACGAGTTACTGAATGACAAAGTTTCCAATACTGACTTCTCCGGCGGCGGATGCCTATGAGCACCTCGAACATCCAGTTTGGGTATTCTCAGTCAGAACCCTTCGAATCTTAAAATCCAATTCGGCGGCCCAAAACTGGGTAGGGTATGATGGGCAAACGTTGCGCGCGCTGACCATTGCAGATTTGCGGCCGCAGGCCGAACGGACCATGATCTTTGATAGGGTTAATCATTTCGATGGAACGAGTTCCTACGCGGGAGTCTGGACGATTGAGGCGAAAAATGGAGACCAGTACGACGCGGCATTCAATTGGAGGAAGGTGATCTTTGATGGAGCCGAGGCGATCGTTGCCAGCATTCGTGACGTAACGAAAATCAGACAAACTCAAGCGCGAGTGAACACCTTAGAGCGACAGAGCGAGACATTGCGCGCACAAGTCGACTTGTCGAGTGAACACCTCTCGCTGCTTATCGATAGCCTTCCCGGAAAGATGCTGGTACTGACCCCTGACGACTATAGGGTGCTCGCGGTTAGCGACGAATACGCAAAAGCAATCATGCTCAAGCGCGACGCGATTTTGGGTCGATGCATGTTTGATCTTTTTTCTGATGACCCATCCGAGCCTGAAGCAGATGGGGTACGGAACCTCCGCGCTTCTTTACAGCGCGTTCAAACGCTCCGTTTGAGTGACGTTATGGCCTTACAGCGCTATCCGGTACAGAATTTCGAGAGAGGGTTCCAAGAGCGATTCTGGCTTATCAGAAATAAGCCAGTGCTCGATGCAGCGGGAAATATTATTTACATCCTCCATCACGCTGAAGACCTTACTAACATATTGGGCAAGGTGGAACTGGGTCTTCAGTCTCCCCTTTCAGCTGAACAGTCAGACGTGGTGCAATTAGCTGACGCCCGCACCGCTCTGGTAGCGCTTCACGAGCGCAGTAAGCGCCTTAAGACCGCCGAGATGCTCCTGCATTTGGGTTCTTGGGAGTATGATTTTGAACGAGATATTTTTAGCTGGTCCGATCGGGTGTTGGAGATTTACGGGCGGGCCCGGGAACCAAAAAATTTCGACGAGTATCTTTCATTCGCTCCTCCGGAGGAACGGAAACGGTTGGCCTTTCAGTTCGCTGAATTCATTGAGACCAATGCTTCCTCAATCGAGTTCCAACATCGTGTAATCCGGGCCGACGGTGTGGTTTCATACATCCGTGGTGTCGGTGCGCGTCATTTGGTTGAAGGACGAGAAATCCTGATCGGAAACGTGCAGGACATCACATCCATCAAGTCGAATGAAGAAAAACTGGAACGCCAGGCCCGGCGGCGGCAGCTAGCAGGCCATCTCGCTCAGCTGGGGAGCTGGCACGTCGATCTCGCTACCAAGCAAATAAGCTGGTGTGAAGAAACTGCTGCTATCCACGACGAGCCTGAAGATATGTCACCCCTGACGTTTGAAGACGCAGCGGCTTATTACTTACCAGAGTATCGAGAGCGCATTCATGCTCGGTTTGAAGCCTGCATCAACGAAGGACAGCCCTTTGATGAAATTCTTGAGCTCGAGACTGCTAAGGGGAGACGCGTTTGGGTGCGGGCTTTGGGTGAACCCAAACGCGATCTGAAAAAAGAGATTGTCGCGGTTGAAGGGGCGCTTCAGGACGTAACGGAACTGGTGGAGGTACGAAAGAAGGAAAAGGCAATCTCCGAGCAACTAGAACTGACGCTTGAAAGTATGAGCGATGGATTCTTCTTGCTGGATCACCAATGGCGATTTTCTTTCATCAACATCCAAGCAGAAAAACTTTTGCAGCGCAGGAAAGATAATCTGATAGGTAAGAATGTTTGGCAGGAATTCCCGGAAGCGGTCGATAGTGCCTTCCAAAGAGAATACGAGTATGCCATTGCAAACGGCGAGCTCGTCCGTTTCCAGGAATTCTTCCCGCCGCTCAACATTTGGCTCGAGGTGAGCGCTGAGCCAACTTCGCATGGATTGGCCGTCTATTTCCGCGATATCACCAAACAGCGCATTCGCGACGAACAATTACGTCTTCTAGAAGCTGCGGTTTCACGCCAGAATGACATCTTATTGATTACTGAAGCCGAACCTATCACTGGGCCTGACGGCCCAAGGATCGTCTATGTCAACGATGCCTTCCAACGGCTCACTGGCTTTTCCAGCGCAGAGGTCATCGGCAAGACGCCACGTATATTGCAGGGGCCAAAGACAGAACAACAAGAGCTTGATCGCATTCGTAGAGCTTTGGAAAAATGGCAACCCGTACGCGCCGAACTGATCAATTATACAAAATCGGGCGAAGAATTCTGGCTGGAATTGGATATTGTGCCTCTGGCCGATGAGACGGGTTGGTTTACTCATTGGGTGTCCATCGAACGCGACATCAGCGAGCGCAAAAACTCCGAGTTGGCTCTCAGGTTGAATGAAGAGCGGTTTTCATTGGTTACCAAAGCGGCAGGCAGCGCCATCTGGGAATGGGATACGGCAACCAATGAGCAATGGTGGAGCGAAGGTTTGCGCTACATCTTCGGGCATATACCGGATAACATGTGGTCGGCGCCTGCACCTACCGTCTGGAGTTCGCATGTCCATCCAGAGGATGCTGAGCGTGTTATCGAGGCTTTTCAACGAATAAAAGTTGGCGAAACCAGTTCGGTACGAGACCAATATCGCTTCAAGCGTGCGGACGGCACTTGGGCATTCGTTGAAGATAGAGCCTTTGCGCAGCGCGATACAGATGGCAGTGTCAGGCGCATTCTCGGTTCGATGACTGACATTACTGAACAGAAGCACCTCGAAGAGCGGTTCCTTCAAAGCCAAAAAATGGAAACGGTGGGCCAGTTAACCGGCGGTGTTGCCCATGACTTCAATAACTTATTGATGGTCATATTGGGCAATTCCGAAGTTCTAGAAGACGAACTCGTTGAACAACCGCATTTGCAGCGTCTTGCAAAGATGTCGCTCAGCGCCGCCGAACGGGGGGCTGAGCTCACCAAGCGACTACTTGCATTTTCACGCAAGCAAGCTTTGAAGCCCCAAGTTCTCAATGCCGCACAACTTATTCAAAATATGGAAGACATATTACGGCGCACCCTCCCTAAAAACATCAACATTGAATTCGTCCGCTCCGGCGGCTTGTGGATGGTGGAAGTCGATGCTGCGCAACTGGAATCAGCGCTTCTTAATTTGGCTGTAAACGCACGGGATGCGATGCTCCAAGGTGGATTCCTGACGATTGAAGTCGCCAATGTTATGCTAGACGATGACTACGTCGCTGCGGAAACAGATGTTCCGGCGGGACAATATGTAATGATCTCTGTTACCGACACAGGTCATGGAATTACACATGAAAACATAAGCCGGGTTTTCGAGCCGTTCTTCACGACGAAAGAGATGGGTAAAGGATCAGGGCTGGGGCTGAGTATGGTTTTTGGCTTCGTAAAACAATCTAAGGGGCATATCCGGGTCTATTCAGAGCCGGACCAAGGAACGTCGATCAAGATGTATTTCCCGCGTACCCGAACGGCAGAACAGCACATTGTAACATCGCGAGCGAAATCTAAACTTACCGGTGGCGCCGAGACCATTTTGGTAGTTGAAGATGACAGTGCTGTACGGGAGCATGTCGTCGCACAACTTCGCGCTCTAGGCTATCATGTTCTTGAAGCATCCGCAGGCGCCGAGGCCATTGAGATCCTAAAGCAGACGTCGTCGATAGACTTGCTCTTCACTGACGTAGTCATGCCTGGGGGTATGGGGGGGGAAGAATTGGCGGATTTGGCGCGCCAACTGCGACCAAGCTTAAAGGTTCTCTACACATCTGGATACACTGAAAACTCCATCGTACACCACGGCAAGCTAGACCCGGGGGTGAAGTTGCTGAACAAGCCCTACCGGCGCGAGCAACTTGCAGTGAAAGTGCGTGAGCTCTTGGAAGAGGATGGCCGGGAAGCTTGAATCTTTCTCCAGCGCTACGAGCTTACCTAGACCAAGCTCCCCGTCTCCTGTGGCCGTTACGCCCTGCCAAAGAATATGCCTAAAAATTCTTTTCTGAACACAATTTTGACGAAAATAAATAGTGGGTTAGGCTTACCACCGCCTAACGGTAATGTGGGTAGCCCAAAGAGTAGCATTTTAGTTTTGATCGAGCTGTTGTACTCGTCCTGGTGCCGAAAGGCCGACTAGGCTAACAGGTTACCGTTTTCTGTGGTACCAAGGCAAATGAAGCAATACAAATGGATGCTTAACAAAAAAGGTAACCCGATAAGATGCAGAAAGCTCTTTTGATTGAGGACGAAGAAGACGTGCGTGAGACCATACGTAGTATGCTGTCTTCAGCGGGTTTCGAAGTGACCGAGGCAAAGGATGGACGGGAGGGAGTGACGCAATTTCGTCTGACCAATCCGGATGTCATCGTCACTGATATTTTAATGCCTGGTAGAGAGGGCATCGAGACTATCATGGAGATTCGGAGCGAAAACACCGAGGTTCCTATTGTCGCGATATCGGGTGGCGGACAATATTTAAACGACCTCTTGGATAACATGCTTGAAAGCGCTGAGCTTCTAGGAGCGACCCGATCAATATCCAAGCCGTTCCGACGCAAGGAATTTTTGAAGGTTGTCGCTGAAGCGGTTAATACCAATAGTCGTTAACCGCACATGGCTGCGCTAAGGATCCGAAGCACCTAGGCAATCCGTTCCACACTTAGGTTCTGGCATTTGTAGCATGCCAGCCTCGTGAAGCAGTTGGATAAAAGAGAAGGGGGAACCAAATGGCAGACTCCCTTCTCATATATCCAGCTTGCAAACGCCCTACTTCCTTCGCGTGGCGTCGCGTTTGAACTCGTAGGCCGGGCTGGCTAATGAGAACGTGTCAGGCAGCTTCCACTTTTTCCGATAAGCTTCGGGCGTAAGATTATGCTCCAGCATAAGGTGACGCCGCAAAAGACTCATCTGTTCGCCACATTCCAGACAGGTAATCAGCCGACTTTTTGAACCGGGCTTCGAGGGAAGCGATGTCCGGTTCGTATGTGGAGTAGCTTGGAGCCTGATTTCATATTGCGAACTGACCCCCAACTTACCAGATATTTTCAGGCTGCCGCCTATAGATGCCAGTTTCAATTTGATAGGTAGTAGGGAGGAGCTTGAAGTTTCTTGGAAACTAACACCCTGCGCCTCAAATTCCTTAGTAAAAAAATCTAAATTATGCTTTAGACCTATCCCTAAACCTGTGTCTCTTATATTTATCAATAAGTTAGAGGAAGCATCACTTTCCAGCTCGATACTTATTTCGCCCTCCGTATTGGCCGCTACTGCGTTCGAGACGAGGTGATCAATAACTTCCGCTAGGCATGCTCTGTCCACAGCAGGATTAAAACCCGTCTCAAGTCGATCCTTTACAGTCAAAGTAATGCCCTTTGATGCCGCTTGAGTCCGATGAGGAAGCGCAGCGCTCTTAATCCGCCTCAGCAAGTCTGATTTCTTACTGTGACTGCTGGTGCCCCCTTCGTCGCGCTCGCACACCCGAATGAGGCCATCCGTGATAGCCAGGAGTTGCGTTGAACTGCGTGCGATAGTTCCGACAAGAGCGCCTGATTGGCCTTCAAGCTGCAAACCATTAAGCACCCGGGAGGCTTCAGAGATCAACTTTAGAGGGGTGCGAAACTCATAGTTGGCAGTTTCCCAGAACTGATTGGAAGCGGGCTTATCGTTAACTTGACTAGTCTTCGATGCTTCAATGGATTTTCTTGTACCGGATTCGAGCTGGCGATCAATTAGTTGGCCAAGATGCGTTAACACCTGCAAATCTTCCTCTGTCCAGGCGCGCGGTGAGAGACTTACACAGGATATTGCACCAAGTATGTTGCCGTCTTGTGTGTTGTGTATAGGGACTGAGATACAGCTCATAACCCCACCCTCTTTGACCGCCGAGGTCTGGCTGAGTATCGGATTTCCGCGCGCATCAGAAACAGCCCAAGGCTGCTTACGGGCTACGATACGCTTGGCAATTTTTAGTGCCATTCGAAAATTTCGCTCTTCGCCAGAAAGATCGATGACTTCTTCCGTTGAGCCCACCTGATGTACCCTTTCCATAGGGTCAAACCAGGAAATCATCGCTATGGGGGTACTCAATGCCCGTCGTGCCACGCGAGCAGATCTTTCGAGATCGTCTTCGATAGGTTCCGGATTTACTTTATTGATCAAAGGAACAGCCATATTGGAACCACTTACTCCGGAAGTTAATAAGAACCGACTTTATAGAGTATTTGCCCCACGCCCAACCTTAATTCATTGGACAAGAGCGGGCATGCTTCCGATGGTTCTCGATTGCCTGATTGCAGGCGAAAGTGGCACCTTTTTGCCACAAGCTATCCGCCAAAAACACTAGTTTTTGTCGTCTTTTTAAGATTCAACCTGTATGTGCTGAAAAAGCGACAAAAACAGGGTGACAGAATGAGAGTAGGATATGCACGCGTTTCGACCGCAGATCAGAGACACGATCTACAAGTCGACGCCCTCCAGCAGACAGGGTGCGAGGAGATCGTCCAGGAAGTGATGAGCGGTGCCAAATCACTGGCGAAACGGGATGCCCTACTCTCTCGGTTGGTCGAGGGTGACGAACTGGTGGTATGGCGCCTAGACAGGCTCGGCCGGTCGACACTCGATGTGTTGGAGCAGCTCGAGGATCTCCAGCATCGCGGGATCCGGTTCGTCACCCTTGAGGGAAACTTTGATACCGGCACCCCGATGGGAAAAACGATATTAACAATCATGGCGAGCCTGGCTGAACTCGAGCGGGAAACGTTGCGGGAGCGGGTGAAGAGCGGACTTGAGGCCGCCCGGCGCCGTGGTGCAGAACTCGGCCGTCGCAGATCACTCAATGCCAGTCAACGCGAGCAGATCGTCACTTGGAGAGCTGAAGGCCAATCCTGGAGGCAGATTCAGCAATTATTCGGAGGACCCAACTCCATCTCGATCCGGACTCTTCAGAGAGCTATCGGAGCGCAGTAGGCTGCAACAGAGAATATGAAATCTGACCTTATATTCAGTGAAAGAGCGCGGCGACATCTCCGAGAGATTGCCGATGAGGCCGGGCCACTGCTGTCCGAGGTCGAAGCTGCCGATCTTCTGAACATTCCGTGCCAAGATCTCGATAGCTACCGCATAGCAAGATCCATTCTGGCTGTGCGTGTAGGTGCTGAATGGCGTTATCCTGCACTACAGTTCCAAAAATGGACGCCCCCTGCCCCGCTTGAAAGATGTCATGAAAGCTCATCACGGTGTCGATGGCTGGGTGGTTTTGGATTCCATCATGGCACAGGATGCGGCGCTTGGTGGCCGGTCAATCCTGATGCTTCTGGAGCGAGAAGAAGGTGATCTGTTGGATCGGGTGATCCGTGAACTCGAGGATCAGTTTGCGGCGTAGCTTGTATTACCCATTCACACATGACCTGAGATATCCTCAGACCGGCAGCAATGGGCCGTGTACTCGCCAACGCCTGTGCGCCTCACCAACCCATTGCCTTCAAGACGGCCGCGCGAAAGCGGCGCCTAAAGGGATGGATCTAAGCCCCCACTTCAAAACCAGAAAATATGGTCTGGATGTCCGGATTTCAGAAAATCTGCCACCAGAAAGACGAAACCCGTCAGTACGAAGACTGACGGGTCTGTATTGGTTGGTCACCGATGCCGTCCTCTTCAAAGGCAAATAAGAAGATTCAGGCGGACGTGGGCGACCAATATGGGCCGTCCACGTGATTAAATATAGCGCTCTAGGAGGGATAGTTCAAGAACAGATCGATTATTAATGTTGACAAAATATGGTTAAAGTTAATTTTAGATTAACAGTATATAGTGTCCTGCACTAAAAAATGTTGCATTATGCACACACTCCAGCTACATATTTTTTAGCCGTCCAAAGTAGCGGTTAGATCTTTACTACCGGACGTCTGGTCGCCGATGGGAACGAGGTCGAGCAGAAAAAGGCGAGTATCATGTTCGGCAGGAACACCATCAGATCAACTTTATCTGCGCCATTCACGGCTCAACCACGTGCGCGTGCCTTCAGCGGTATTGTCGGTGACCGAAAGGTGCACGGTATGAGTGGGCGCACTTAAGCAACAACAGGTACAATTTGAGTTCGATCTAACTGATCCGATTGGAAGCCGACAGCTTCCAAAGTTCGGATACTGGACCTTGAACACGAAATTTGGTCGAGGCGGCTTTCGACAGCGCGTCTACAAATTAGGTCAAATGGAGTTTGTATTAAAGCACTGCAACAAAGAGCGTGACCAGTATATGTCGCAGGCGTTCTTTGCGCAGCCGAACAGGCGGGCAATTAACGTCTCAGGCATCACCCACGCCTATGTCGATCTTGACGTATACGACCCCGAAAAAAACAGCTTTGCGGTCGACTTCACGCATGACCAGATGGTCACGGCAGTTCGCATGTTCTGCGACGACGAAGGCATTCCCCAGCCCACGATGATTATCTCGAGCGGTCGAGGGTACTATCTCAAGTGGATGTGGGATCAGCCACTACCTCGACGGTTAGCCGGGGTCTTTACGGCGGTGTTGGGCAATCTGGTTGATCGGTTCGCTCACTTCGGATCAGACACTAAATGCAAAGACATTTCTCGCATCTTGAGGGTCGTCGGTACTGTCAACAGCAAGAGCGGAGAACGTGCCAAGATCCTCGATATCGAAGAGCACGATGGTCAGCCGATCACGTACCGCTTCGAAGAATTTTGTAGAGAAGTCCTGCCATATACGTTCGAGGAAATCCGCGAGTATCGCCGGGAAAATGAGAAATATAAGAAGATCCGTGAACAGCTGGATCCACCCGCGAAGAAGTACAGCACTGCGCAGATCAAAGCATTCCAAGCATACAAAGCGCGGAAATCCGGGATCAGTAACCATGCATGGACTGACTGGCATTGGACATGCGTCGAGGACATCCTGACGCTTACCAGTATGCGCGGTGGCGTCATCCAAAAAGGTCAGCGAGACATCTTCGGCCACCTCCTCGGCTGCAACCTCGCGCACGTTGTTGCGCCCGGCCAGTTGTACCACGAATTGGTTGCCTACAGTCGGAGGATCCTACCGACTGACTATTGCGAGAAAGAGCTCAAGAGCCACGCGAGCTCACTTCTGAGCCGATACAACGATCACGTTGCGGGTAAGAAGGTCGAGTTCAACGGTAAGCAGGTGTCGCCAATCTACACGTACTCCAAGGATCGCATGATCGACATGCTCGAGATCGAGCGCGACGAAATGAAGAACATGTGCGCACTCATCGACACGCGCGAGAAGTATGACCGGAAGAACGAGAAACGACGCGAAGAACGCCGTAAGACAGGCCTCTCTCGAGAAGAGTGGGTGGAATCCGTAAGGGAAGGAAGTGCCAAGGAAACAAAGCCTTGGAAGCGGCTTGGGATCAGTCGTGCATCTTACTACCGAAAGCTCAAATCTGGCGATCTAAATGCGTGAGACTCGGTATGGGTCTACATCTACGGAGTAGATAAAAACTCTTTGAAGATGTTTATTTAGTCTTAGACACTGAGCACCTTATCCCAGGCCAAAGGCCGTCTTGGGGATGAGGTGTGAAGGACATGAAGTCACGCAGCTCTGCTGCGTGTCCAGTCACGTGCTCGGGTTAAGACAAAAATTACTAAGTCTGCATTCACATATAGCTTGGAAGCCTAATCTATATGGCCTGGGTGGATTCCTATAAGTGGAGTGACAAAAAAAGGTCATGTTCACCACAACGCATGCGTACACGCGCTAAGCGTCTGCGTAGGAAGGATCGTGCGTCGCCTATAACGAAAGCTCGAGCCTTCCGTAAAGCGCAGGCGCGGTCATGACCTTATAGATATGACCACCTTTGATCTTGATGACCGGCTAGCTGTCGGGCGCTGTCTCAATCCTGGACGCCTAGAGGGGGGTCTGGGGGGAGATTTCTTGTTAAAAGGTGTCAGTGTTCATCCAAGGTGAGTTTTGGTGCCTGATAGCCTGTAGCCGTTTCTGAGCCCTGTGGAGGGTAGGCGCACCCACAATGCAGCCGATGCGTCTGCGGCCCCTTAGAGGAGCTGTTGTAGGATCTTCTGGAGGTAGTACGTCAGCCGGGCAACTTCAGATAACAGTCTGAGTATCCGCGTGACTTGTTCCATGCTTGCATCCTGATCGTGGAGGGGCTGCCAACAGAAGGCGCCTGGTTAGTGGTGAGAGCCATTCGCGTACTCTGCGGCATCTTCCCCCCAGGATCGCCATTAGAGCGACGCGGATACCGACCAGGACGCCTGTACGCTGTACCTGATCATCTTGCACATCACCGAGCAGGCGAGCGGGGTCATCATCACTGAGACCCCAGGCATTGCACATGCGCGGATGGTCAATCTTGGAGGCAGATCCAGCAGTTGCTCGGAGGTCCCAATGCAATCTCCATCTACAGCGAGCAGTTCGGTCGCAGTGATTGTAATGCTAGAGTGCTACAAAATATGATCAGGCACCTGCCCTGCTGAAATATGAATCTAGTGTTCGCTCAGGGACGGTAGCGTGGTGTCCACCACCCTGCTTCCATCGGGTATCGTGTGTTAGGTGCAGCACACTAGTATCGAGTGCGCCTTTTTCGTTAACGAGCAGTAAACCAACGTCTGCTACGTTTTAGGCATGGATTTCAAAACACACATTGTACTGCAAAAAGACCCGGTGACCTCTGACTCTTGGGTGGGCCTCATTGATGAGGGCTGGATCCTAACTCTCGAAGTCGACCCACATGGCCATGTGATATACGCAGGTGTTCGCGAGAATGACGTGGTATGGATGCGCCCTTGCGATAAAGAGAGCCGCAAGTGCCGTTGCGTTCACCTAGAAGGATACACCGACAGCGCCTCGTGCCCGTGGGTTGAGCCTGAGCCTAAGTTTACCTCGTATGTCTGGTTCGCCAGTGCGCGCATTTGTGTAGATAACTTAATAGAAACAATCAGCGTCAACGAGCTTGATCTAGATGATGGTTTCAGGCTCGACATATTGAAACGACCCTGGGTCTGCGCCACCGAGCGAGGTCCGGTCACGGTGTATGATGGCGACAACATGCAATCACCTCTTCGGCTCCCAACATCCGCATAATTTTGTAGCCATAGACGGTTACAGAAATTAATCTTCGCGAACCATATGATAGGATGATAGGATTCTAGAGTGTTATGATCCTAGGATAATAGGACGCTAGCATGACGGCAGGCAGAGGGCAGAATATGATAGTAATTTCAGTAGTTCACCAAAAAGGCGGCGTGGGTAAGAGCACTATTTCGCAGGCTCTCGCGGCTGGTCTAGAAGGCCGGACCAGGATTTATGACGCAGATCAGCAGGGCACCACATCAAGATGGGTAGAACGTCGACAGGAAGAAGGCGTTTCCAAGCCTGAGCTTGCAGTTGGTCGCATCGAGGAGCTGCCTGGACTCATTGAGCAGGCGGAAAAAAATGGCATCGATTGGTTTGTCATCGACACGCCGCCAGAACACAGCGGTGAGGTAAATTTGCGGACCGCGCTATCGGTCGCTGATTTTGCCGTGATGCCAACCAGAGCTGGGGCGCATGACGTCCAGGTGCTGCCCAAAACGATGAGGATCGCGCGACAGATCGGCGTACCCTTCGCTGTAGTCATGAATGAATACGATGGTCGCCGATCTTTGCACAAACAAGTGCTAGCTGACCTCGAAGATATGGCCGCTCGCAGCGGGCACACGGTCCTACGACCACTGCGCAGCCTAGCAGCGCACCAAGATAGTACTTACGCAGCGCAAACGGCAACCGAGTACGCACCATCCAGTGATGCGGCTCGAGATATGATCCTGCTCACGCGAGAGGTCAGACAGATAACACGAGGAGAGCGATAATATGGCTAAGAAAAAATTGGACACGACCGGACTGATCGATGATGCCGCAGAGCGCGTTTGGGAACTCGATCCATCACCGGCTGCAAGCCGACATGATCGGGCGCCACTCAAACTTGAGAAGCGCACTCGGGAAAGAACTGAGCAGATGAACTTCCGCGTCAGTGAAGGCCTCGGCCGTGACATTAAGCGATGGGCCCTTGATCATGATGTGGCGCCAGCTGATGTGTTGGAGGCCGGATTTGAGATGGTGAAAGCCAAATTCGGACCGTGATAGCCAGTTGATGTAATATGCACCCGCCCTGACCCCATCACTTTATGTTAGGATGCTAGAATCCTAGGATTGGGTGATCCGAGCAGCTGACATTTTGGGTGTGCACCCGGAATCGGTCATTCGCCTGGCGTTATCCGAAATGTATCTGGATAGCGGCCGAAGTCTGGAGCGCCACATCACCGATGGACCTTACCTCAGGGATGCCTACCTTCCTGATCTCCGCGCCAGCGAAAGGACGAACTCGGTTTCTGTGCTGAAGCGTGATCGGCATGCAGGGGTCTGCTCCGGCTCAGTGCAAAATCCTACGTTAAGAAATATTTTTCCCTGACGCTGGCACCCTTTGCGGAATTTACATTGAGACACGAGCTGAGATGCACGAGTTCGCTATCTGAGAGCCTATTTTACATCCGTTTTACAAACCTGCGTTTGTGAAAGCCGCCATTCGCTGCGCAGCGCATGAAATCACACAGTGCGGACTTAGCGCCAATTCGCTGCGGCTGCGCCAACGGCAGCTTTGGGAGGCCGACAAAATATTGCCATGAAGTCTCGTTAGGAAAGGGCTCCACCGATCAACACAACCGGTATTGAATGATGCGGATTATGAGAGCTTGACTGGCACATAAACCCTGCTTCAAGCAGAGCATTCCAAATACAAAAAAGATGGATCAGTCTGATTGAGCCGCTTTGAAACGCCAAGCTGGCAGGCGGATCACGGCAGATGTGTGATGGTCAGCAGCTATCACTTCGAATTCTCCCCCATGAAGCTCTACCAATTTTCGGGTCAGTGGGAGACCCAAACCTAATCCACCCCGGGTATCCCTGTTGGCAATATTCCCACCGACAACAAAAGGTTCGTAGAGTGCTGCAAGTTCAATCTTTTCGTCCAATTTTCCATCATCACTAATCCAAATCTCGATGTTTCCAGATGCGTCTTGGCGGCTCTCGATAGTGATTCCTGAGCCGCCATGATTGATCGCATTGAGAACAAGAGCATTTAGAGCAAGCTTAATTTGATCGGGGTCAGCGTAGATAGGCGTGGCATCTGAATCGTTAATAACAGAAGCCGACTTTAATACACCGTCCGCACCAGGCAGTGTCAGTTCAGCGGTATCTCTAAGCAATTCCCGCAAATTGCAGACTTGCTCGTTTAGCCTTAGTTCACCGGTTGACGCGTCACTAAAAGCGAGAATGTTTTCAACAAGCCCACTCAGGTGCTTGGCCGATTTCCGTGCCGAACTCATCAGTGTCTTGTTAGTGTCTTTTTCAGCAGTTGCTTCAAGGAGTTGAAGGCTGCCAAGAAGAATTGTCAGTGGCGTTCGCAGTTCGTGGGCGACTAAGGCTATGAAGGTGGACTTTGCGACATCATCTCCACTTTGATCCGGCGGTGTGGGCGGGACACCTTCCAATGCAGCAACAACTGCCTTACCTAAATCTATAAGAATTCCCATCTGCTTATCAGATGGCGCTTCATGAGGCACAAGATCAATGCCACACAAACTTCCGAAACGCTGCCCTGACGACAGTGTCAAAGGCACTCCGGCGTAGAAGCGCGCGCCGGGCCCCCCTTCCGCGACCATCGGGTGCGCCTCAAATCGGGGGTCTGCACTCAAATCTGGAACGACCATAGGTTCACCGGACATAATCGTATGGGCGCAAAAACCGTTGTTTTTCGACATTCGGTCAAGTTCGAACCCAACAACAGACTTATACCACTGCGTGTCGTCCTCAACGACACTGATAAGGGCGATTGGACAGTCGAGAAGCTTTCTCGTTGCTTCGCAGATTGCATCGAGCACTGCTGCGTTCTCATCGCCTAAGCCCGGGATAGCAAACACGGCTCGAAGCCGTGCCTCTTCATTAAAGGGTATAGGATATGTTCTCAAAGGACTGTTCTCTCGGTCTTTCGTACAATAAATGAGCATTGGCCCTGCGTGTCGCTAAGTCAACATTTGATAGCTTAAAAGCTTACAGCGGCGTGTGGTGACCACAATAACCAAAAGGTGTGCGAACTCGCAAAAATGTCTTGATCGGCGTTCACAGGGTTTTGGCCGCCACTCACAGAGCCGACGTTCGCGCACAGTGCGGCATTGGTCAGTCTGGGCTCTGAACTGCCGTTCAGTGCATCGAGAAGGAACGACCGGTTTTGCTTAACGTAGGATTTAGCACTGAGCCGGAGCAGACCCCATGCACTGCAAAAGCGGTTGGATAAGACCACTGATCCAGATCATCGAGCTTCCATTCAGGCCAAGATCGACGCCATCAACGTTTGAAGTCCGTCCGGTTAACCTCGATGCAATCTCGAGCATATATGATCACATAGTCGCCCACGCGACCTGTTTTCCGCCGGATAGGCGGCTTGTCAATTTCGGCATCAACAGGAGAAAAATATGACAACGAAACTGAACACACGTGGTGACGGCCTTCATGCATACAGCGATCAGGATCAGGTTCAGCAATGGGAAGCGACCCAGTGGCTCATCGAGTACGTCCAAGACAACGATGGCAGCTGGTCTGACTGGAGTGATCCTGATCACATCATCAGCACATATGAGCCAGCAGTTGGCGAGGAGTCCGGGAAGATGACGTCGTACGATCCAGAATACGGTGAGGAATCGCTCCGACGGATCACCATCGGAGAGCAAGGCCGGGAGGTCTTGGCTTCCTGTATTGCCGGGAAGGATCCAGGCGATCTGATGAGCCAGTGGTCACTGAAGATCGAAGGGGCTGGTTCTTCACCGTCTCCCTTATGATTGCATGCGTTCATTGCCTCATTATCTTAGAACCCTAGCACCCTAGCACCCTAGCATCCTATTATCCTAGGATGCTAGGGAGATCTCGAAAGGGTCTAAAATGCTATCTAGTCTACCTCTTCGAGACCGCATCGAACATTGGATCGAGAGCCAGATAGATGTCAAACTACCGGTCCCAACCACACCGGAAATTCGGCGAACTCTGCGGGTCTCGAGGGAGTTCCAGCGGTCTACGCGGCTGCCTTTCTCAAGTGGGCATATGAAGTTGGCAGCGGCCGAGAACGTGACTGCTGAGAACCTGCCGGACGTCCTCAGAAGGGTGCTCCACAAGCCTATGGAAAAGTGGCTGGAGGGCCGTTACAGCGATCTGGTTACCCACCTAGGCGGCATCAGCCTCCCGGAAGGGCAGGGGAGCTCACCTGAGCTGGTTGGTGTGCTGGCAAACGTGCTCGATGTCCACCTGGTGGAGTTCACTGTCGTGCTCGCGGGGAAAGGATGGATCTTTGTTGCTGAGAAACCTTTGGTCGCTGATGTGCGCGGTGAAAATATGATGTTCGAGGGAGATCTTGGTGACTTGGTGGCACCTACAGCGATGCTCTCGATAGTGCCGACGGTGCCTGCCTAAAGCACTAATCTGGCCGGTTCTCCGGCGCGTAGCTGATGTGAAACCGAAAAGGTTTGGCGACCTTCCTCAGAGCCTCAAGTGCATCATTTGCAGCGCCATTCTCGAGCGCGTCAAGCTGCTCTAGAGTAAGACCGAAGCATCTACAGAAATACTCCGGTGTCATTCCAAAGCCTTCTCGGATCCAGCGAATGCTTTCTGGCAAAGGAAGCTCACCAGCCTGCGCACGACGGTGGATCTCGCGCTGATGTTTTCGGTTCTCGTCACGATTTTTGTTCATGCCTCCTCCTTGGTGAGACAGGTGCGGTCTACATCTATGATGGTAGGGAGGAAGGGACTCGAACCCTTGCGATGACAGTAATCTGCTGCTCAAACGGGTTTATAAATCCCATTGCCGCACCTGCGCCCCCCCGTGAAATTATCGGGGTCATCCTGAAACCTTCAGGATATTCGGCTGGTGTGCAGAATCGTGGTCATGAGGCGATCATCGCCAGATTAAGGATGCTGGTCAACAGTCAGATGTAGACGCCATAGTCGATCTGCGTCAGCAGCACCTCGACGCGATCACGGCCGGTTTGGGTATCGATCAGGTCAATCGGGCGCTCGTAGCCAAGGGCCATCGAGCAGCGATTCATCCACTGCTCAGCGAGCTCGGCCGAGCCCATGACGCGTGTGCAGAGCTCCATCAGTTCGGCCTCATTCATGCGGCCATCCTCCGGTGTCAACATGTCAGCATGTTAACACCGCTCAGGCGGGTGCGGAATACATCACCCCCGCAGGTTCTCACCAACTTTTCTCATCAGCCAGAGAGCCCGCCAATATGCTGAATCTTTGGTCATGATGCGATCATACTTCCATGTTTTGGTTCTCGATCAAGTTTGGGTTGAGGGCGAGTGCGTAATACATCAAGGCTTTCGCTTACTCATTAAACCGAAGTTAAGAATGGCAGTACTTTGCTCGTCAGTAAATTGCATGGGCAGTACATATATTGTATATTTCAAATGAAAAATGAGAGCAGACCCATTAAAAAACTAGATATTTCCCAGTTCAGCGCACGTGAACATGAAGAACCATCGTCCCCCCAAGAGCTAGTAGAGGCCATTCTGGCGGGTTGTGATCTCGAGGAGGATGCTCACGCAGCCTCTCAGATCGATGATGCGGTCCAAGGGCTGCTTTCAGGAGATGAGAGCATCGAGGAATTCCGCGACTACAATGATCAGGATACCAATTTCTACCGCGTGGGTGATGAGATTTGCGGCTATGTGGCGGCGGTAGGCGTCCTATACTGCGGCTCTATTGAGGAACATGCTGCATCGGACGTACAGGATTTCCGCACGCACCTCTCGGATCGAGATGATGACCTCAGTGCAGGCAGTCCCTTGCGAGCGATGTAATCATCAGGGATCAGCGCGTGCGCGCATTACATCACCTCATCGTTGATCAGCTTCTTGGCTAGCTGGCGATCTGAGGGCCGCTTTTTTGGTGTCACCTGGCTCGATGCATAGAGATCGTATCGGACGAACCTGCGACCGTTGCTGTACTCGATCCAAGCAAACGGCTTCTTCACTCGACGCTTGATGTTGAAACCGGCTTCGCTCCAGGCTGTTTTGGTCATCAGGCCAGCGCCATCCGGAATCTGATCCCACCACCCGATGGTTTTCCCTCTGAGGCTCCTGGGCGGCTCAGGAGGCAGTTCTGGGTCTCGTTCGTCATTAGTGAACATGAGAGGTATGAACGTCGCCAATATGGCCATACGGCGCTCTCTGGTGGCATTCCTGCGCTGGATGATCTCATCAACGGTCTGTTCAGGATCCTGATCTCTGGTATCCATCCAGGAATATAGCTCCTCGGCTGCCTCGTCGACAGATCTCGTATACCAGCCATCAGGTATGTCGTCGTGAACCAAGACGATCTGAGCAGTCCATGCCTGCCCATCGCCACCTGTCCAGATGTATCCGCGCACATTGGCACCGCTATCCAACAATGGCGCCAGTTCGGCTGCCTCGCGACGTGGAACGTGCCCAAGCTGGAAGCGGGCATCACGCCACCAGATTTCCACAGCATTGTGGTCGTATTTGTTGTCTGGACGCCGCACGAGCTGCACGCGATCACCGTGGGCAGGACGGATGCTGCCGATCAGCTCGTCGTCCTCGTCATAATCATAAAATTGGAGGCCAGCGATGCTCGTGATCGCCCATTTGTTCTCATTTAATATCTGTTTGAGATCAGGTTCCTGCATGTTGTTTTCTCCGTATATCATATCAAATGCGCGAGCAGAGAATGGATGCAAGCCTGCATAAATTGGCGGTATAAGTTCGGTGGGGGAGGGGCTGAAAATATGACAGATGACGACGGCTGGAAGGCAATTACTTGGCAGTTTAAGCTCTGGGAGCTGAATGATGAGCAAGCAGCCGATCTGCTCGGAATCTCTTTAGGGGACTGGTCCAGCATCCAATCAGGAGACCACGAGGGCATCCATACAGCGGAGGTGGGGCAGCGTGCTGATGCACTGCTGAGGATCCATGCAGCACTACGAGTGATCCTGATGGAACCTCGATGTAATGGATGGGTGCACCGACCGAACGATGCCGAGATGTTTGGCGGTGAAACGGCGCTCAATTTTATGATTGCTGGTGGCCAGCCTGCCATCATGAGAGTGGCTCGGTACCTCGAGGCAGAGCTGTATGGATAGCATCCTAGGATGCTAGGATGCTAGGGGTGGCTCCGGACCCAATAGCGCAGCCTAACACTGTGGTCCTCTCCCTCGTCTTCATGCAATTTAACAATCTCCTTTGTCGCATCGCTGGATCGATTTCAGATGCAAGACTTTAGCGGCAGAATGTTAGATGCCAATCACAGGATGTGCAGATGTCATACAACGGCGCTCTTTTTGATTCCGATACGACGCGCGTCGAAGTCTGCTGCTGGAACTGCAATCACTCCGTGACCCTGCGTCGTGGTGACGTGAAAGCGGATCTGGATCGGCACGATTTCGAGCGCCGTGCCATCTGTAGCCAGTGCCAAACGGGCTGGCCGCAAACGACTAAGTTTCCGCGTAGGAAGCCGACGTCTATGTGAAGTTTTCTCTATCTTATTTGGATCGCAGCATCCTAGGATTATAGGATGCCCGCAAGGTGAGTTGAGGGTACCTATAAATGGGGTAAGATGCCCCTATTATTATAGAACGAGGCTCCCCCTTGTTCTCTGAGAATGTGCCCTGAAGGCCCTCTCTAGGACTCCTGACGCGCATCGGAAAGCGCACCTGCAAAGGTGAGATTAACGTTTCCGAAACGGTTGGTGATTAGCTCTCTATTTTGACAGCCAGTTGTGTTGCTACCCGCCGCTGCGCGCCGGTCCACAACATCCTGGCAAGGGGGCTGTGCCCCCGTTGACCCCCGTGATGCTTCCCATCACCACCATAGAGGAGAGCTAGCATGAGCCGCAGTGAGAGCAGACAAATGGGCAATCAGTTGGGTCTCAGACTCGATGATGACCTCTATGCTCGTCTTGTTGCAGCTGCGCGTCGACATGATGTCGCTCCCACTGCAATGGCCAGGCATCTACTCTCACAGATATTGGGAGCTGAAACTGAACGCGTGCTTCCTCGTCCTCGTCGTGGTTCCAATCATAAAATCACAGCTGACGCCCAGGCGGCCATCCAGTTCACAGGCAAGCTGGGAGCTATTGGCAACAACCTTAATCAAGCGGTCGCCCAGATCCACACAGCACGCAAATCAGACACTATTGTTGAGAACCATTACAGACAGCTCGAGGCTACCCTGAAAGACGTTCAGGCTCTCTATACTAATATTCTGGAGGCACTCCTCGATGATCTTGAAGAGTAGCCGAATACCTACATCTGATACCGGCGCCATCGCGGCATATTTCGCGGACGAGGGCCAGAACGAACAGATCTCGTGGCTACAGGGCACGCAGGCTGAGATTCAGATCATGGGCATCACCGCCAAATTGGCAGGCAGAGCTTTCAGTGTCAGACACGTCATCGTGGCGCCAGGTCAAGAACTACATGGGGCCCAACTAGGTAAGATCCTCGACAACGTTTGTGCAGAATATGGCGTCACTGAAAATATGAGAGAGAGGATCACTGCCGTGGTCCACAAGAAGCCCCGCGAGAATGACGCAGGCTTCGAATATCATTACCACTGGGCGATCCCAGAGGTGGATTCTGAGACCGGAAGGGTGCTGGATTCCCGGTTCACACACATGCGCAATGAGAAGTTATCGCGCCTAACTGAGCTGCAAACTGGGCATGAAATCACTCTTGGACGCTTCAACCGTGAGGTTTTCGACGCTTTGACCAAAGAGCAATCAGATCTCGATCTCAGCAGATACCGGCAAGCCCTTGAGGATGCGGCCGAGGTATCTGGTATGGAGCGAGCTGACTGGAAAAGCTACCGAGCTGAGAGCAGCTACACGAGTACCAGCCACCAGGTCATCAAACGGAAAGCGCGTGCGGCCGGTGTCGAGGCTGACCTGTCGCTGCCGAAGGTGAGATCGCTGATGCGGAAATGGGCGTCGACGCGAACACCTGAGCAGTTCATCGAGCACGTTCTAGCCAGTGGCTATGAACTCAGACTAGGCACCAAACAGGGCATCTGGCGCCTGCATGGGCACGGGCATGATCTAGGATCCATCGACAGGCTGAGCGGGATCAAACGCAATAAAATCAACGAAATCATGGAGAGGAAATATGACGTTTCCATAGGCCACAAGGACGCAAATGATAGGTTCAACCGGTAAAGACATCTAAGCCTTGGATATTTTCCAGCACAAAAAAATGGTGCTTAATGGAAAATTTATTGGTTTCTTAAAAAACATGCGTTACATGCTGTGACAGGCATAGCCTACGAGATCGCCTGTGCGGTCGCCATACCCCGCCCCTTGTGGCGGGGTTTATGCTTTCCGATCAACGCCTTCAAAGCAGCTGTATTTTGTTGCCAGAGTCGCGTGATCAGCATCGTCCAGAATGCATTCGATCAGTTTTCCATCATCCCGAAGGCGGCGATATGGCCTGTTTCCAGCGTTGTAGCCACCCATACAAACGGGCCAAAGGTAGAGGTCTGCAAGCTGGGCCATGGGTGATGATTTGGCCTTGAACCGTAGATCGTGAAGCGTGGTGTTGAGCTGTTCCGTGGTGAGCGGTGCATATTTTCCAGAATTCATGGTATCGAAGGGCAGGCCATCAGTTCGCAACTCGGCGTAATACGCCTTCAAAGCCGCGTCTTCCGTCTTGTTGCACTTCTCCGGCATCACCCGAAGCCGCTGGCCCTGGCCGATTGCAAACTTTGCAGCCCGCTCGATAACGACAGAGAAAGCTGTCTTGCAAAGCATCCAGCGGTTTTCGAGATATTGAGCCGCATACCGGGCGTTGTAGCCTGGACGATCGATGACACAGGCAATACCGATCACCGGCGCATCGCGCATAAGGCAATATAGGTCTTCATAGAACACGCCTTGTTCGTCTTTCGACTTGCCCCGAAGCCATAGGAAACCTTCATTCTGGGACCGGATTTCAGACGAGTGCAAAGGGGCGGTGACACCCCATTTTTCGACAAAGGCTGCGTGCAGAAGGCGAGCCTCCTCTTCGTCCTCTTCACGGACCAGGACACCGCCAAGGGCAAACCAGTCATAGCCATGCGCAGGCTTTTTCCCAGGTTTCCGGCTTGGGTGACGTGTGCCGGAATCGTCCATATACAAATTTAGGATGGCAGGCTTCATTTTCTGATCTGTCACGTCAAACTGCGCTTTCTAACAGGGTGATTTCGTCCTCGGTCAGATCGAACAGATCATAGACGATGCTGTCGATCTGAGCTTCAGCTTGGGCAATTTCGGCGGTCAGGCGGGCGATCTCCGCGCGGTCGCGGTTGATCCAGTCTTCCCAGTCGGAGCGATCGGTCAGGGGGATGTCGGCCTTGAACACCTTCTTCACCTCGGCGCGGAAAGTGGCGAAGTCGGGCAGGGCCCACCATTCCTGAAGCCGGGTTGTCAGCTTGGGTTCACGTTCAGGTGGGCAGAGATCGGGAATTCGGCGCGTCAGGGCAGTTTGCAGGGCCAGACGTTTATGCGCGGCATTACTGGCGCGCTTGCTTTCATCGGCGAGCTGCGCGCGCCTTGCCCCATCCCATTTTGGGATTGGCAGCTTTTCAACGTATTGCACCCGTAGCTCATGGTAACCGCCCCGCACTGGCGGGCTCATGGATGATAACATGAACCAGAGGACCTGACTGTTTAGGAGCGCCAGCAAGGCCAGATCATCGGACGGGATCAGATAGGACTTGTCGTTCGAGAAAGCCCCTTGGGGTTCGAATGAAAAATTTCGCTCGGCGTTGAAGTGCGGATAGCTGATCTTCGGAGCGGCAAAGTGCGGGGCATAGGCCTCCTGAGCCTGTTGGAGCTCGAACCATTCCTGCTTGGTTGCCCGCTTTTCCAGCCGATCCTTGAATGGCAGTAGCCAATCTCTGATGGCTGGGTAATCATCAATGTCGATCCGGTTCTTTGGTATGTAGATCAGCCATAGACCGCGTGGCTCAGCTCGCCAGCGTTTCAGGTCTTTGCCCTCAAGGAAGGGCTTCAGCAAATCGGCAGACTTTGGGTCCTGGGTACAGAGGCGTTCTTTGGTGGCGTTATCAATCACAAAGGCCGCGTTCAGGCCGGTCTTGATGCCATAAAGCGGTGACCCATAGACTTCTTTGAGGGTCTCTTTGCCGCTTCTGATCTTGTCCCGCAGGGCGCGCATTGCGGGGTTTTCTAGTTCCCACGAACCGGTTTCCAAGGCTGTTTGTGGATACGGACCAGCAGCGGCTTCCCAAGTGGCAAGGAAGTTGTTTTCCGGCAGAGTATCCACCTTCCAGAAGCGCAGTTCATGCCCTTTTGGAGCGGCCCCACGTTTCATGGTCAGGATCGCCGGATAGGTGGTTACCCCCTCGAAGACTTGCAGGTCGCCAAAATCGACCACGCTTTCAATGGTTGCTTCTTTCAGAAGGTATTCCCGCAGGGGCTTACCCGATCCGGTCTTGAAAAAAGTGTTCGAGGAAATGTAGCCCAAGCGCCCGCCCGGTTTCAGCAGGCGCAGGCCGCGTTCGTAGAAATAACAGTAGAGATCAGCCCGGTCAGAGACGACCTCATACCGCTTTTCCAGATAGGGCTTCAGTAGCTTCAGGAACTCCATCCGCACATAGGGTGGGTTGCCCAGGACCACGTCGAAACCGCCCTCGGCAAAGACCCCGGGGAAAGCGGTTTCCCAAGTGAACGCGTGATCAAGATAAGCGAAATTGTTGTCCTCAATCAGGCTATCTCCGACGCGAATGCTGCCTGATAGGCTGTCTAGAACCTTGCCACGCCGAGCGGTCTTGATCCAAAGCGACAGCTTGGTGATCTCAATGCTTTCCTCGTTCACGTCCACGCCGAAGAGGTTGTCGGTCAGAATTTCGCTGTCGGGGACATAGTCGAGCAGATCGCCAAAATGTTCGGCCTTGGGCAGCAGGTCTTTGATCTTGTCGTTCACGCGGGTCAGTTCGGCCTTCATGAAGTCAAAAGCCATAATCAGGAACACGCCGGACCCACAGGCGGGATCTACAATGCGCAATGTTTTTAGTCGATCGCGATAGGCTTGCCAGGCTTCCAGCTCGGCTGTTTTCCTTCGCCATGGAATATTCTCGTAGTCGTCGACATCCGCGCCCTTCTTGGCGTGAGCGCGCAAAGTCTCTTCGAAGATCTCTCTTAGATGCGTGCCTAAGGTTTCGGCCACAATGAAGCGCGCGATGTAATCAGGGGTATAAACCACCCCGTCACGTTTGCGCCGCCCGCTTGTACCAGTAGCTTTCTCGGGCTCTTCCTCTTCACCGCGAGCGACCGCTTGTAGGCGCTCCACGTCCGCGATGGACTGTTCAAAGATGTGGCCCAAGACCGTAACCGAGACTTCGGAGGCGAAGTCATACCCGCCGAGAGTCTTGAACCCCTCGCAGATGTCATCGGGTATCGTCAGCCCATCAATCACTGCATCTTCGCGGAACAGACCCCCATTATATCTCGGGATTTTCAGCTCGGCGTTGCCCTCGTCGATCGCGCGGAACAGGCCTTTGAAATTATCCCAAATGGGGCGTGGGTTGTAAGGATCACGCGCGATGAAGGCGTTTTCCAGCGTATTGCCCGGTAGAAGACCGGTGTCTTCGGCAAAGGCTACGAACAGCACCCGATCGAGGATTTTCTGTGCAAGGGCGATCGCATCGAGGGGCGGGATCGTGGTGTCGGCCTTCTGAACGGCACTCAGGAGCTTGAGGCGTAGGTCCTTGTAGTCCTGATACAGGCTGTCGGTGATGTCTTTGTCTTCGCGGCGACTTTCTTTCAGCAGATCAGCTGTGCGGCCAGACAGCAGATTTTCCGCCGACAGGAGCAGCATAAAGCGTGCGTATTCTTCCGGGTCCGTCAGCTGGTCGAGGCGAAAAATCTCATAGGCTGAGGTGCCTTCCCCAAAACCGTAGAGGCGCAGCTCGATCATGTTCGAGACCAGGACCCATTTCACACCTCGCGCATTCATGGCGTACTCCCACGCCTGCTGAACGGGGCTTTTGTTCCGACCCGGCATGATAGCATCGAGATCGCGGGTATCCGCGCCCTTCAACTCGAACGGAGCAACGATGTCAGGTGTCTTGCCACCAAAGCGGCCAAGCGCCAGATCAACGCTGCCACGCAGAATACTCTGCTCAGTAGAGACATTGTAATCTGCACCACCAGCCGGGCCATGGTAGCCCAGAACTCCTTCAACAATTTTAGAGGCGAACTGCCCATGCAGGGCGGTTTCCTTCAAGCTCTCAATCCGGCGCGAGCTGATCAGCTCCGCCCAGGCTTCCAGCGCAGCCAAGTGGCTTAACGGGATCGGATCGGCTTTTATATGGCGCTTCAGGGTCTTACGGTTAAACAAATTCATTAAATAATAGTCTTTCTTGCCGCTATCGGTCGGCTGTACGATGCTGTTTCTTACGGATGACGACAAGCCTTGGCTTTAGGCGCATAGAACCTCATTCTACGCGCTCAGCGACCCACATCTTGATCAGACCACAGAAACTCAACGGGTCAGATCAAACATCGCCAGCTGCTGAGGCCTCATCCAATAGCCACGCTGACGCTTAGAGGCTTCCAGTGCAACCAGAGCCGCGACGGCCTGTTCTTTATCTACGAACCAATCCATCCGCGTCTGACCGCCATACCCTATCCGGCCCCATTCGCGGCAAAGCGTCCATTCGCCAAACAGGTTTGGCAAAACTGCCATCCGATAGAACCGGGCGACGTTCTTCACCGGCTGATGTTTTTCGAGATAAGTCTGCATGGCTAAGAAGTATACACACAAAGGATATGAAGTTAATGAATACACTAATGACACCATATATGGTATTGTCGTGATGTATTATTAGCCAGTCTAGGCGAGAGACTGTTGCCCAACCCAGTTCTTGCCTGTTTTCTGATAATTCTGAGAAGGAGAATACGATGACGAGAATTAAGGGCAAGGGTGATGGCCCAGGTGGAAGAAATGAACATTACGATGTCGGTAGCAGGAAAAACGTACCTCGTCGCAACATCGTCGCCGAAATTAAGAGAGGCGAACACCCTGATGCACACATCGTTAAAATCGGCGGGCGAGAGTATGCTAGGGATAACCCCGATCACTCAAAAAAAGACAACGTCAACCGCGACAAGTGACCTCGGCCGAAACGGGCAGAAGCCTCCAATAAGTTCTAAACCGTCGTAGGTGCACTCTGCGGCGAAAGAGGAGTATGAGCCCTTATTGTCCGTGAAGAGCTTAAAGCAACACGCAGCTGAAGTATCGCCTTCGAACCAAGGAACGGTGCTTAGCCGAACTGAAAGCGCGTCGCAGCGAACAGCAGCTCTCCGCCCCTTGTTTTGAGCAGCGCTTCCGGCCCTCTCCGGACATCGGGTACGCAGTCTGGATTTTGCATTTGCAGCCCGCATAGCGCTCGCTCACAGAGACAGTGGCGCCTCTCTATGACGCCGACCAATGTAGGTCGCGCCTCTCAACGTTCAATAGGGCGATACTTCAAGGAGAGACTGGCAACTTCATACTCAGCGACTGACTGACCTTTGGCGGCATCGGGTAGGAACAGAGCAACATTCATCCCACTACTCATTGAGCTCCCATAAGCCACACCATCGAAACCACATTTTTTGATAAACTCGCACAAAAACTGACTTGGGATGTAGTTGATTGCAGCGCCATCCGGTACAATCGGTGTGGCCAGTTCTTTGCCAAGGATCTCCAAAAAGTCGATGTCGCCCCGCAGGAGTGCAATGCTGCCTTCATCCTCTTCCAAAAACGGCGAAACGAGAGTTCTTGGGGCGCGCAGGTCAACGATCTTCAGATCATCGTCGAGAACGAATCCTGCAACACAGACGATCTCGCCGGGCTGAGCACGAACCTCACAGATCGCTGTCTCAACCGTCGATCCGAGATACAGATACGGGATGCCTATAGGATTTGCACGGCCTGAGCTGGCAAGCTTTGCCGGTGGGGCTCCCATCTTGTCGATAGGGATTGCCTGACCGTCTTTTTCGATCCGAGATCGATACCAGATATCGGGTTTTTCACCTTTACGCAGGATGAGGTTTGAGAGATGAACCTCCAAGCGTTCTGTGTCGATCGCGCTATCTGGAAAGTAGCGATTGGCGTATTTAAGTTCGTCAGTGAGCGCGCGCCATCGTTCTAAACTGTCTGTGCGGCAACTCTCTGAGAGACCGAACTGCCCCCGCACAATTTCACCATCATCAAAAATCTCTCCTAGAAGAATCTGTGCCTGAGCGTTGGAAACGTTGGGATTATGGAACAGTGACCAGTCTGCGCTGAGCCACTCAACCAACGATTTCCCATCGTCAACCTGCGGATAGATTGTCAGTAGAAGTTCAAAATAATCCGCCAGCTCACGAGCGGGCAGAAGAGGTTGGTTCTCGGAACCGCACGTTGGGCACGTCCCTGTTTGTGATGATCGTTGGGGGATAATCTGATCTCGCAAGCCTGCGTCCCCAAAACATTCTGGGCAACACAACATCATAGGGTCGGATTATCCTTAAAGTACTTTGCAAAGGTCTCGAGATGGTGCTTCATCGCGAGCTTCTTCACGTAGCCCAAACCAGGGTAATGCCCCTTCGCATGCAGATCTCTGAACTCGGCAATCGCTGATGTCTCGTAATACTGGTTGTCTGGCGAACCCAGATGCGAAATTAGCTTGGCCAGAGCTTCAGCGAACTTCCCGGCAGGGTCGGTCGGGGTGTCTTGCCTATCCGACTTGAAGTGGCGGATGTACATGATGTCGTCGTCTTCGGCATTTATGTAAGTCAGGTGAATTGCAATTGTGTAAGCCGGTCCACCGCTTTCCTGATAGTCATCGCCGACCATGAGAAAGTCCGCAAACCCTGTCATACCTTCTAGGCCGTAGGTGAGATGCAGGTCTGAAAATACCTCCACATCAGGATGATCAGCGTTGCGCCTCTTCTCGAACCCGTTCTTTAACAGAACCCGGTGCTGTTGGTGCTTAAAGTGCATCTGGTACAGTTTGCCAGATTTTCCATCTTCAAAGACGCTACAAGCAATTAGGGCATTACCTTCGATTACGGCTGCGAGGGCTTTCGACTGAGAAAACCCGCTATGCACCAATGCAATATTGCGGCCTTCGAATGTGTCGATGATTGCGCTTGCCTGTTCAAGCGTCGTAGACTCATCCAACAAGACGCCGACAGTGACTTGCTTGTCCTCACCATGCTTTTGGTTGATCAGGTTCACCAACTCGGCATTGGAGCCTGAAAAATCTCCGATCCGGGGATTCACAATCACGATAATACCAGCACCTTCTTCAAGGGTGGCATCAATGGTTTTGCTCAATCCACTAAGCTGGGATTTGACTGGCTCTACAATGGGAACAAAGTCGCTTGTGCTCATCGTCGCGGCACTCTCTCTGATCGTAATCAGTTCGTACTGCTTGCCCCTAAAATAAGGAAAATAGATCAACTAACTGCCCACCCTCTTGTCTCGGCCAAAGGCGCTCTGAGAACCTCAATTAAATTAAAGAATTCAACGTTTGATAATTTGGTACTTAGGGCAACAGATTGCAGCGAAGCTGGCAAGTCTTGAATGAACGGTGCCAAATGAGTGAGTGTTCTGGTTTTCTTGAGAACTTTCACCATCGCGCAATGCGCTTGGGCGGATGGAATAGTCCTGAAGACTTCCAAGTAAGCCTGAAACCGGCGCGTATTGGGCACGTCGGGTAGATCATAACCAAGTTCTTTCAAGATGAGGCCTGCTTCCCGCGAATTGACAACATCAAAGATGCTTGTCGCATCTGTACGGTCTGGTGAGTTCCTAGCCGCTCGAATTTCGCTGATCTGATACCGATCGGACAACCTGAGGACCCCCACATCAAAAGGCACTGCATCGAGAACTGGAGCCAGATGCTTCTCACCAACGATCACGTTGACCGACGCGAAAACTTTTCGATACTCGTCTACCTGACGTTCCAGGCGGCTCAGGCTATCTCGCTCGGACTTGATCTCATAGACGGTCCCGGTGCCGTTGAGGATGACCACATCGGCCTTGCATCGGCCGACACGAAACTCTGTCATCATCGAAGCTGTGTTGAGGGAATGCGTTCCTAATAGAACTTTGTGAGTAAGTGCAGCTTTGTACGCATACTCGTGACGGAATTCTGTTTGTCGAAGGTAGCCAAACGCGCACTCGAAAGCTTCGCCGATCGTCGCGCTCTCGGCGAGTTCACGATCAATCCCAGACTCCACGAGCAGCCTAGCAAACATCGGTGATCGGCCCGTCTTTGCCAGATCTTTCATCACTGAACGAGAGAAGAACCTACTAACTGCCGACGACTTTATGTCCTTATTATTGTTCAATTTTCTTCATCCTATCCATTCTCACACTAGCAAATCAGACCCGCTTTGGAAAGGTGCGTGACACTGCTTACATAGGGAGAAACCCTTTTTTGTCCCACCCGCTCCATGCGCGGCTTTCTGGCAGCAAACGACTTGTGTCTTCTCCGCTCAACGAGACTGAATGGTGAGCGCACGAGCCACTTCATGTCCGCGAGGACAATTTTACTAGTCCGTCCCCAAACGTGGCCAGATGAGTATGCGAAGTAGTCGCCGAGGCCGACTTAGCTCAATGCAGCAAGCATGTCCAAGGTCCGAATTTCTTGGCGGTCGAAGATCACATCGCATCCGCAGCGAACAGCAGAAATGGTCCGCCCTGGGCAATTTATGCGGGACGCAGCGAAAGGTCTGTGTACGGATATGGGCCGTTCCTAAGAATCCGGAACAATTTTGGTGCTGATGTTTTCCTTCATAAAAATTCAGCTAAGCGCTTGCCGCCCCCCCCCCTTACGGATAGCCCTAGCGTAGGATTCTACCCCGTCCGGCATCAGACCCTTCTTGAGGACTTCGTCGAAAGCGTCAGGAAAAATATGAAACCCGCCAGTCTTACGACCGACGGGCCCATACGATTTGGCCGCGAAAACCCACCATACAGCGAGGTGCGCTGCATGGTGAGCCATCTAGCGCAGGGAAGGCAGCGCTTAACTGAAATTTAGGTTGCGCACGGTCTATATGCAACTGATCTAACATGAAAATCGACAAATCACCGCCAATATACGGACAACATTAACCGCGCTTTAACCACAATTCGATACTGTGCCCAATATCAATAATGGGCGCAATTTCGCGCCAGCATTACCCTAGGCATCGCAACGGCCGCCATACCACTGGGAATGCAATCAGAGAGGTTATAGAATGCAGTCCAATTTCGAAAAAGAACTTGCGTCACATTTTTTCTTTGAGGCAATTGTGCCTTCACCACGTGCGCGTGCTTACAAAGCTACAGCGGTTGGCCAGAAGGCTGGCCACCGGTGGCACGGCTAGATCATAGACAGTTTTCAACTAATACAGAATCGGTAACTAAGACAGCTTCCAAGAAGAAGCAGGCTCGCAGCCCGCAGCAAGTTCGTTGGGACAATAAATTTCGCTACTCGATTGCTAGCGACATGAATATGAGCCTGATGCTGCCGCTCCAGGTGACAGATTACCTGCATCTTAAGCACATGCCGACGTGGAGCCGGTGTGCTAATGAAGACAAAAAGATCATAAGAAAACTGCCGTTGTTCGATTACGTCGACGCGCACTATATCGATCTGCACCCACCATTCAGAACGAAAAAAGGACGCGCGCCTGAACGCCGGATCGCAATCATTCTTGATGTTGATTCAGATTTCCGACCATCAGACATGGTTGAAATCGGCATGCCGCTGCCGAAAACTTTCACCGGATCTAGTCGCAACGTGAACCAATTTGGGCCTGTTGCGGAAGTCAAACCGTCGTCGCTCGATAATGTTGTGAATCGTCCGCATATGATCTACTGGCTTCACACGCCGATCTGGATGGACGACTACGAGCAGGCAAACCAGTATAAATCGATTGCGCGCCGCCTGGCAAAGCTCGTCGGCACCATCAGCTACGTCGAAGCTGTGAACCCAGTCACAACCAAAAATCCAGCTAAACTACGCCACTATAACTACGAAGATCTCTACTGGGATGTGATCGAGGGCGATGACCACGCCTGGACGCTCGAAGAACTGGATGAAGCAATCACCAAAGCTGAGAACGCTCCTCTGCATCTGGCTCAGATCTCCTACACGCCTCCAATGAAAACCAAGAAGACGACATTTCGCAGCACTGATGGCTTCAGACGAGCCACCCATGCCGCCCATTCCGATATCAAAAGTGATGACCAAACATATTTGCAGCACAGCATCGGTGCCTCGTTCGACGAGGAATATGCGAGCCGAGGAAAGAACTGCAATCTATTCTCAAACATCCGATATCTCGCCTATGCATATAAAGCGAAGGCTACTTCGGAAGAGCATTTGTATCGTTACATGCTCCAACAATGCCAAAAATATAATGAAACCAACTTCTCACACGACCTATTGCCAGACCACGAAATCCATGAGACCGCAAAGAGCATCAGCTGGTGGACCTGGAACGTCTATGATGGTTCCGGCGACACCAAAAATCGTGGCGCCTGCAAACGTAAAGGCCTCATCAAGGACAACATGGAGCTTGATGAGCGTCAGGCAATTGGCGGCCGCTATGCTGCTAAACAGAACGCCGACAAGAAGCGTCAGATCGTGCTCGATGCCGTTGCTGAGTTGCGGGCTGCTGGTGACAAGATCGTCGTCTCACAGATGGCTAAGAAGCTGGGTGTGAGCCGGAACACTATCAATAAATACTTGCCTGATGGCGCCCAAAAAACCGCTCAAGAAGCTGCCCAAAAGACCTCTTCTGATGACACAGTTGAGCAGCTTATGGGAAATGTTCAAAACGGTGTCATCAGGGGAAACCAACCACTAGAACCTGAAAGCTCGGGGGCCACAAAGCCTGATCTCTTCCCAGTTGGGGGTCCAGATATTGAAGGATATGGAATCCTCTCGTCGATTTGGTCAGATTGTAGTGAAGACATACTACAGCGCGGACAGAAGGAAGGCTTCGGAATCGGGTCGGATAGGTCAGAAATACCACCTGAAAGC
>CENV01088103.1_pt1 | contig 36995 bp, 36 predicted proteins | sample 530231 | NCBI WGS metagenome assembly CENV01 (sample SAMEA2619815, study PRJEB7988) | marine metagenome | biome: marine biome (ENVO:00000447); feature: surface water layer (ENVO:00002042); material: "saline water (ENVO:00002010), including plankton (ENVO:xxxxxxxx)" | depth 5 m
GTTGAAGATGGTGGTGATGAAGTTGGTCGCACCCAGGATCGAACCGGCACCGGCAAGGTGCAGCGAGAAGATCGCGAAGTCGACGGCCGGCCCAACCGAGCCAGTGGTCGAAAGCGGAGCGTAAACCGTCCAGCCCGTGCCAGCGCCAAGCCCGGTGCCACCAGGCACGAACAGCGAGAACAGCAGCGAGCAGAAGCCTGCCACGGTCAGCCAGAACGAAATGTTGTTCATGCGCGGGAAGGCCATGTCGGGCGCGCCGATCATGATCGGCACGAACCAGTTGCCGAAGCCACCGATCATGGCGGGCATGACCATGAAGAACACCATGATCAGGCCGTGCGCCGTGATCAGCACGTTCCACATATGGCCCTGCTGGTCGAAGCTGGCGCCGTCGCCGCCAAGGAAATCGACCACGTGGCCCAAAAACTGCAGACCCGGCTCAGCCAGCTCAGCACGCATGATGCCGGAAATGCCGCCACCGATAACACCGGCAATGATCGCGAAGATCAGATAGAGTGTGCCGATGTCCTTGTGGTTGGTCGACATGAACCAACGCGCGAAAAAGCCCGGCTTGTGATCGGCATCGTGATGATGCTCGTCGGCATGGGCCTGGAAGGTGTCTGCGGTGGTGGCCATTTCGATGCTACCCTAGCTTGCTATTCGTTGTGTCTGTTCAGGCGGTCTGCGCGGCGGCATCAGCAGCCGGCACCTCGTCGGCGTCGGGATTTTCCGCGTCGACAGCTTCGGTGGCAGCAGCCTCTGCAGCAGCAGCGGCAGCCTCGAGTTCCGGCGTGGTACCACCCGGCTGACTCAACACCCATTCATTGAACTCGTCGAGCGGACGCGCTTCGATCGCGATCGGCATATAGCCGTGGCGAGCGCCGCACAGCTCCATACACTGACCGTAATAGATGCCCGGCTCCTGGATGGTCAGCACGCGCTCGTTGATACGGCCCGGTACAGCGTCAAGCTTGAACCACAGCGAGGGAATACCGAACGAGTGGATCACGTCAGCACCGAAGGTCTGCAACCGGATCGGCACGCCAACGGGCACAACCATGCGCTTGTCCACCGCAAGGTGGCTCGGCAGGCCAGAGGCCTTGGCCTCTTCCTCAGGCATCATGTTCGAGATCACCTCGAAGTCGCCGTTGTCGACATATTCATAGCCCCAGTACCACTGGTAGCCATTCGCCTTGATCGTGATCGCGTCTTCCGGCGGGCTCTTATACTGGCGCGAGATCAGCGTGATCGAAGGCACGGCGATCACGACGAGGATCAGCACCGGAATAACGGTCCAGACGATTTCGATCAGCGTGTTGTGGCTGGTCTTGGAAGGCACCGAGTTGGAACGGCGATTGAAGCGCGCGATCACCCACAGCAGCAAGCCGAGCACGAACAGGCTGATCACCACGATGATCGGCAGCAGGATCGCGTCATGCATCCACAGGGCGTAGTTGCCGTTGGCAGTGTACTGGTCCTGGAAACCGATGCCGCCGGGCGTGGGCTGCCCCTTGATCATCTCCGGACCGTAGTACTCAAACGCGGGCGCAGCCTCTGTGGCAGGCGCAACGTCGGCAGCCGGAGCTGCCTCGACCGGAGCCTCAACCGGCGCGGTGACCACTTGATCCTGCGCAAAGACAGTTTGCGGGGCTGCTGTAAAAGTCAGGGCCGCGACCGCCATGGTCAGGAAGGTTAGCGGCTTGCGGGCGATGTCGCCGAAAGTCATTACGTCGAAGCTTTCCATTCTTTTGTAGCGCGCGAACCCTGATTCCAAGCCCCGGCGCACAGGCCTTCTTGCCCCCATAAAGGGGCCTGTACGGCGGGCCTATACGCCCGCTTGCCCCATGCCTCAAGCGCTTCTAGGGAATTTTTCCAGCCCCGGTGGAAACACCGTGCTAGTTGCAAATCGTTCGCATAGTAAAACAGGAATCGCCACGCATCATGACACAAGACGAGGTCCTCGCCGAGTTCCGCGCCAGCGGCGCCTTGCTTGAGGGGCATTTCCGCCTCTCGTCAGGCCGTCACTCGGCCCACTATCTGCAATGCGCCCGCGTGCTGATGAATCCTGACCGCGCCGCGCGGCTTGCCATCGCGCTCGCCCAGCAAATCCCGCGAGAGATTCGCGCGAGCATCGATGCCGTGGTCTCGCCCGCGATGGGCGGCATCATCATCGGCCACGAAATGGGCCGCGCCCTGCAGAAGGACGCGATGTTCCTCGAACGGCCCGAAGGCACCTTCCACCTGCGGCGCGGATTCGCGCTCGAAAAGGGCGCCAAGGTGCTGATGGTGGAGGATGTCGTGACCACCGGCCTCTCCAGCCGCGAGGCAATCGCCGCCGTTAGCGAGGAAGGCGGCAAGGTGGTGGCCGAGGTCGCGCTGGTCGATCGTTCGAACGGCGAGGCAGATCTTGGCGTGCCGTTCTTCCCGCTGGTGGCTCTGAACTTCCCGACCTTTGCCGAAGATGATCTGCCCGAAGAGCTGGCAGCGATTCCCGTCACCAAGCCGGGGAGCCGCGCCTGATCATGGCCGACACCAATGTCCTCGATCCGGCCAAGCTGCGGCTTGGCGTGAACATTGACCACGTCGCCACGATCCGCAACGCGCGCGGCGGCGACCATCCCGATCCGGTCCGTGCGGCCGAAATCGTCGCGCGCGTGGGCGGCGACGGGATCACCGCGCACCTGCGTGAAGATCGCCGGCATATCCGCGACGAGGACATTCGCCGCATTCAGGACGCGACTGACCTGCCGCTCAATTTCGAAATGGCCGCAACCGATGAAATGCTCGCCATTGCCCTCGCCCACAAGCCGCACGCGGCCTGCATCGTCCCCGAAAAGCGCGAGGAGCGCACCACTGAGGGTGGGCTTGATGCGGCGGGGCTGCATAACCAGCTTGCGCCGATCGTGGGCCGGTTGAGCGATGCGGGCATCCGCGTGTCGCTGTTCATCGAGCCGAGTGAGCGCCAGATCGAGGCGGCCTTGCGCCTTGGCGCTCCGGTGGTGGAGTTTCACACCGGTGAATATGCCCACGCCGGGCTCGACGGGGACACCGAAAAGGTCGCGAAAGAATTGAAACGGCTTACAGATATGGCCGCGCTCGCCGCCAAGAACGGCATCGAACCGCACGCGGGCCATGGCCTGACGTACGAGAACGTGCAGCCGGTGGCCGCGATTCCCCAGCTCGCCGAGCTAAACATCGGGCACTACCTGATCGGCGAAGCGATCTTCTGCGGGCTGGAAACCGCGGTGCTGCGGATGCGCGAACTGATGGACGCGGCGCGGTGAATAGTCTCACTGCCTCCTCGCGCCCCACCCCAGATCAAGTCCGGGGCGACGGCTTGGAGGCGCCGTCGTGATCATCGGCCTCGGCTCCGACCTGTGCAACATCGAGCGTATCCAGAACTCGCTCGATCGCTTCGGCGAGCGCTTCACGAACCGCGTTTTCACCGATATCGAAAACGCCAAGGCCGCCGGCCGTCCGCACACGCAGGCCGGAACCTACGCCAAGCGATTCGCCGCCAAGGAAGCTTTTTCGAAAGCGCTCGGGACCGGTTTCAAGCGCGGAGTGTTCATGAAGGATATCGGCGTGGTCAATGCCCCGTCTGGTGCCCCTACCCTCGCCCTTGTCGGCGGGGCGGCGGCGCGGTTGGATGAGCTGACTCCGGATGGACACCTTGTAAAGATACACTTGACCCTGACCGACGATCATCCATGGGCGCAAGCCTTCGTGATACTTGAGGCCTTTCCCGCATGAGCGACGCCACCACCACCGCCAAAAACACCACTGGCGAGAAAGAGAAGATCAACTGGCTGGCCGAGATTCGCGGCCTCGCGCTGATGCTGCTCGCGGTGCTCGCGTTTCACACCTTCGTCGCCAAGCCGTTCTATATCCCCTCGGGTTCGATGATGCCCAACCTGCTGGTGGGCGACCGGTTGGTGGTGAGCAAGTGGCCCTATGGCTGGTCATGGGTCTCGGCGAGCTTCCACCTGCTGCCACGCTCCGACTGGCGAATCGCGCCGGGCACGCCCGAATATGGCGACATCGTCATCGCCGTGCCGCCAACCCACGCCGAGGACTATATCAAGCGCGTGGTCGCCCTGCCCGGTGACCGGATCGCGGTGGTCAATGGCCAGATCATCCTCAACGGCAAGCCCGTGCCGCAGGAAGTCGTACCGCCGGTCCGCCTGCCCGACGACGAGGATGGGCAATGCGACGGGAGGGACTGCATGCAGGCCTTCGCGGATTATCGCGTGCGGCTGGATGATGGCACCACCGTCTACGAGCCGCCGACCTACCGCGAGACGCTGCCCAACGGCGCCAGCTATCTCATCATCGACCACGAGAACCAGTATCTCGACAACATGGCCGAAATCACCGTTCCCGATGGCAGCGTGTTCCTGATGGGCGACAACCGTGACCATTCAGCCGATAGCCGCGCGCCGATCGAGGCGAGCGGGCTTGGTGGCCCCGTGCCGCTGGCCAATGTCGGCGGGCGCGCCGAGTTCATCACCTTCTCGCTCGATGGCAGCGCCACCTACAACCCGCTAAGCTGGCTCTCGGCCCTGCGCCCCGACCGCGCGTGGACCAGCCTGCGCCCGCAAAAGGACGGCGAATAGTCATGGCCGCCAGCGACGACGACAAGGAAATGGGCGCGAGCCCGACTCGCATTGCCAGCCCGGAACTGCGATTCGAAGCCGCACGCGCGCTGGTCTGGACCACCGTCGTCGGCTCATTGGTGCTCGCGATCTACATTTCGCAAAGCCTGCTGGTGATTTTCGGCGCCATGGTTTTCGCCTCGATGATCGACGGCGGGGCCCGGCTGCTGGGGCGCGTGCTGCCCATTCCGCGCGTCTGGCGCGTGGTGATCGTGCTGGTGGCGGCCGTGGCATTCCTGCTCTGGCTCACCGGCTATGCCGGATCGCAAATCTCCAGCGAAGCGGCCGAGCTGCCCGCCATTGTCGAGCGGCAGGCCAGCGAAATGTTCCGCTGGGCGCGCGGTCAAGGCTTCGAGATCGCGCTCGACGACCTCAAGAGCATGGTCGGGCAAGCGATGGACGGCGTTGGCACGGTCACCCGGGCGCTAGGCGGCCTGATTGGCGGCCTGACGACGGTCGTTCTGATCCTGATCATCGGCGTCTACGTCGCGATCGAGCCGCGGCTGTACGAGCGCGGCGTGGCATGGATTCTGCCGCGCCACCGCCGCGCAGACTTCCACGTGACCGTCAGCCGCATGGCCTTCACCATGCGGCGACTGATGTTCGGCCGCATCGTCGGAATGGTGGTTGAAGGCCTCTTCACCTACATCATGCTGGTGCTTTATGGTCTGGTGACCGGCGACTCGATCCCGATGCCAGCCCTGCTTGGTATCCTTACCGGGCTGCTCGCCTTCATTCCCAATATCGGCGCGGTCGTATCGGGTGTGCTGCTGGTTCTGGTGGGCTTTTCGGGTGGCACCGAGATGGGCATCTACACCATCGTGGTATATCTGCTCGTGCAGAACATCGATGGCTACATCGTGATCCCGATGATCGCCAAGAAGACGGTCGACCTGGCCCCGGCGCTGGTGCTGGGGATGCAGCTGATCATGGGCATTTTGTTCGGCATCATGGGCCTGTTTCTGGCCGATCCGTTGCTGGCCATGATCAAGGTCGCGCTCGAACGCCGCAGCGAACAGAACGCCCGCGACGAGGCGGCGGCATCGGCGGAGGCGTCCCCTGCGTAAGTTCCTGTACTTTATCGTCTTCGGTATCGTCTTCGTGGCCGCGGCGCTGTTTGCGCTGCGCATCTACGCCGACGATGTGACCAAGATCGCCCTCGTTCCCGATAGCGAGTTCGTGGCGCAGGCACCGCTGGAGCAGGTCGCCTACAACGATCCCGATATGTGGTTCAGCCGCCCCGGCCTCGCGCCCGAGGATGACCCCGCGCGCTGGCAACCCAACGAGGCCGAGACAGCCGCGCCCGACAGCGACTCAGGCAAGGCACCGACACAGGCGGCAAGTTCGGCGGAGAGTACGGACGAAAGCGCCCCGGCCTTCGCGGTGTTCTTCGTCCACCCCACCAGCTATCTGGACCGTTCACACTGGAACGCCCCGCTCGACCACGAGGAATCGCAGTGGCGTGCGCGGCTGATGGTGCGCGGCATGGCCAGCGCCTTCAACGATGCCAGCGAAATCTGGGCTCCGCGCTACCGGCAGGCCACCTTTGGCTCCTTCCTCACCGATGCGCCCGAGGCGCAACAGGCGCTCGATGCGGCCTATGCCGATATTGCCCAGGCCTTCGACGTCTTCCTCGAAAGCGTCGGGCCGGACGTGCCCATCGTCCTCGCCGGGCATAGCCAGGGCGGCTATCATGTCACCCGCCTGCTACAAGACCGGGTGATCGGCACCCCGCTGCAAGAGCGAATCGCTGCCGCCTATCCGGTCGGATGGCCGATTTCGGTCGAGCACGACCTGCCCGCGCTCGGCCTGCCCGCCTGCGCCAGCGCCGATCAACCCGCCTGCATCAGCGACTGGGTGAGCTTTGCCGAACCGGCCGAGCCGGGCCTGCTGCTCACCCGCTACGAAACCACACCAGGGCTCGACGGCGAGAGCCGCGTGGGCAGCCCGATCCTCTGCGTGAACCCGCTGACCGGCGCGACGGGCGGCGAAGCAGCGGCGAGCGCCAATATCGGCACGCTGGTGCCCAATTCCGACCTGTCCGATGGTGAGCTGGTGCCCGCTGCGGTGGGTGCGCGGTGCGACAGCAACGGCCTGCTGCTGATCGGCGAGGCAATAGACATGGGGCAGTACGTGCTGCCCGGCAACAACTACCACGTCTACGACATCCCGCTGTTCTGGGCGAACCTCAAGGCCGACGTGGTGCGACGGGTGACGGCATGGCAACAAGCGCGCTCGTAACCGAACAGGCTCCCGCCTTCCGCGACGCGCTGGGCGATGGCGGAGTGCTGCTGGGGCTGGACCTCGGCACCAAGACCATCGGCACCGCGCTGTGCGACGCGCGCTGGACCTTCGCCACGGCGGGAAAGACCCTGCCGAAGGGAAAATATGGCCGCGACCGCGCCGCTCTGGCCGAACTGTGCGCGGCCCGGTCGGTGGTGGGGGTGGTGATCGGCCTGCCGCTAAACATGGATGGCAGCGCGGGGCCACGGGTGCAGGCGAGCCGCTCCTTTGCCCGCAATCTGGCGCAAATGTCCGATCAGGGTCTCGGCCTGCCCGTTTTACTGTGGGACGAACGCTGGTCCACCACCAGCGCCGAGCGGGCAATGATCGATCAGGATTTCAGCCGCGCCAAACGCGCGACCCGGATCGACAGCCACGCCGCCGCGATCATCCTGCAAGCCGCGATCGACCGGCTCGCAGGCGGAATGTTCTAGGTCCGGCGAAGGATTACGACGAGCCCGTCAGGCAGCGCGCCCTCGTGCGGCAGTGTCAGCCGCACCGCATCGGCCCGTGCCCGCAGCAACACCGCTTCGCTGACACCCGGATCGGCAACAAGTGCATCGGCCATCCCGAGCAAGCGCGCCTGACGCAGCGTGAGGTCGTCGGGATCGTCGCTCGTCACAGCGATCTCGTGGACGGCGGGCGCGGCGGTCTCGCCACCCTTCGCCAGCCAGTCGGAAAGCCGCTCGGCGCTTGCCGAATCGAGCGGATCAAGCGCGCCGCCCTCGCCCAGCGCCGCATCGAGCGCGCGGCGCCGCTCCGCCCCCTCGGGAAACATCGTGCGCAAGGCCGCGCGTGTCTCGGACAGCCCCTGCGCCAGCTTGCCAAGCGAGGGCGGTAGCAGCGCCTCGAACCGCAAGCGCAGGTGCTTGGCCAGCCCCGCCGAAGCGCCCGACGTGCCGACCGCAATCAGCACCGGATCGCGCTCAAGCAGGCTGGGCGTGGTAAAGTCGCACCAGTCGGGCTTGTCGACTACATTGACCAGCAGCCCCGCCCCGCGCAGCCGCAAGGCATCGGCTTCGCAGCGCGCCTCATCGTCGTGGGCGACGAAGGCGAGCCGCGCGCCTTCGTCGATCCCGCGTTGCACGTCCGCAACCACCTTGCCGCCCGCGCGCTCGACCAGTCGCGCCTTGGCCAGGGCCGCCTCGCCCTCGCCCAGCACGATCACCGGCTGACCGGCGATGCGATGGAAGAGCGGGAGCGAGCGCAAGGCCAGCCCTAGCGCTTCAGGAAGTCGGGCACGCGCTCGGCGGCGGTGATCGCCTCGGGCAGGATGCGGTCGGCGACCACGGCGAATTCGCCGCCGTCGACCATCACCTCGGCCACGAACCCGCGCGAGTTGTACGAACTCGCCATGGTCGCGCCATAGGCTCCAGCGGTGCGGAACACGGCGAGATCGCCCGGTCCCACCGCGTCGATTTCGCGTCCGGTGGCGAAGGTGTCGCCGGTCTCGCAGATCGGGCCGACGATATTCGCCACCATCCGCGCGCCGCTCGGGCGCACGGCGTCGAAATCGTGCCACGCATTATAGAGCGAGGGCCGTGCCAGATCGTTCATCGCCGCATCGACGATCACGAACGGATCGCGGTTGGCATTGCGCTTCACGCGGATCACGCGGGTCAGCAGCACCCCGGCATTGCCCGCGATCACGCGGCCCGGCTCGAACATCAGCGTCGTGTCCCAGCCCTTGGTGACGCGCGCGACCATTGCGCCGTAGTCAGCCGGGCTCGGATAGACCTCGCCCTTCTTGTAAGGCACGCCCAGCCCGCCGCCGAGGTCCATATGGGTGACGCTGTCGCCGCCCGCGCGAATCTCGCCGAGCAGTTCGCCCAGCCGGACAAAGGCCGCTTCGAGCGGGGCCAGTTCGGACAGCTGGCTGCCGATGTGGACCGCAAGGCCTCGCATTTCGAGGCCCGGCAGAGCAGCAAGCCGCGCATAGATTTCGCCCGCACGGTCAATCGGCACGCCGAACTTGTTATCCTTCTTGCCGGTCGAAATCTTCTCGTGGGTGCCGGCATCGATATCGGGGTTCACCCGCAGGGCGCAGGGGGCCTTCACACCCTTCTCCGCCGCGATCTGCGCCAGTTCGACGCCTTCTTCCTCGCTCTCGATGTTGAACTGGCCGATCTGCTCATCAAGCCCGGCGGCCAGTTCGCGCGCGGTCTTGCCCACGCCCGAGAACACGATGTCCGCCGCCGGGATGCCCGCCGCGATGGCACGCGCCATCTCGCCGCCCGAGACGACATCTGCGCCATAACCCTCGCGGCCCAGCAGGCTGAGCACGGCAATATTGGGGTTCGACTTTACCGCAAAGGCAATGTGCGGCTTGCGGTCGAGCCCGGAGAGCCCCTCGCGGAACACCCGCGCATGGCGCTCAAACGTGGCGCGCGAATAGACATAGACGGGCGTGCCGACCTCGTCCGCGATGCGGGCGAGCGGAACGTCCTCGGCGAACATCTCGCCGTTACGAAGCTGAAAATGATCCAATGTTTCTTACCCTTCGGGTGGGAGGTCGAACGGATCGTCCTCCCGTTCTTCGGATTCGCTGCGCAGTTCCACGCTGCGTTCTGGCGCAGCCTGCGGGCTCACTGCGAGCAACTGACTTGAGGTGAGCGGCTCGCTCGCACCATAGGGTGCGGGCGGCAAGGCACGGCCGGGCGCGGGCTCAAGCTCGTTGCGCTGGCCGCAGGCGGCAAGCGCAAGCGAACCGGCAATGAGGAGAGCCGCGCGTCTCACGCGTCCATCCCCAAGGCCATTCGCGCCGCGGCCACGCGTTTTCGTACTTCGGCGGGCGCGGTGCCGCCATGCGAACAGCGCGCGGCGACCGATGCCTCAACCGAGAGCGCCTCGTAGACGCGCTCGTCCACCCGGCCATCGATGGCCTGCAATTCGTCCAGCGACAGTTCGTCAAGCGCGCAGCCCTTGCTTTCGGCAAGCTTCACGGCAGCGCCAGTGATGTGGTGCGCCTCGCGGAACGGGATGTCCGCCGCGCGCACCAGCCAGTCGGCGAGATCGGTGGCCGTGGCATAGCCAAGCTCGGCGGCCTGGCGCATCCGCTCGGTCTTGAAGGTGCTGTCGGCGATCATCCCCACCATCGCCGCGATCGAGAGGCGCAGCAGGCCGTGCGCCTCGAACACCGGCGGCTTGTCGTCCTGCATGTCCTTCGAATAGGCCAGCGGCAGGCCCTTCATCGTCACCATCAGCGCAGTGAAGCAGCCCATGATCCGCCCCGCATGCCCGCGCACCAGTTCAGCCGCATCAGGGTTCTTCTTCTGCGGCATGATCGAGGAGCCGGTCGAGAGGCTGTCCGCCATGCGTACGAAGCCGAAGGGCTGGCTCGCCCAGATCACGAACTCTTCCGCCAGCCGCGACAGGTGCAGGCTGCACTGGGTGGCGGCGGAGAGATAGTCGAGCGCGAAATCGCGGTCGGACACGGCATCGAGGCTGTTATCGGTCGGGCTCTCGAAGCCGAGTGCCTGCGCGGTCATGTCGCGGTCGATCGGAAAGCCCGTGCCCGCCAGCGCCGCGCTGCCGAGGGGCGAGCGGTTAAGCCGCACGCGCGCATCCTCGAAGCGCGAAACGTCGCGGCTAGCCATCTCGTAATAGGCCATGAGGTGATGGCCGAGCGTGACCGGCTGGGCGGTTTGCAGATGGGTGAAGCCGGGCATGATCGAATCGGCATGGTTGCCCGCCTGAGCGACCAACGCGCGGCGCAAGGCGTCGAGCCCGGCGAGCGTTTCGTCGATGGCATCGCGAACCCAGAGGCGGAAGTCGGTCGCCACCTGATCGTTGCGGCTGCGCGCGGTGTGCAAGCGGCCTGCCACCGGGCCGATCAGCTCAGCGAGGCGGCTCTCGGTGGTCATGTGGATATCTTCGAGATCCCAGTTTTCCGGGACGCCATCTGCCTCATACTCGGCGGCAACGCGGTCAAGCCCGGCCAGAATCGTCGCGGCATCTTCGCTCGAAACGATGTCACAAGCGTCAAGCATGGTGACATGGGCCTTGCTTGCAGCGATATCCTGCCGCCAAAGGGCCTTATCGAACGGAATCGAGGCATTGATTTCGCGCATGATCGCCGAAGGCCCTTCGGCAAACCGTCCGCCCCACATGGCGTTGGAGGAACTATCCTTGGTCAAACTGCGAAAATCCCCGGAATTGCTGATTGTTTGCCTCGCGGCGCTGCTGGCCGGGTGCGATACCGGCGCAGAGCCGGACACGCAAGCTGCGAGCACCGAAGCGCCCGATAGCGCGCTGACCGGCACGCTCGACCGCTCGCTGGCGGGTAGCGAAGTGCCCGAAGTGACAGTGCGCCTACCCGACGGGGCCGAGCTGGCGCTGCCGGAAATGGACGGTCAGCCCTTCCTCCTCAACCTGTGGGCGACATGGTGTGCGCCCTGTGTGGTCGAAATGCCGCTGCTCGACGACTTGGCGGGCGATCTCGACGGACAAGTGCGCGTGGTGACCGTAAGTGAGGATTTGCGCGGTGCCGAAGCGGTCGAGCCGTTCTTCGCCGACCACGACTTTGCCGCGCTCGAACCGTGGATGGACCCCGACAACGCCCTCGCCTTTGCCTACGGCGGGGGCGCGGTGCTGCCGCTGACGATCCTCTACGATAGCGAAGGCAAGGAGGTCTGGCGGGTGATCGGTGCCTATGACTGGGCGAGCCCCGAAGCGCGCGAAGCAGTGCTGGAGGCAGCAAACGCCGGATAGTCGGGCATGGCAAGGCCGAGCCGGGTGAGCGGATCGCCTGCCAGCCCCGCGACCAGATGCGCCTTCAGCCTTGGCCCCGGCCAAATGCGCGATGCCGGTGCGAGCAACAGGTCGCGCAGGATTGCAGGCCATGCAGCAGCAGACTGAAACGGCGGGGTAAAGGCCCAGGTGAGCGCCTGATAGAGCCGCACGTGCAACTGTCTGAGCGCAAGAAAACGTTGCTTGCACCCCTCCAGATCCCGCCCCGATCCCAGCGCGAGAGCCAGCGCATAGGCATCAAGCAAAGCCATGTTCGCGCCCTGTCCAAGCTGCGGGCTGGCCGCATGCCAGGCATCACCCAGATGGACCAGCCGAACGCTTTTCGATTGCTGGCTTGAGCGATGGGCATAACGCGCAAAGACGACCTGATCGGCCTCGCTCAACTGCGCACGAAACACTCCGCATTGCGGCCAGAGGGCTTCGACCTCGTTCCACCAGCGCGCCATGCCGCCGGCCTGCCACGCGGCATAGTCTTCCGCTTGCAGGGACCAGAAAAACGCCGCCCGTCCCTGCCCGGTCGGCAGCACACCGACCATGCGCGCGGCACGCTCGTAGCGCTGTTCGAGCAGATCGTGACGGAACGTTTCGTCACTCGGCAAGTCCACGTTTGCCCACAGCGCACCAAAGGGCAGCAGCCCATCGGCAGGCGGCACCAGCGGCGAATGCAGACCAAGCGCATCCACAATCAGGTCGTGGCTCACTGAGCGGCGGCCCTGCTCGTCGGTCAGCACTGCCCCACCCACCTCTTCGGCGAACTGGCTGACCGCAAAGCCTGTCTCGATCGGGATGTGCGCGCTCTGCACGGCCTCGTACAAGGTGCCGAACAGATCGGCTCGGTGGATGCCAAGGCCGAACACGCCTGCTCGCGGCAAGTCGGCATAGGCCGCTTCGAGCACGGGTTCCCCCTCGCGGTTCAGCCCAAGCAGCCCACTCACCGGGGCTCCCTTCGCCGCCGCGCATTCCGCCAGCCCGAGTTCGGCCAATACCGCCATTCCGGTCGGCTGGATCATCAACCCAGAGCCGACTGGCTTGGGCTCATCGAAGCGTTCGTAGAGACATACGCAATGGCCAGCGCGCGACAGCAACAAGGCCAGAGCAAGGCCCGAAATGCCGCATCCGGCAATGGCGATGGACAGGCTTGGCACCACCGCAAAACCTAGCGAAGCGCCAAATATTTCTCCACCTTATCGCAGATCATGTGCAGAACCTCTTTTCAGCGCATAAACCTTCCGCTAAGCGGCGCTGCTCTAAGGGACATATGTCCTGAAGGGCGGTTAGCTCAGTTGGTAGAGCATCTCGTTTACACCGAGAGGGTCGGCGGTTCGAGCCCGTCACCGCCCACCAGTTTTGACCAGATGAATTCACGTCAGAACTCCCAAGCGAAACGCGAGAGGCCCCTAGCGCCCCACCTCACACCATCTGCGCCGCACACTGACCCAGCTCGTGGAAATAGCGCGCCATCGCATCGGACGATTTCTCGGTCAGCTGGATGAAGGCACGGCGGCGGTCTGTGTCATCCTCGATCCGTTCCAGCAATCCGGCCTCTGTCATCTGCGAAATCCAGCGCAGCGCCGTGGTCGGCGGCACCCCCGAAGCAATGCACAATGAGGTGACCGACACCCGCACATGCTCAGCCCGCGCGGCGGTAAGATCGAGCAGCATGTCCCAGGCCGGATCGGCGAACAGGTCGCCATCGAAGAAGCGCGCGCGCAGCTGGCGTTGCTGAACGATCCTGCGCACCAATCGCGGATCGGGCAGCGGCGGCCGCGTGGCACGCACCGGCCGCTCGCCATTGGCCCGGGGCGAAGCCTCGGCTGATTCAAACCGGAAAATGCTCTCGCTGGCGTTGGCGGGCTTCGAAACGTGGTCGGGCGTCAACTGATCGAGTCGCTCGGCAATGTGGGTGACCTGCTCGGTGATACGCAGCAGGTTGCGCCGATCCTCCTCCGACAGTTCGCGCACGCGCAGCCCCGGCAATTCGGCTAGCATCCGCCCCAGCGCAATCACCCGGTCAGCCCGGTGCGGGTTCACCAGAATCTGCGGATCGCTCGCCGAGCAGCAGCCATAGACCGCATCAAGCGCATCGACCGTGGTGGATACGATCAGCCGCGCCCCCGTTCGGGCCGCCCGCATATCGAGCCGACTGAGCGCGGCATAGCCCGCCCCATCAAGCTCGGGGCAATCGAGAAACACCAGCTCGCCCAAGGCACGCGAACCGCCTTCCGGCAGCTCCGCCAATGCCCCGCACTCGCGCAAGGCAAAGCCCGCAATCTCTGCATCCTCGCGCAGTTCATCGCGAATCTGCGCGCGGTCCGAGAAAACCGACAGCGCCAGCTTCATGCCGGCGCTGTCAGCGGCCATCTCATAGGCAAAATCAATTGCAGCTGCTTGACCCATGTTCCGCACTCCCCGAAGTGAATGCGAACACAATGAGAACAAACCGGGATCGTGTCAAGAATTTCCTAAGGATAACTCCTAAGGTCTTGATCAGTCGGAAAACGGATCGCGCACCAGAATGGTATCCTCACGCTCGGGGCTGGTCGAAACGCTCGCCACCGGGCATTCGATCAGCTCCTCGATCCGGCGGATATATTTGATCGCCTGCGCCGGAAGATCGGCCCAGCTGCGCGCGCCCACGGTGGTGCCTTCCCAGCCGTCGATCTCTTCATAGACCGGCTCGAGCCGCGCCTGATCCTGCGCGTTGGCAGGCAGATAATCGATCGGTTCGCCATCGAGCATGTAGCCGGTGCAGATTTTGATCGTCTCGAACCCGTCGAGCACGTCGATCTTGGTCAGCGCAATGCCGGTAACGCCCGAAATCGCGCAGGTCTGCTTCACCAGCGCCGCATCGAACCAGCCGCAGCGACGCTTGCGCGCGGTGACGGTGCCGAATTCGTGGCCGCGTTCGCCCAGCCGCTGGCCGGTCTCGTCTTCCAGCTCGGTGGGGAACGGGCCGGAGCCCACGCGCGTGGTGTAAGCCTTCACGATCCCGAGCACGAAGCCCGCCGAACCCGGCCCCATGCCCGAGCCACTCGCAACGGTGCCCGAAACGGTGTTCGAGCTGGTGACGAAAGGATAGGTGCCGTGATCGACATCGAGCAGCACGCCCTGCGCGCCCTCGAACAGGATCTTCGCGCCCGCCTTCTTCGCCTCGTTAAGGCGCTTCCACACCGGCTGCGCATACTGGCGAACGAAGGGCGCGATCTCGCGCAGCTTTTCAAGCAGGTCAGCGCGGTCGACCGGCGCTTCGCCGAACCCGGCGCGCAGCGCATCGTGGTGCGCGCAGAGGCGATCAAGCTGCGGTTCGAGTTCGTTGAGATGCGCAAGGTCGCACACGCGAATGGCGCGGCGCCCCACCTTGTCTTCATAGGCCGGGCCGATGCCGCGCCCGGTCGTGCCGATCTTGCCCTTGCCTGCTGCAGCCTCGCGCATCACGTCCAGCTCGCCGTGGACGGGCAGGATCAGCGGGCAATTATCAGCAATCCCGAAATTCGCCGGAGTGATCGCCACGCCCTGCCCTTCGAGCCGCTCGATCTCGTTCTTCAGCGCCCAGGGATCAAGCACCACGCCGTTGCCGACGAGGCTGAGCGTGCCGGTGACGATACCTGAAGGCAGCAGCGAGAGCTTATAGGTCTTGTCGCCCACCACCAGCGTGTGGCCGGCATTGTGGCCGCCCTGGAAGCGCACCACCACATCGGCGCGGGTGGCCAGCCAGTCGACAATCTTGCCTTTGCCTTCGTCGCCCCACTGGGCGCCGATCACGGTTACGTTCGCCATGGATAGAGTCCTCCATCCTGCCAGGGAAATCCGGGACGCCCTTCGACAGGACTCGGCGAACGGATTGGACCAGAGGGGAGCAGCTCCCCGAATGCGGGGGCGTCTTTAACCGGGCCTCCCGTCAAGTCAACACAAGTCGGTGAACTTGTCAAAGTTGACACCGTGCCATTGCCTATATCAGGATTTTTATATCTTTTTATCAATATATTGAACCACATTCCTGAACTTGACACTTAGCGCGAACTGGCGGCGAAACGGCCGGCTCTGCAGATCGTGAAGACCTACCTGATCACCATGCTGTAGGAAAGCACGCCGCGTTCAGATTGCCCTTGCCTGCCGCGCCGCCAGCGGGCAGCCCCCGCACCATGCCGAGCCTTCGCACCATCGCCAATCTCCTGCTGGGCTATGGCCGCAAGGCCGAAGACCGCTCCGGCCCGCGCTATCGCCAGCCCAGCGCCACGCTGGCCTATGGCGAGCACCCGCTGCAGGCGCTCGATCTCCATGCGGCAGAACCGGGCACGCGGCCCTTGCTGGTGTTCGTCCACGGCGGGGCCTGGCAGTTCGGTGACAAAACCCGGCGGCTGAAGGACACCAAGGTGCCCTTCGCGCACGGCGAAGGCTGGCACTTCGCCGCGCTTAACTTCCGCATGGTGCCCGAGGTGGACCTGCGGACCATGGCCGAGGATGTGGCGGCGGCACTGGCCTTGCTGTTCGCGCAGGCCGATGCGCTGGGGATCGAGCGGCGAAGGATCGTGCTGATGGGCCACTCTTCGGGCGCTCATCTGGCGGCGCTGGTGGCGAGCGATCCAGCTTTGCTCAGCGCGCATGGGTTTGCACCGAGCGATCTGGCCGGTGTGATCGCAATCGATGGCGCAGCCTACGATCCGAGCCAGCCCAGCACCGGATCGCGGCAGCTTGAGCGGCGTCTGCTCGATCCCGCCTTCACCGGGGCCGATCCTGCCGCGCTGTCCCCCGTCGCGCATCTCACATCAAGCGACGCGGGCGCCCCGCCCTTCCTTATCCTGCACACGGCGAACGGCTTTACCGGAGCGCAGGCGCAGCTGCTCGAACAGGCGCTGAGGAGTTCGCGCGGCACGGTGGAGCGGCATGGCTTTCGCGGCACCGGCCCGCTTGCACACATGCGGCTTAGCCGCTGGTTCGGGCGCGCAGGCTTTGGCCCGACTGAAGTCGCGCGCAGCTGGATACAGGAAATGTTCCGCGATTAGAGCGGCTTGACCTCGGCGCCTTCAAGCCGGTGCGAACAGCCCAGCGCTGCGGCATCGTCCGCGTCCGACAGCGCCGCGAGCGTCCGCTTACCCTCGGCGCGCAGACTGGCGGCAATCACCGGATCGTGGCCAAGCGGCAGGAACACGGTCGCGCCGATATCCTCCTGCGCCTTCACCGTATCGACCAGCTCTTCGGGGTACAGCGAGAAGCCCGTAGCCACCTCGCCGCTGCCGCCGATGCGGTAGGTGCCGCCCCGGCCCAGCTCGCCGCGCACGCCCTGCGCATAGAGCGTGAAGCCGAACCAGCTCTGATATTCGAACCCGTGGCGCTCGGTCGGATCAAGCGTGAGGCGCGCGCGCCCCTCGACCCGCGCGGCGATCTGCGAAATCGCCTCGATCCGGCTGTCGAGCACGCCGCCCTTGTTGAGCGCATCGAGCCCGGCCAGCGCTTCGGGCAGCGCGCCGGTGGCGAACAGCAGCGGCAGGTAAGCCTCGCCGCCCGCCTCGGTGAGCGCGCCCGCGTCCTTCATGTCCAGCTCGCGCCGTACTGCCTCGCGGTCATCCAGCGGCAGCGGACCGTCGGCCAGCACGTCGACCAAATCGGGCATGGTAAAGTCGACCGAGATGCCACTCGCCCCGGCAGCCTCCAGCGCGGCAATCGCCAGTTCGACGATCTCGCTCGCGGCGGCGACCGAATCGGTGCCGATCAGCTCCGCGCCCAGTTGGAGGTTCTCACGGCGCGGTTCGAGCGCGGTGCCGGCGATCTTCACCACCTGCCCGGCATAGGCGAGCCGCAACGGACGCGGTGCCTCGACCAGCGAAGTGGCAGCGATGCGCCCGACCTGCACCGTCATATCCCCGCGCAGAGCCAGCGTGCGCAGGCTCTTGGGGTCAACGAAGCGGAACATATGGTTGCGGCTGACCCCGTCCATCCGCGCGGCGAGCGAGCGTTCGAACTCGATCAGCGGCGGGCGCACACGGTCATAGCCGTGCGCGGTCAGGGTATCGAGAATGGCCCGCTCGATCCGCGTGGCCGCAGCGGCACTCTGGATCAGGCGGTCTTCGAGGCCCTCGGGCAGGAGGTCGGTGGTGCGATCAGTCATGCGCGCCCTCTAGCCACAATGTCATCCCGGTGGAAGGCCGGGATGACACATGACCTTGTGGCCTTAGAAGCTGAGCGCCTTGACCAGCTTCACGCCCTGCAGCTTTTCGGCTGCGGTGATGACCTCAGCCGGGATCGGCGCATCGACCGACAGCAGCACGACAGCTTCGCCGCCGGTTTCGCGGCGCCCGAGGTGGAACGTGCCAATGTTGATGCCATGCTCGCCCATCAGCGAGCCGACGCGGCCGATGAAGCCGGGGGCATCCTCGTTCACGACATAGAGCATGTGGCCCTCAAGATCGGCCTCGATGCCAATCCCGAAGATCTCCACCAGACGCGCGCCCTTGTCGGCAAACAGCGTGCCGGCCACCGAACGCGGCCCCGCGCTGGTCGCCACGGTGACGCGCAGCAACGTGTTGTAGACGGCCTCGCCCTCATAGCGCACCGAGCGGACCTGCAGCCCGCGCTCCTTGGCGAGATAAGGCGCATTGACCATGTTCACGGTGTCGGAATAGCGGCGCATGAAGCCCGCCAGCACCGCGCCTTCGATCGGCTTGCCGTTGAGGTCTGCCGCAGCGCCCGAACGCTCGATGCTGATCTCGGTGAGGTTGCCGTGGGCGAGCTGGCTGACCAGCGAACCCAGCTTCTCGGCCAGCGCCATGTAGGGGCGCAGCTTGGGGGCTTCCTCGGCACTCAGCGACGGCATGTTCAGCGCGTTGGTGACGCCGCCGTTGACGAGATAATCGGCCATCTGCTCGGCCACCTGCAGCGCCACGTTGACCTGCGCTTCAGTGGTCGAGGCACCGAGGTGCGGGGTGCAGATGAAGTTCGGGGTGCCGAACAGCGGGTGCTCCTTGGCGGGCTCGTTGGCGAACACGTCAAGCGCGGCACCGGCGATGTGGCCGCTTTCGAGCAGGTCCTTCAGCGCCGCCTCGTCGACCAGGCCGCCGCGCGCGCAGTTCACGATCCGCACGCCCTTCTTGCACTGCTCGAGCCGCTCACGGCTGAGGATGTTGCGGGTCTCGTCGGTCAGCGGAGTGTGCAGCGTGATGAAGTCGGCCTTCTCGAGCAGGGTGCCGAGATCAGCCTTCTCCACGCCCATCTCGATGGCGCGCTCGGGGGTCAGGAACGGATCGTAGGCGACGACCTTCATCTTCAGGCCCAGCGCACGGCTGGCGACGATCGAACCGATGTTGCCCGCGCCGATCAGGCCCAGCGTCTTGCCGGTCAGCTCGACACCCATGAAGTCGCTCTTCGGCCATTCGCCCGCTTGGGTGCGGGTGTTGGCGGCGGGAATCTGGCGGGCCACGGCGAACATCAGCGCGATGGCATGCTCGGCGGTGGTGATCGAGTTGCCGAACGGGGTGTTCATCACCACCACGCCCTGCGCTGACGCTGCCGGAATATCGACATTGTCGACACCGATACCAGCGCGGCCGATCACCTTGAGGTTGGTCGCGGCGGCGAGGATCTCGGGGGTGACCTTGGTCGAGCTGCGGATCGCGAGGCCGTCGTACTGGCCGATGATCTCTTTCAACTCTTCAGGCGTCTTGCCGGTGATGACATCGACGTCGCAGCCGCGCTCTTCGAAAATCTTGGCGGCGTTGGGGTCCATCTTGTCGGAAATGAGGACTTTGGGCTTGGTCATAATGGTGCTCCTGTTGCAGGAAATATGAGGTGCACGGCGCACACGGCGCCGCAGGGGGAATTAGAGACCGAGGTCGGAAAGGCCGGGATGGTCCGCGGGGCGCGGGCCTTGGGGCCAGTGAAACAGGCGCTCACTTTCCGAAATCGGCACGTCGTTGATGCTGGCAAGGCGCACGGCCATCAGCCCCTCGGCATCGAACTGCCAGTTCTCGTTCCCGTAGGACCGGAACCAGTTGCCCGCTTCGTTATGCCATTCATAGGCGAAGCGGGCCGCGATGCGGTTGCCCTCGTAGGCCCAGACTTCCTTGATCAGCCGATAGCCAAGCTCGCGTTCCCACTTGGCAGTAAGAAAGGCGACGATCGCTTCACGACCTTCAAGGAATTCCGAACGGTTCCGCCAGCGGCTGTCGGGCGTATAGGCGAGCGCGACCTTTGCAGGGTCGCGCCCGTTCCATGCGTCCTCGGCCATCCGCGCTTTTTGCGCGGCGGTTTCGACGGTAAAGGGCGGCAGGGGCGGACGCGCCATGGCGTTACCCTCCTACTTAGAGGTTGCCGGCCTTGAGCTCTTCGTAGGCCCACTCGATCCACGGCAGCAGGCGCGCGATGTCTTCGCCTTCGAGCGAACCACCACACCAGATCCGCAGGCCCGGAGGCGCATCGCGGTAGCCGTTGAAATCGTAGCCCACGTCCATCTCTTCGAGCTTGGAGGCGATCTTCTTGGGCACGGCGGCCTTGTCCTCGTCGGACAGGCTGTCGATCCACTCGCCCTGGAAGACCATGCACACGCCAGTGTTGGTCTGCTCAGCCGGGTTCGGGACCATGTTGCGCAGCCACGGGGTGGCCTCGATCCAGTCCTTGACGATCTTGGCATTGGCATCGGCGCGATCGAACATCGCCTGCCGGCCGCCAATCGCCTTCACCCATTCAAGCGCGGCGATATAGTCTTCGGTGGCCAGCATCGAAGGCGTGTTGATCGTGGCACCTTCGAAGATGCCCTTGTTGATCTTGGCACCCTTCTTGATGCGGAACAGCTTGGGCAGCGGCCACTCGGGATCGTAGCTCTCGATCCGCTCCACCGCCTTGGGCGAGAGGATCATCATGCCGTGCTGCGCTTCGCCGCCCAGCACCTTCTGCCACGAGAAGGTGGTCACATCGAGCTTGGCCCAGTCCATCTCCATGGCGAAGATCGCACTGGTGGCATCGTTGATGGTGATGCCGGCGCGGCCCGGAGCGAGCCAGTCGGTGTTCGGAATCTTCGCGCCGGAGGTCGTGCCGTTCCAGGTGAACACCACGTCGTTATCCTGCGGGATCTGCGAGAAATCAGGGAGATGGCCGTAATCGGCATCAAGCACCTGCAGGTCCTTCAGCTTGAGCTGCTTGACCGCGTCCTGAATCCATACGTTGCCGAAGCTTTCCCACGCCGCGATGGTCGCAGGGCGGGCGCCGAGCATCGTCCACATCGCGCATTCAAGCGCGCCGGTATCGGAACCGGGCATGATACCGACGAGATAGTCGTCGGGGATGCCGAGCAGTTCCTTGGTGAGGTCGATGGCATATTTCAGCCGGCCCTTGGCGTATTTGGAACGGTGCGAGCGGCCAAGCGACTTGAGGTCGAGCTTTTCAGGCGACCAGCCGGGCGGCTTGCAGGTGGGACCGGATGAAAAGAAGGGGCGCTCCGGACGGAGCGTCGGCTGTGTACTCATTGTATTCTCTCCTTTCAGAGAGCTCGCGCGGCGTTGGGACCGCGTGGCCCGGCGCCGCACCTAAAGACGCGCTGCCCAATGTCAATCGCAGATCGCTGACCTGTGCTCCGGGAAGGTCCGCTTACGGATGGCGAACGGGACGATTTTCCGATGTCGGCAAGGTTTGCTTAACCATATGCGCGGCAAAATAGCGCCCATGCGACAATTGCCTGCCCTGATGATTCTCGCGGCCGCCCTGGCGGGCTGTTCGATGGTGCCGGAACGTTCCGGCGGACAGGCCAGCACGTCACACCGAGCAGATTCGCGCGCCATTGCCGTGCCCACCCGCGCTGCCGACCGTACCTGCATGGCCGATCTTGGCATCACCGGCGCACGCTTCAGCCCCCTGCCCGATCGTTATGACGGGAACGGCTGCACCAATCTCGGCACCGTCCAGCTGATTGCCCTGCGCAGCGATGATGGAGAACTCGCGCTCAGCAATATCGGCGCGGTGACCTGCCCGGTCAGCCAGGCCTTCGCCGGCTGGGCGCGCTACGGCGTGGACCGGGCCGCACGTCAGATCCTGGGAGCGAAGCTGGCGCGGATCGAAACCTTCGGTAGCTACAGTTGCCGCAATGTGGCCGGAACCTCGCGCCGCAGCGCCCATGCCACGGCCTCGGCCATCGACGTTTCGGCCTTCGTGCTGTCCGACGGGCGCCGCGTCTCAGTGCTCGACGATTGGAACGGTGGGTCAGCAGCGGAACGCCAGTTCCTGCGCACGGTGCAGCAGTCAGCCTGCCGCCGATTCGACACCGTACTCGGCCCCGAATACAATGCGGCTCACCGCAACCATTTCCATCTCGAAGGCATTGTCGAAGGCAAAAGCTTCTGCCGCTAAAGCCGCCTCGGCCTAGCGCGCATCAGCGCCGCCTTGCCTTCGAAGCGGCATTTCGACCGGCTGACTGAGTGCACCGCCCTGGCCGACGACGACGTCCGCGTCGCGCAGAGTCTCCAATCCGGCATCGAGCCGCATGCGTACAGCTTCGGTAGCATGGTTAGCCCCCAGCTTGACCATCATGTTGGCGCGGTGGATTTCGACGGTTCGCGGGCTGATATCAAGTTCGCGTGCTATCGCCTTGTTTGAACAGCCTTCTGAAAGCCAGTCGAGCACTTCACGCTCACGCTTCGAGAGGTGGTCTATCCGGTGGCGGGCGACGATCAGCCGGCGGCGTGCCTCGGCATGACGGCCCGCATCGGAATGGAAGTGCGCGATCATCCGCGTCAGCTCTTCCTCAGTCAGGGGCAGCGCCATGTAATCGAGCGCGCCGGCCTGGATCGCGTTCACGACGTCCTCCACACCCGGCTTCTCAGTCGCGGCGACCAGTGGCACCCAGATACCGTGATGGCAAAACTGATCCAGCAAGGCGGCCACGCCCTGATCAAGCACATCGTCGCAAGCGACGATCAAGCCGTTTTGCGGGGGGCAATCGAACAGTTCATCGAGATCAGAATAGATCTCTGCATGGTGCCCTAGCGAAAATGCCAGACGCGACTGTTCAGCCCTTGTGCGGCTGGTGCCGCCGATGATGTGAAGTGTTATCCGCTGGTCCATGGATAACACCTATCTACGGATCACGAACTTCGTGCACTGCGTATTCCTACTGATTCAGTCACATAGCGCGCCGAAACTCGCTATAAACAGCGCGATACCGCCGTAAAAAAAGTTCCATTTTGGAATAAGTTTTGGACTAGATGGATTTGCACATCAGCAAAGAACCCTTACGTGGCCTGCTGCGGCCCTACGCGATTCATATCAAGGGGATTCCCGTGATAGGTCCATCGAGTAGTTGGGCAGCGAATGGAACGCACTTTTGAGCGCGTCGCCCCAGCTTGAGGAGATCTCCTCGAAGAAGGGATCACCGGCATCGATACGGCGTTCGTGCCGGGGCTCGAACACATCGCGTTCGAGCACCATCAGGTCGAGCGGAAGACCAACCGAGAGGTTTGCCTTGAGGGTCGAATCCATGCTCACCATCAGCAACTTCACCGCGTCCTCGAAGCTCATCGTCCGCTCGTAAGCGCGCAGCAGGATCGGGCGGCCATACTTCGTCTCGCCGATCTGGAAGAAAGGCGTGTCGAAGCTGGCTTCGATGAAATTGCCCTCGGGGTAGATCATGAACAGGCGCGGCTCCATGCCCTTGATCTGGCCCGCCAGGATAAGCGAGGCCGTGAAGCGGCTGCCGCCGCTCGCCCCGTTATTCATCTGCGTATCGCCGATCGTTTCGCGCAGCAGGTTGCCCATCTCGATCGCGACCTGAAACATGGTCTCCAGCTCGAGCAGGCTGTTGGACCGGTTTTCAGGCGCCTTGGAGCGTTCCTCGAGCTTCGAAATCACCGCCTGGGTGGTGGCCAGGTTGCCGGCTGTCATGATCGAGATGATCCGATCGCCCGGCACCGACCAGGTGTGCATCTTGCGGAACACCGAAATGTTGTCGACGCCCGAGTTCGTGCGCGTGTCGCTCATAAGCACCAAGCCCTTATCGAGCACCATGCCAACACAATATGTCATTGATCGATCTTCCTATACCGGCTCACCCGTTTACGGGTCAGGCCGAATTCCTCGTCCCTACGCCTCTATTGCTCGACGCTGCGCTGTTCAACCTCGAGTTCGACATGGAGGTCCTGGGTCATGCCGCCAAAGCTGATCCCGGTAACCGGCGCAGCGTCGCGATAGTCGCGCCCGGTGGCAACGCGGACATAGCGTGGATCGGGGCTGATCCCGTTGGACACGTCGAACCCGACCCAGCCGAGCGAAGGCACCCAGGCTTCAGCCCAGGCATGGGTCGCCTCCTGATCGATGCGGTCGTCCATCATCAGGTAGCCGCTGACATAGCGGGCCGGAATGTCGATCGCGCGGGCGGCGGCGATGAAGATATGCGCATGGTCCTGACACACGCCCTTGCCCGCAGCGGCAGCCTCTTCGGCGGTGGTGGTGGAAGTGCTCTCGCCGGGCAGATAGTCGACCGTTTCGGCGATCGCGGCGGAGAGGTTGTGTAAGGTGTTGACCATGCCCTCCTCGCTGCGCTCCACCTTGGCGATGATCTGGCGGATCTTGGGTCCCGGCCGCGTCAGGTCGGTGTACGAGAGGAATGACCACAAGGGCAGATGCCCGGCATGGTGCCCGATAACCCCGGCCTGATCCTGCGTTTCCACGGTGCCGGTGCAGCCCACCACCACTTCGCTGGCGCCCTCCTCGACCGTGATCAGCGTCACGTGGTTATGGTTCTGGTCGTCATAGACCAGCTCCTCATGCGCGTTCTCGTAAACCATCTGCCAGTCGATGATTTTCTGCCCTTGCGTTTCCTTGGGCGTCAGTCGCAGGCGCTGGATGCCGTAGCCCACTTCCTGGGCGAACCGGTAACGGGTGGTATGGCGGATCGTTAGTCGCATGGTGGGCTTGCTCCGCTGGCTCAGGCGATGAAGCGGTAATCCTCCGCAATCGCGCTCGCGAGCTTGTTGTTGTCGGCGATGAAGCCAAGCAGGAACTCGTGCAGGCCCTGTTCGAAAATCGTTTCGACGGTGATTTCACTGAGCTTCATATCGGCCTCGCGCATGGCCTCGTGCGCCTTGCCCTCGCGGCCGTGGAACTGGGCAAGGTGAAACAGGTTCTCGCGCATCGTGTGATAACAGAAGATCAGGCTGCGCGGGAACCGGTCGTCGAGGATCAGGAAGTCGGCGATCGAGCGAATATCGCTACGCCCCGCGTTAAGCCAGCGATAGGCCCGCTCGGCCGAAAGCGAGCGCAGCACGTTGTCCCACTGTCCGGCATCAAGCGGCGTGCCGACATAGGATAGCGACGGCAGCAGCAGGTAGTACTTCACGTCAAGGATGCGCGCGGTGTTGTCGGCGCGTTCGAGGAAGGTGCCGGCGCGGGCGAAGCTGTAGATCTCGTTGCGCAGCATCGAGCCGTGGGTGGCCCCGCGCACGATCGCGCTCTCACGCCGGATCGCCATCAGCGCCTGATTGAGATTGGCCGAGCGCACCTGCTTCGACAGCAGCTCGCGCAGGCTCATCCACCCCTCGTTGACCGCTTCCCAGACTTCGGCGGTGATTGCTGAACGACACATGCGCGCGTTCGAGCGCGCGCGCTCCATCATCGACAACACGCTTTCCGGGTTGTTCTTCGAGCGCAGCACGAAGTCGCAGACATGCGAGCCGGAATAGTCGTCATACTGGGCGAGATAGGCTTCTTTCAGGCCCAGCGTGGTGAGCACCGAGGCCCATTCCTGGCTCGCCATCTCCGCCCCGCGGGTGAGCGCCATGCGCTGGCCCGCCGCAAGCAGGCGCGCGATGTTTTCCGCACGCTCCAGATAGCGATACATCCAGAAGGTGGCGTTGGCCGTCCGGCCGAGGATATGGGTTCTGGTAGACATCAGTCGTCAAGCACCCAGCTGTCCTTGGTGCCGCCACCCTGGCTCGAATTGACCACCAGCGATCCCTTCTTCAGCGCCACGCGGGTCAGCCCGCCCGGCGTGATGTCGACGCCCGAAGGCGAGCACAGCACGAACGGCCGCAGATCGACATGGCGCGGCGCCAGCCCCTTGCGGGTGAGGATCGGGCAGGTCGACAGCGCCAGCGTCGGCTGGGCGATATAGTTCTCAGGCTTGGCTTCGAGCTTCTTGCGGAAGTTGGCGATCTCCTTCTTGGAGGAGGTCGGCCCGATCAGCATGCCATAGCCGCCCGAGCCGTGAACTTCCTTCACCACCAGCTCCGCCAGGTTGTCGAGCACATATTTCAGCGCATCGGGATCGGCGCAGCGCCAGGTTTCCACATTGGGCAGCAGCGGCTTCTCGCCGGTGTAGAACTCGACGATCTCGGGCATGAACGAATAGATCGCCTTGTCATCGGCCACGCCTGTGCCCGGCGCATTGGCGATGGTGACATTGCCGGCGCGATAGACATCCATGATCCCCGGCACGCCCAGCACCGAATCCGGATTGAAGGTGAGCGGGTCGAGGAATTCATCGTCGACCCGGCGATAGATCACGTCGACCGGCTGAAAGCCCGCCGTGGTGCGCATCTGCACCTTGCCGTCAACCACGCGCAGGTCGCTCCCCTCCACCAGTTCGGCGCCCATCTGGTCGGCAAGGAAGGCGTGTTCGAAATAGGCCGAGTTGTACATGCCCGGCGTCAGCACCGCGATCGAGGGCTTCGTCCCTGCCCCGTGCGGCGCACAGGCGGCAAGACTGGCGGCAAGCCGCGCCGGATAGTCCGACACCGGACGCACCGAGACCTCGCTGAACAGCTCGGGGAACATCGCCATCATCGTCTCACGATTTTCGAGCATGTACGACACGCCCGATGGCGTGCGCGCATTATCTTCGAGGACCATGAAATCGTTGGGGCCAGTGCGCACCAGATCGATGCCGACGATATGGGTGTAAACGCCGCCCGGCGGGGTGAAGCCGACCATCTGCGGCAGCCACGCATCATTGTTGCGGAACAACCGCTCGGGCAGGCGGCCCGCACGGATGATTTCCTGCCGGTGATAGAGGTCGTGCATGAAGGCGTTCAGCGCCCTCACCCGCTGCTCGATCCCGCGCGAAAGGCGGCGCCATTCGCCGCCAGTGATGATGCGCGGCACCATGTCGAAGGGGATCAGCCGCTCCTCGGCATCTTCCTCGCCATAGACGTTGAAGGTGATCCCGGTCTTGCGGAAGAAAGTCTCGGCCTCGAAGTTCTTCGAGTGGACCCAACGCTCATCCTGCTGCGAGAGCCATTCATGATAACCGGCATAGGCCGGGCGCACCGATCCGTCGGGTGCATGCATCTCGTCAAAGCCGGTTTCGCTGGTCATGAAACTCCTTTGTGCGATGCAGCATGGCAGGAACTTTGCTCCGCGCCAAGTGCCCTCGCGACAGTTTTTTTGCAGCGTGTGTCAGGCAAGTTCGCGCCCCACAGCAATGACCGCCTCGTTTGAATCGGCAAAGCCGAGATGGGTGCAGCGAACCGCAATCGCACGGTCCCGCTCCCCGGCCAACCCACGCGCTGCCCGAGGAGAGATTACCGCATCGAGCGGACTCCACAAGGCCACCGTTTCCACCGGCGGCTTGGCCCGCAGATCGCAGGCGATGGGCGGTTCATTGACCGGGTAGCCGGTAACGGCCTGGTAGGTGCGCCAGAGGTTGTTCGACCACGGCGTGTGGCTGAACGGCGAGCCTAAGGTGATCACCTTGGCCACCAGGTCAGGGTGCAGCTTGGCCATTTCGCGGGCAAAAACGCCGCCAAGGCTCCAGCCGACGAGATACACCTGTTTGCCGTAGCGGGCATGGACCTCGACGATCCGTTCGGACAGCCTCTGGAATTGCTCCTCGCTCGGCCCGAAATTGTGGCCCAGCTTCCAGCGCTTCACCTTGTGTCCGGCGCGTTCAAGTTCGTGCGCCATGCGGGCCATGCGGCGCCCATCGGCCCCGAAGCCCGGAAGCAGGATCACCACCTTGGGATGATCCGCCTGCGGCAAAGTGCACGGCGTGAATGCCCGTCCCGCCAGCCAGCGCGCATAGTAGGCAAGCTCGCCGCCGAGTAACTTGAGCGGCGGCCTGTGTGCGCCTTCGGGCTGTGGTGCGGTTAAAAGTTCGAACCTGCGCCGCACGGCATCGAACCGCCCCGCTGCGCGTTCCCGCAGGTGGGCCAGATCGGTGCCGGACCTGTGCCGCATTTCAAACATCTATCCCCGCAGCCTCTGCTTCCATAGCAGACCAAAAACGCACGGCGGGCGCAAAGTATCCCGCCTTAGCTGCAGTCTCCCACGCGCGTGCCGTTTACCCGCATGTGCATCTTGGCGGTGCCCATTTCAGGAATCACCTGCTCGAACCGCGCCTCCATCTGCACGTTGTCGCCCTGCACGGTCCCTTCGAAATCCACCGTTCCGTTCAGCCCTTCAGGATCCTTGCACTCCATCGTGGCTGAGAAGCTGTTGCCCGACTGCGTGAAATCGGTGGCCTCACAGTCGCTCTCGTTCATTTCGCTGATCCACTGCTCGGGCGTCGAATCCTCCGTCACGCAGCTGAGCGAAGGTTCCGATGCGCCATCGGCGAAGGCGCGTTCGGCTATCTTCTTCAAATCGTCCGGAAGGCCCGGAAGGTCGAATTCGACTAGCTCGACCTTGGAGCTGTATTGCCCGGCGGCCAGCTTGAGATCGCCGCTACCAGGCGTCACGTCCCCAATCGACAGCGCCTCGTCCTTCAATTCCTCATCGGTCGAGCTGCCGCAGGCGGTTAGCGTTAGTGCCGCGGCGGTGGCAGTCAGGAGCAGGCGAGCTTTCATTTGGCGGGTTCCTTCGCAAAGACGCAACAAGGCAGGCCCGTAAAAACGGTCCCTAGTCGCGATGAGCCTATCAGCCCCTTGCCGAAGTGCCAATCGGCTCTCTCAGCAGCGTTGCGCGAAACCGGCACACGTCCCATATCGGCGCAATGGCAGAACTGGTAATCCGCAGGGGGCTGGAAGAGCCCGACACGTCCGGCGCCTTCGTGCCCCACCGGCCCGCGCGCCCGGAGAAGATGGCTGGCGGCAAGCCGTTCAAGCTGGTCTCGGAATACGAACCGGCGGGCGACCAGCCGACCGCCATCGCCGATCTGGTGGCCGCAGCCGAGGACGATGAACAGACTCAGGTGCTGCTGGGCGTTACCGGCTCAGGCAAAACCTTCACCATGGCCAAGGTGATCGAGACCCTGCAGCGCCCTGCCCTCGTGCTGGCGCCCAACAAGATCCTCGCCGCCCAGCTCTATGGCGAGTTCAAGAGCTTCTTTCCCGAGAACGCAGTCGAGTATTTCGTCTCCTACTACGACTACTACCAGCCCGAGGCCTATGTGCCGCGCTCGGATACCTACATCGAGAAGGAAAGCTCGGTGAACGAGGCGATCGACCGGATGCGCCACTCGGCCACCCGTTCGCTGCTGGAACGCGACGATGTGCTGATCGTGGCCTCTGTTTCCTGCCTGTACGGTATCGGCTCGGTCGAGACCTATTCGGCCATGATCTTCGACCTGAAGCAAGGCGACAGCGTCGACCAGCGCGAGCTGATCCGCAAGCTGGTTGCCCTGCAATACAAGCGCAACGACGCCGCCTTCGCGCGCGGCAATTTCCGGGTGCGCGGCGACAATCTGGAGCTGCACCCGAGCCACCTCGAAGACACCGCCTGGCGCATCAGCTTCTTCGGTGACGAGATCGAGGAAATCGCCGAGTTCGACCCACTCACCGGCAAGAAGGGCGCGGCGCTCGACAAGGTGCGGGTCTATGCCAACTCGCACTACGTCACGCCGGGCCCGACGATGAAGCAGGCCGCCGAGGCCATCAAGTTCGAGCTGGCGCACCGGCTGGAGGAGCTGAACGCGGAAGGCAAATTGCTGGAAGCCCAACGGCTTGAGCAGCGCACCAACTTCGATCTCGAGATGATCGCAGCCACCGGGAGCTGCGCGGGGATCGAGAACTACAGCCGCTTCCTCACCGGCCGCCTGCCGGGCGAGCCGCCGCCCACGCTGTTCGAATATCTGCCCGAAAACGCGCTGCTGTTCGTCGACGAGAGCCACCAGACGATCCCGCAGATCGGCGCGATGGCGCGCGGTGACCACCGCCGCAAGCTGACGCTGGCCGAATATGGCTTTCGCCTGCCCTCGTGCATCGACAACCGCCCCTTGCGCTTCAACGAGTGGGACGCGATGCGCCCGCAGACGGTCGCCGTCTCGGCCACGCCGGGCAACTGGGAGATGGAGGCCACCGGCGGCGTGTTTGCCGAACAGGTGATCCGCCCCACCGGCCTGATCGACCCGCCAGTCGAAATCCGCCCCACCGAAGATCAGGTGCAGGACTGCATCGCCGAGGCCAAGGATGCCGCAGCCCGCGGCTATCGCACGCTCGTCACCACGCTGACCAAGCGCATGGCCGAGGACCTCACCGAGTTCATGCACGAACAGGGCGTGCGCGTGCGCTACATGCATTCGGACGTCGAGACGCTCGAACGCATCGAACTGATCCGCGACCTGCGCATGGGCGTCTATGACGTGCTAATCGGCATCAACCTGCTGCGCGAAGGGCTTGATATTCCTGAGTGCGGGCTGGTGTGCATTCTCGATGCGGACAAGGAAGGGTTCTTGCGTTCGGAGACCTCGCTGATCCAGACCATCGGCCGCGCCGCGCGCAACGTGGACGGCAAGGTGATCCTCTATGCCGACCGCATCACCGGCTCGATGGAGCGGGCCATGGCGGAAACCGACCGCCGCCGCGAGAAGCAGCGCGCCTATAACGAAGAGCACGGCATCACCCCGCAGACGATCAAGCGCGAGATCGCCGATATCGTCGCGCATACGGCGGCGAAGGACGGCGTGCTGGTCGAAATCGAGGCCGAGGACGGACGGAATAATCTCGTGGGCCACAACCTGCGCGCCTATATCGAGGATCTGGAAAAGAAGATGCGCGATGCCGCGGCGAACTTGGAGTTCGAGGAAGCCGGACGGTTGCGCGACGAGATCCGGCGACTGGAGGCGGACGAGTTGGGCTTGCCCGATGATCAGAAGAAAGCGCCGATGGTAGGGCGTTCGAATGAGGGACGGCCCGGGACGCGCAAGACACGGTATGGGAAGTCGCAGAAGAAGTGGGGGAAGTGAGTGATATCAACAGATTCGCTCGCTCTGATTTTAGAATTTTTTAACTTGTTGTTTTTATTCTATATTATTCGGGATTCATTCATCCTTTGTTGTTGACGCAACGTTAACCTTGCCTTCACACCAAGGAGACAAGGCATGACCCCATTCGAAATCGTTTCCGTGACAATCGCAATTGTAATGCTCGCAGGCGGGTTCACCTTTGCCGGCTTTCAGATCGGTCGTTGGATTGGTCAGAAGAAGTGACGGATCTCACCAACTCATCATGCTGACCTCATTTCAGCATCCATCGCGCCTCTCCTCCCGACGGAGCGAACCGAAGGATGCCCCCCAAACAAGTTCAGGGTGACGAAATCGACGCGAAACGATAATATCGCCTCACCGATGTTACGCCCTCTCTCTATCCTTCTCCTCGCCCTCCCCCTCGCCGCTTGCGGTGCAGCCAATGGCGCGCCCAGCAACGAAGGCACCGACCTTGCCGAGGCCGTCGCCGCCGCGCCGCGCGAGATCGTGCTCGAATCGCCCGAAACGCAGTTCGCCACCTGGACCGTCGCCAAGAACGGCCATGCCATTCACTTCGCCAATCCCGGCCAGCCGCCGCTGCTCACGCTCGATTGCCGCCTCGATGCCAAGCCGATCACCATGGCGATCATCCGCCACGCCCCCGCGCTGCCGGGGCAAAGCGCCTTGTTCGCGGTGATGGGCAACGGCCATGTCAGCCGCCTGCCCGCCGAGCCGGTCGTGCAGGAAAACGAATGGCGCTGGGAAGCCAGCCTGCCCGCCGATGACGAGGGTCTCGACCTGTTCATCGGCCCCGGCGATATGCGCGCCACGCTGCCCGGCAGGGGAGCAATCGCCATGCAGCCGAGCCGCATTCCCGGCGAATTCGTCGAATGGTGCCGCGCGGGCGGAAAGACGGTCAACGCGCCGGTCGAAAAGCCCGCACCCGAAGGTGAACTCAGCGCCGGTTAGCGCGCTCGATCAGCATATCGGGCGTCAGCACCTGCGGCAGTTTTTCGGGCGCGCCAGCTCCGGCGGGATACCACAGGTAAAGCGGCACACCCGCTGCGCCCTGTTGCTCCAGAAACTTCGTGATCGCCGGGTCGGCCTGCGTCCAGTCGCCGCGCATGGTAACCACGCCGTTCTTCTCGAAGGCGTCACGCACCTCGTCGCGCTCGATCGCGACGCGCTCGTTGACCTTGCAGGTCAGGCACCAGTCGGCGGTGAACCACAGGAACACCGGCTTGCCTTGCGATTGCACGGCATCGTTCAGCGCCACCTCTTCGAAGGCGACCGGGTGGTGGATGCTCTCTTCCGCGCCCGCGCTGGCCGGATCGTAGGCCCAGGGCAAGGCGAAGGCAGCGAAGACGAGGAAGGGCGCGGCGATCAGGCCGAAGGCGGGCCAGGCCATCTTGCCCCGGCGCTGCAGCTGCCCCGTCACCACCAGCCCCAGCAGCAGGCCGAACACCAGCAGCAACGTGATCAGGGCAAAGGGTTTGCCGCCGATGCGCACGCTCAGCCAGACCAGCGCCAGCGCGGTCAGCCCCATCGGGATCGCCATCAGCTTGCGGAAGCGCTCCATCCACGCACCCGGCTTGGGCAATATCCGCCGCAGCGCGGGCACGAAGCCGAGCAGCAGGAACGGCAGCGCCAACCCAAGGCCGAGCGCGCCGAACAGCCCCAGCGCCTGCGGCACCGGGAGCAGCAGCGCCGCGCCCATCGCCGCCGCCATGAACGGCCCTGTGCACGGGGTGGCGACGAAGGCCGCCAGCAGTCCCGTCCCGAAAGCCGAAGCGGGCTTGCCGCCGCCCCTGATCGGCAGGCCGGGCAGTTCGAACAGTCCGGCGAAGTTGGCCGTCAGCATGGCGGCCAGCACCAGCAGCGCCACGACCACGCCCGGCTCCTGCAACTGGAAGGCCCAGCCCACCTGCGTGCCGCCCGCGCGCAGCGCCAGCATCAGTCCGCCCAGCGCCAGACAGGCGACGATCACGCCCGCGCTGTAAGCCAGCGCTTCGGACCGCGCCGCGCGCTCGTCGCCGCCCGCGCGGGCCAGTGTCAGCGCTTTCAGGCTGAGGATCGGGAACACGCAGGGCATCAGGTTGAGGATCAGCCCGCCCAGCAGCGCCGCCCCGATCAACCACACCAGCGAGGGAGCCTCGCTCGCAGTGCCCGCGATCACCGGGGCGTCGAGACCGGTCACCGTGCCCGGTTCAGCCTCGAAGCGGATACCCTTCGCCTCGTCGCCGAACGAGAGGATGCCTTGGAGCGTCCCCGGCTCTGCGCCGCCCGCCGCAGTTCCCTTCAGCGGAACCTGCGCCACCAGCATATCGCCCGCGCGCCGAAACACCTGCGGCGCCGCATAGGCGACCGATTGGCCCGGCCCGACCTGCCGCTGCTCGATGAAGACATGCGGCTCGCCCAGCGCCATCGCGGCGGGCAGCGGGATCGCGAGTCGCAGTTCATCGCCTGCCACTTCGTAGGTGGCGTGCTGGTCGATCAGCGGCGGCAGATCGGCGCGCCATTGTTCGAACCGGGCCTCAGGGGCCAGCGCGCTGGGCTGGGCGAAATCGAGCCGGATCTCGCCGCGCTCGGGCACGCAGATGCGGTCGGTGCAGGCGAGCCAGTCCAGCTTGGCGCTCACCACCGGAGGCGTGGTCAGATCGGCATCGGCGGGCACGCGTAGCGGCACGATCACCGCGTGCTGCCGGTTATAGACGTGGTTCATCAGGCCGGAGATCACCAGCTTCTCGGGCACGGGGAACTCCGGCTCACCCGCTTGCCAGCCCTCGGGCAGATCCCAGTCGATTCGCAGGCCGACCCCGGCATCGCCCGGATTCGACCAGTAGCCGTGCCAGCCCGGCGCAGGCGTGAACACCAGCGCCACGTCGATCTCGCCGCCCGGCTCGGGCGCGCGGTCGGCATAGGCGGCAAGCGCGATATTGTTGGTCTGCGCCGCTGCCGGAACAGCCGAAAAAAGGGCCGCAAACACGACCAGGATCAACCACAAGAGGCTTGCTATCCGCCACTGAAGGGCCATTAGGCTTGCACGCATCACGCGCGCACCTTTAGGAGCACCACACCATGGCGGACAAGCGCGATCTCCTCATTCTTGGCGGCGGCCTCGTTGGCATGACGCTGGCCCTTGCTGCGGCGAAGAAGGGCATTTCCTCTCACGTGGTCGACCGGGCGGACCCGGCCGAGCTGACGGCGGAGGGCTTCGATGGCCGCGCCTCGGCCATTTCCACGGCGAGCTGGAACCTGTTTGCCAACATCGGCCTGGCCGACGCGCTTGAGCCGCTGGGCTGCGCGATCACCAATATCGCCGTCACCGACGGGATGAAGCCGGGCCGGATCGATTTCGAGCCTGCGCCCGATGATGGCTCGCTCGGCCTGATGTACCGCAACCGCGACCTGCGCCTCGCCCTGTTCGAGGCCGCGCGCGAGGAAAGCCTGATCACCTGGCATGCCCCGGTCGAAGTGACGCAGCGCCAGCGCGGGCCGCATGGCGTAAGTGCCACGCTGGGCGATGGCACGGTGCTGGAGGCGAGCCTGATGGTCGCCGCCGAGGGCCGCCGCTCGCCGACCCGTGACGAGGCCGGGCTGAGCCTTGCGCACTGGAACTATCACCACCGCGCGATCATCGCCGGGCTGTTTCACGAAAAGCCGCACGAGGGCGTGGCCTGGGAAATCTTCTACCCCGCCGGCCCCTTCGCGCTGCTGCCCCTGCCCGACGACGCGCAGGGCCGCCACCGCAGCGCGATGGTCTGGAGCGTGAACGAGAAGGATGCGGGCGGCCTGCTCGCGCTGCCGGAGAAGGCATTCCTCGGCGAGGTGATGGGCAAGATGCACGGCGTCTATGGCGCGATTTCAGCGGATGGGCCGCGTTCGTCCTATCCGCTCGGCTTCCAGCACACCGCCCGCATCGTGGGCGAGCGACTGGCGCTGGTGGGCGATGCCGCGCACGGCATTCACCCAATTGCGGGGCAAGGCCTCAATCTCGGCCTGCGCGACGTCGGTGCGCTGGTGGAGGTGCTGGTCGAAGGGATGCGGCTCGGGCTCGAACCGGGCGAGGCACAGATGCTCGACCGCTACGAGAAGTGGCGCGCGCTCGATTCGTTCTCGGTCGCCTTTGCCTGCGATTCGCTGACCAAGCTGTTCGGCATTCCGGGCAAGCTGCCGAGCATCGCGCGGCGGATCGGCATGGCCGCTGTGCAGCGCACGCCGCCCCTGAAGCGCTTCTTCATGGACGAGGCGCGCGGCATGAGCGGCGACCTGCCCGAATTGCTGAAAGCCTAGTCGGCCACCGACTGATCAACGCGCGTGCCGTGGCCGTCGCGCAGGTTCTGCCGGTCAAGCACGGCAGTCGTTTCGAGTAGCTCGATCGCCTGCTGCGCCTTGGCGTAGCGTTCGACGTCGCTCATCCAGTTCGCCGCGCCCTGCGCATTGGGCAGGTTTTGCACCTCGGACAGTGCCGCCTTGGCCCGCCCGCTTTGCAGGAACAGCCGCGCGCGTTCGAGCCGACGTTCGGCCATCGGCGACGGCGTGCCCTCGCGGCGGATCACGAACAGCTCGGACAATTCGCGGTTCAGCCACTCGGCCACACCCTCGTTGCTCGGGCTATCGGTGATCGTCTCGGACAAGGCATCGAGCCGTGCCAGAAGGTTATCCAGCGTCACCGGATCGCGCCCGGCCTCGATCACAGTGTCGACCGCATTGGGCTGCGCATCACCGAAGCGTAGCCGCAGCTGGTCTTCGAGATAGCCGAGCGGCGCACCGCGTTCGAGCGCGCGGCGCGCGGCAAAGGCGATCAGCAGCCCCTCGGCCCTGGTGGCATTGCCGGCGGCGGCCTGCGATTGCAGATCGAGCCGGGTCAACCGCTGCTCCATCGCCGCCACGCGTGCATCGAGCCCGCCCTGCTGTTCGACCACCCGTTCGACGCGCTCAACCGCCTGCCGTGCCTGCGCGGCCTCAACCTGCCCGCTGTCGCTATCGCTCGCGCTGGGCTCTGGCGTGGCGGGCGCGCTCGCCTCCTCGCGCCGCAGCGAGAAGATCGGCGAGTTCGTGGAGGCACCCTCGCGATCACGCAGGAAATAGTAGGCCGTGCCCGCCCCGATGACCAAGGCCAGCACAACAACGATAAGCAATGTTCGCAGGCCGATTCCGCGCGCTGGCACCTGATCGGGCTGATGTTGGGAAACTGAGTCCATAGGTTCCTTGTGGGCAGCCTTCTTATAACAGGCCGCGTCGCCCCCGATTTCGTATGGCCGAACTGTTAACCCAATTCGGCGGCCAAGGCCAACAGTGCCGAGTCGTTGGGCTGTGGAGCAGAGGCGACCATGCCCCAGCCCGGCCCTGCCGCCTCGGCAATGCGGGGGCCAAGACAGGCGAGCCGGACCTCTGCGCGATCGATCCCCAAGCGGTCACACTCGGCGGCAAAATGGCGTGCTGCCCCCGCCGAATGGAGCAGAACCAAGGCCGCGCCAGCGCGCAAAAGATCCACAAGCGCTTCGGGCATTGCGAGGTGGGTGATTTCGTAAACCGTCCGCGCCTCGATCACGATGCCATCGGCGGGCGCGATGGCGACCCGCTCCGCCCCGCCCAGCCGCAAATAGCGGATTGCCTGCCCTTTATGCGCATCGAGCACCGACTGCAGACCACCCTCGCCCACGACATCCACCCGAAAACCTGCCGCACGCGCGGCCTCGGCCGTCGTCTGGCCAACGGCATGCACCGGCAGCGCGCCGAAAGCGTCCATCCACGCGCCGCCCAGACGGAAGACATTGGCGCTGCCGACCAACAGGGCGTCGAAATCCTCGGGGTCTGGCATGTGCCAGTCGGTCCGCCGCGCTTCGGACAAGGGCCAGGCTTCCGCCTCGAGCCCTCGTTCGCGTGCCGCCGCCGCCGTCTTGGTGGCGCCCGGCTCGGGGCGGATGATAATCAGGGTCACGGCGTGCCGGTGAACACGGCGGTAATCGCAGGCGAGGCCTTGGCGAGCAGTTCGCGGGCAAGCCGCAGCGGCGCTTCACTATCGCCAGCGGCGAACTGCGCGCTGCCCTCGGCCTTGTCCTTGCCATCGGGGCTGAACAGGCTCGCGCGCATCGACAGGCGCTCGCCATCGCTCTCGCACAGCACGGCAATGGGAGACTGACAGGTGCCGCCCAGCCCGGTCAGCAAGGCGCGTTCGGCCATCACCTCGGCGCGGCTCGGGGCGTGAT
>CENV01025848.1_pt1 | contig 36962 bp, 31 predicted proteins | sample 530231 | NCBI WGS metagenome assembly CENV01 (sample SAMEA2619815, study PRJEB7988) | marine metagenome | biome: marine biome (ENVO:00000447); feature: surface water layer (ENVO:00002042); material: "saline water (ENVO:00002010), including plankton (ENVO:xxxxxxxx)" | depth 5 m
ACTCGACTGGAGCCGCTTCCTCACCCTGCCCGAGCTGATCCGCAACCCACCCCGGCTGGCCAAGCCCGCCAACCCCTTCCGCGAAGAGGCCCGCCAGCGCCAGCGCAAAGCCGATATCCCGCCCGAGGACGAGGGCGACAGCGATACCGGGGACCAGCCCGCCGCATCGCCGCCCGCCACGCGCCGCCAGACCACGATTGTCGACCCTGCCGCTGCCCCGCGCCGCGCCACGCCCTCGAAGAGCAAGGACCAGACCGACCTCTTCGCCGACTACCAGCTGCCCGGCCTCGATCTGCTCGGCGATCCACCCGAACAGACCGGCCCCAAGCTCGACAAGCTGGCGCTCGAACGCAATGCCCGCCTGCTCGAAACCGTGCTCGACGACTTCAATGTGAAAGGCGAGATCACCGCGGTACGCACCGGCCCCGTTGTCACCATGTACGAGCTGGAACCAGCCCCCGGCATCAAGGCCAGCCGGGTGATCGGCCTTGCCGAAGATATCGCCCGCAACATGAGCGCGATCTCCGCCCGCGTGGCCCCGATCCCGGGCAAGACGGTGATGGGCATCGAACTGCCCAATGCCCAGCGCCAGATGGTCAACTTCAAGGAAATGGTCGCCTCGGCTGCCTTTGCCGATCACTCCGGATCGCTGCCGATCATCCTTGGCAAGGATATCGCGGGCGAGCCGATTGTCGCCGACCTTGCCGCCATGCCGCACCTGCTGGTCGCGGGCACCACCGGCTCGGGTAAGTCGGTCGGGCTCAACACGATCCTCTTGTCGCTGCTCTATCGCTTCGGGCCGGACGAGTGCCGGATGATCCTGATCGATCCCAAGGTGCTCGAGCTCAAGAGCTACGAGCATATCCCGCACCTGCTCGCCGAAGTGGTAACCGAGCCGCCCAAGGCCGTGCGCGCGCTGAAGTGGGCGGTCGAGGAGATGGAGCGGCGCTACCGGATGATGAGCGATGTCGGCGCGCGCAACCTCGCCGGTTTCAACGAGCGCGTGCGCGCTGCCGCCGCCAAGGGCAAGCCGCTTCAACGCACAGTACAGACCGGCTTTGATCCCGACACCGGCGAGCCGCTGATCGAGGAAGAGCTGCTCGAATATGCGGTGATGCCGCAGATCGTGGTCATCGTCGACGAGCTGGCCGACCTCATGCTGGTCGTGGGCAAGGAGATCGAAGGCCTGATCCAGCGCCTGTGCCAGAAGAGCCGCGCGGCGGGCATCCACGTGATCACCGCCACCCAGCGCCCCTCGGTCGACGTCATCACCGGCGTCATCAAGGCCAACCTGCCGACCCGCATCAGCTTTGCCGTTTCCAGCCGCATCGACAGCCGCACCATCATCGGTGAACAGGGCTCCGAGCAGCTGCTGGGCAAGGGCGACATGCTCTACAAGCCGCTGTCGGGCGCGATCATGCGCGTGCACGGGCCGTTCGTATCCGACGAGGAAGTCGAACGCGTGGCCGAGCACTGGCGCAAACAGGGCACCCCGCAATATATCGATTCGGTCACCGAGGAGCCGGCCGATGGCGGCTTCGATTTCGAGGACGAGTTCACCGCCTCCGACAATCCGGACGAGCGCAAGTATCGCCAGGCGTGCCAGATCGTGATCGAGAACCAGAAGGCCTCCGGCTCCTGGCTCCAGCGGCAAATGGGCGTGGGCTACAACACCGCCGCCAAGTGGATCGAGCGGATGGAAGAGGACGGTCTCGTCGGCCCGGCCAATCACGTGGGCCGCCGCGACATTTATCGCGACAAGGACGGCAATCCGCTCTAACGAGCGCGCCGCCATGCCCAAACGCGCCCCCGCCAAGCCAGCCAATGCGGCCACGAAGGTGGGCTGGTTGGAGCACGTCGATCTGCCCGAGCTGGGCCTCACCGGCGAAAAGGCCAAGATCGATACCGGCGCGCGCACATCCTCGCTCCATGTCGACCGCATCGAGCCCTATCTCGACGAGGCGGGGCAGCACCGCGCGAAGATCACCAAATATGTCCGCCAGCCCGGCGAGCGGCGCAAGGCTGTTCACTGGGACGTGGAGATTCGCGACTTCCGCTCTGTCAAAAGCAGCAACGGCGCGGTGGAAGAGCGCGCGGTGATCGTGACCATGCTGAAGCTGGGAAAGATTGCCCGCAGGCGCGAGTTTACCCTGACGAATCGCAAGGAAATGCGCTATCAGATCCTCGTCGGTCGCAAGGGACTGGGTAAGCTGTTCCTTGTCGACCCTTCCGCAAAATTTCTGCTCGACGAAGTGCCTCCCCCGGCCAAGGATCCTGCCGCATGAAACTGGCGATGCTCGCCCGCAATCCGAACCTTTACACCCACCGTCGACTGGTGGAGGCGGCGGAGGAACGCGGCCATTCGATCGAGATCCTGAACACGCTGCGCTGCTTCATGGACATCACCTCGCACCGGCCCAAGGTGCACTACGATGGCCGGGTGATCGGCCCGCAGGATTTCGATGCGGTGATCCCGCGCATCGGCGCATCGATCACCTTCTATGGCACTGCCGTGTTGCGCCAGTTCGAGATGATGGACGTCTATCCGCTGAACGAAAGCGTCTCGATCGGGCGCAGTCGCGACAAGCTGCGCTCGATGCAGCTGCTGGCGCGGCGCGGGATCGGCCTGCCCGTCACCGCCTTCGCCCACTCCGCCAAGCAGGCCGAGGAAGTGCTCGCCATTGCGGGCGGCGCGCCGGTGGTGATCAAGCTACTCGAAGGCACGCAGGGCATCGGCGTGGTGCTGGCCGATACGCCGCGTTCGGCCAAGTCGGTGTTCGAGGCCTTTCGCAGCGCCAACGTGCACATCCTCGCGCAGGAGTTCATCAAGGAAGCGAACGGCACCGATATCCGCGCGCTGGTGGTGGGCGGCAAGGTGGTCGCCGCCATGCAGCGCACCGGCGCGGCAGACGATTTCCGCAGCAACATCCACCGCGGCGGCCATGCCGAAAAGATCCGCATCACGGCGGAGGAGCGCAGCACCGCCGTGCGCTCGGCCAAGATCATGGGCCTGAACGTGTGCGGCGTGGACATGCTGCGCTCGAACCACGGGCCTGTGGTGATGGAGGTCAACTCCTCGCCCGGCCTCGAAGGGCTGGAGAAGGCCACCAACACCGACGTGGCAGGCAAGATCATCGCCTTCCTTGAAGAGAACGCCGCCAAGGGCCGCACCAAGACGCGCGGCAAGGGCTGAGCGCTCAGGCCGTCACGGCATCCGGCAGGTGTAGCTGCCCGCGCGCAAGGCCTCACCGCTTTCGTAGTGCGCATAGGACGGGGCCGGGCACAGCTTCATGCTTTCCGGCCCGCCGTCCGCACGAAAAGCCTCGACCGCACCGGGCGCCTGGCCCTGTTCAACCCATGCGACCATGGGCGAGAGCAGGTCGAACTGCTCGAAGGTGTCGCCGCCCCCGCAGTGCGACATTCCCGGCACCATGTAGAAGCGTGCGGCATTGTCCCAAGCGTCAGAGCCATTGGCTTCGCGGGCGCGCTGGAAATAGTCCCAGGTGTCGAAGGCCGAGAACCACGGGTCGGACACGCCGTGGAAGAACATCAGCTTCGATCCGCGCCCGAGGTAGGTCGAAAGGTTGGTCCAGTAGGCGGTGTCGGTGAGGCGGCCCGCCGCATCCCAGCGCACCGCGTGCAGCCGCGCGTCGATATCGATATCGCGCGCATTGCTGGCCGGGCCGAACACACCGGGCTGCCCCATCGGCACGAAGCCCGGCAGGCCCGCGCCGTCGAAGGCGATGCCGGTATCCCACGGATAGGCAACGTAGCTTGGCCTCCCGCTGGCATCGCGCGGACCGGCGAGCCCTGCCGCCACCGCATCAGCCTGCGCCTGGCTGAGGCAGCTTCCGCTTTCCCCCGGCTTGCACACCAGCCCTTGCGGATCGAAGTTGCGGCAGGCCTCAACGTTCATCACCATGCCGTCGGCCTGGCCGTCGAGCGCGTCGCACTGGCGCAACACCTCCTGGCGAATGCCGGCCCGCTGCGCTCCCACGATCCCTGCCGGGCCCTCTTCGTCCGGAGCCAGCGTGCGGTTGAGCAGCACCTGCGCATATTCGATGCTGAGATTCGAATGCCCCGGCCGCATCGCGGGCGCGCCAATCACGATCCCGTCGAACAGTTCGGGATAACGCTGGCTCGCCAGCATCCCCTCACGCCCGCCGGTCGAACAGCCCGCCATATAGGAATGATGCGGGGCCTGCCCATAATAGAGGTTGGTCAGCGCGCGGGTCACTTCGGTCACGCGCAGCACGGCAGCCTCGGCGAAATCGAGCGCGGCGCGCTGATCGGCCATGAAGCTCTGGTCGAACCCCTCGCCCTTGTGCCCGCTGTCGTGGCTGGCCACCGCGAACCCACGGCTGAGCGCGTCATCGTTGCCCGCCGCAACGTAGCCGATCGCCGGACGCACCACGCCGTTCAGTCCACCACCACCCTGCAACAGATAGCGGCCGTTCCACTCCACCGGCAGCGCCAGCTCGAAGCCAATGCCATGCTCCACACCGCCCGCGCCGATCCGGCGATTGATCACGCCCTCGACGAGGCAGTGCGGCGGCTTGACGATGACGGGCGAGCGAGGCGTTGCAGGCAGGGTGCTGCCATCGGGGTAGAAGCTGGCCGAAGTGATCTCGACCCCGTTCGCCACCTTTCCTTCGAGCGCCGCGCAGTGGGCGGCATAGTCGCTCATGGAGCGCATTACCGGGCTGTTCTGCTGGGCCGGAGCGCCCGCCAGCGGTAGCGTGACGGCGGCCAGCAAGCTGGCGGTGACGATGGACTTGCGCATAATGGTCTCTCCCGGTCCCTGTTTGTCACGATCGTTAGCAAGCCACGGGCCTTGCGACAATTGCCGCGATTGCCTCTCGCGCCGTCCTCGCTAGTCTGGCCGAAAAGGGAGAGGGAAACGATGATCCGACATGGGATGGCAACGGCGGCGCTGGCCGCGACGCTCTGGGCGGGTGCAGCACAGGCGCAAGATGGCCGCTGGGTCGGCAGCTGGACTGCCAGCCCCCACGCGCCCGTCGCGACCGAGGGCATGTTCGCTGCCGCCAGCTTCGACAATGTCACACTCGCGCAGACCATTCGCCTGTCCGAAGGCGGCTCGGCGCTGCGGGTGCGCTTCACCAACCGCTATGGCGAGGCCCCCTTGCACATCGGGCAGGCGCGGATCGTGCTGCTCGACGACACCGGCGCAGAGGTGCCCGGGACCAGCCGCCCGCTCACTTTCGGCGGCGCCGCAGAAGCGGTGATCCCGCGCGGCGCACCTTTCGTCAGCGACCTCGTGGAACTGGCCAGCGAGGACTTCCAGAAGGCCAAGGTGGTGATCTACCTGCCCGAGGCGACCGGCCCCTGCACCTGCCACCTGACCGGGCTCGACGATCTCGACGTGTCCGCTCCGGGCAACCATGTGGACGAGGACTTCGCGCCCGCTTCCACCGCGCAGTATCGCGCCTTCCTGCAAACGGTCGAGGTGCTCTCTCCCGATGCGCTGGGCACGATCGTGGCCTTTGGCGATTCGATCACCGACGGGGTCGGCTCGACTGCGGGCGCGGACCGGCGGTGGCCCGATGTGCTGGCCGAACGGCTCGACGCGGCGGGGATGGAATATGCGGTCGCCAATGCAGCGATCTCGGGCAACCGCGTGCTCAGCCCCGGCATGGGTGAGGCCGCGCTCGCCCGGTTCGACGAGGACGTGCTGACGCTGCCCAATGTAACCCACATGATCGTGTTCGAGGGGGTGAACGACATCGGCAATCGCTATGGCCCGGTGCAGGGCGGCGTGGGCGGGCTGACGCTTGACCAGCCGCAGATCGACGTTGCCCAGATGATCGAGGGCTTCCGCCAGTTGATCGTCCGCGCGCACGAAAAGGGCATCAAGGTGATCGGCTCGCCCATCGGGCCTTACAAGGGCGCGGGATACTGGAGCGAGGAAGGCGAGGCGGCACGGCAGGCGATCAACGCCTGGATCATCACCTCGGGCGCGTTCGACGCGGTGGTCCGCTTCGACGAAGCCTTTGCCGACCCCGCCAACCCGCAGCAGATGCGCGAGGGCTATCACATGGGCGATCACCTCCACGGCAACGATGCAAGCCTGCGCGCAGTGGGAGAGAGCATCGATCTCTCACTGTTCGCGGCCGACTGAACGCGCTATGGGGCGCGTCATGCGCCTTATAGTGATCCTTGCTGTGCTGCTGTCCGCGCTGGCGATGGGCCAGCCGCGCCCGGCGCAGGCTGCAGGTGCCCCTGCCATGGCCGATTGCCATGCCATGCCCGCGCCCGACCACCACCAGCCTGCCGAGGGCGACCAGCGCCAGCTCGCGCATAGCTGCCCCGGCTGCGCCCTGCCCTTCGCGGCAGCGCTGCCGGACCGCCCTGCGGCGACCTACCGCCTGCCCCAGGATCGCCCGCTTGCCCGCCCGCTCGTCTCGCTGGCAAGCGCACCGATCCCGCCCCCTCCACGAGCCGCCTGACCGCAAACGACGCCCTCGTTTCGACCAGTCAGGATATTACCGATGAAATTTGCATTGCTTGCCGGCGCCGCTGCGGCGCTGGTTCCCCTGCCCGTGCTGGCGCAGGATCACACGACCATGGACCACTCCTCCATGGATCACGCTTCGATGGACCATGGCACTATGGACCATAGCGCCATGGGGCACTCCGCCATGATGGCTCCCAATCCCAGCGGCGCCGCCGAAGGATCGGGCACCGCGCTGCTGCCGGCGGCCGAAGGCATGATGCCCGGCATCCATATCGACCTCGGCGGTGAATGGCGCGCCATGGCGCACGGCTATGGCTGGCTCGTCCATTCCGAACAGACCGGGCCGCGCGGCGACGATCTAACCTATGTGCAATCCATGGCGATGCTCATGGCCGAGCGCCCCTTCGACGGTGGCCGCGTGCAGCTGCGCACCATGCTCAGCGCCGAGCCGCTGATGTCGGCGCGCGGCTATCCCAACCTCTTCGCCACCGGCGAAACCGCTGATGGCGAGCCGCTGGTCGACCGTCAGCACCCGCACGATCTGTTCATGGAGCTGGCCGCGCGCGTCGACCTCGATCTGGCCGACAATCTCACCGGCTTCGTCTACGGCGGCCCCGTGGGCGAGCCCGCGCTCGGCCCCTCGGCCTTCATGCACCGCGCCTCGGCCCGCCTCAATCCTGAGGCGCCGATCACCCATCACTGGTTCGATTCCACCCACATCACCTATGGCGTGGTCACCGCCGGGCTTGCCGGGCGCGGGTGGCAGCTGGAGGCGAGCGCCTTCCGCGGCGCCGAACCCGACGAGGAGCGCTGGGGCATCGAAACGCCCAAGCTGAACAGCTGGTCGGTTCGCGCCAGCCTCGCCCCGTCCGACAACTGGCTGATGCAGGCAAGCTTCGGGCGGATCGAGCAGCCCGAAGCGCTCCACCCCGGCGAGGACGAGGCGCGCACCACCGCCAGCGTGCAATACAACTCGGGCAAGGGTCTGTCGGCGCTGGCCGCCTTCTCGGCCAAGAACCGCGTTCCGGGCGACACGCTGACCGCCTGGCTGGGCGAGGTGAACTGGGACATAACCGAGCGCCACAGCCTGTTCGGCCGGGTAGAGAACGTGCTGAACGACGAACTCTTCCACGATCATGACGATCCGCTGCACGATCAGGCCTTCCGCATCACAAAGCTGCAGGCGGGCTATGCCTATACGCTGCCACTGGGTGACGCGTTCAGCCTTGCGCTGGGCGGGAGTGCGGCGGCCTTCCTCAAACCCTCGGCGCTTGATGCGGCCTATGGCGAGAACCCGATGGGCTACACCCTGTTCGCCAAGCTTTCGCTTGGGCGTTAGGGCGTAAGCACTGGATAAATGACACAGGCGGCCTTTCCGCCCGCAGCCCCATAGCCTAGTCTGCCCCGGTGCAGGCGCAGATTGAAATAGGTAGGGATTCGGGCGGCGGGGCCGTCCACGTCGATGTCGAGGAATTGCTCGCCACGCGCCTGCTGGTGCAGGGCAATTCGGGCAGCGGCAAGTCGCACCTGCTGCGCCGCCTGCTCGAACAGAGCGCACAAATGGTGCAACAGGTGGTGATCGACCCCGAGGGCGACTTCGTCAGCCTCGCGGAAGAGTTCGGCCATATCGTGATCGAGGGCGGCAGCTACACCAGCCGCGAGATCGAGGCGCTGGCCGGACGCATCCGCCAGCATCGCGCCTCGGTCGTGCTCAGCCTCGACGATCTCGAGGTCGAACAACAGATCCGCTGCGCCGCGCTGTTTCTCACCGCGCTGTTCGATGCCCCGCGCGAGCACTGGTTTCCTGCCTTGGTGGTGGTCGACGAGGCGCAAATGTTCGCGCCTGCCGCGGCTGGCGAAATGGCCGAAGACACCCGCCGGATGACGCTGACGGCGATGACCAACCTAATGTGCCGCGGGCGCAAACGCGGCCTTGCCGGGATCGTCGCCACCCAGCGGCTCGCCAAGCTGGCCAAGAACGTCGCCGCCGAGGCCTCCAACTTCCTGATGGGCCGCACCTTCCTCGATATCGACATGCAGCGTGCCGCCGACCTGCTCGGCATGGACCGCAAGCAGGCCGAGCGCATTCGCGACCTGCAATGCGGCCATTTCCTCGGTCTCGGCCCGGCGGTGAGCCGCAGGCCGGTGGCGGTGAAGATCGGCACGGTGAAGACCGGCGGCAAGAATGCGGCCTCAGGGCTGGTCCCCCTGCCCGGCCTCTCAACCGAGGGGATGGAAGCGCTGCTACACGATTCGCTCGCAGAGGAAGCCGCCGCCCCCCAGCCGCAGCGCCCGGCTCCGCCGCCCAAGCCGGCGATGGAAGACCTCGCCGACACCATCGCCCATGTGCAGGACGATGCTCCCGCAATTGCGCTCGATGACAGCGAAGAACCTACTGCCGAACGCCCTGCCCCAGCGCCGCCCCCACCCGATGGCTCGGTCGAGCAGATTCTGGCCGAGATGGCGCGCGAGGAGGGGGCGACGTTTCAGTCGCTGTCCAGCCTGTTCCGCAGCTTCGCGATCCGCTGCCGCGAGCGCCGCGTGCCCAGCGCCCATATCGACATGGCGCAGTTCCGCCGCCTGTTCGCCCATGCCAGCGCCGGGCTCGAACGGCTCGATCCCGCGCGCCGCGCTGCCGTCGAGCAACTGGCGCAGAGCGTGGATGACGACGTGCTGGCCCCTTTCCTCACCATTGCCGCCGCCGCCGCCGAGGGCCGCAACGCACCCGACGAGGAGGAACTCGCGCGGGTCTATGGCAGCTCGTCGCCGGGCCGCATTCGCCGCCTGCTCGAACATCTCGAGAAGACCGGCCTGATCACGGTGCGCGAAGACTTCGGCGGCGAACGCTCGATCAGCGTGCCGGGGCTGGAGGAGTTCGCGGACTAGCTGCCGCTGAGCTTGTCCCAGGGCACCCGGTCTAACTTCAGCGGCGCGGCATTGCGGACATATTCGCCGCCGCCATAGGTCCGCCCCACCAGTTGCATGGCCGGGTTGTCGATCCTGAGACGGCCCTTCTCCTCGCCGACGAAGCGATCCTCGATATGGGTCACGAGCACCTCGCCAAGCACGATCCCGGAGTGGGGGGCGGTCTCGATGAACTGCCACAGGCGGCATTCGAACTGCACCGGCGCGCCCTTCAGCAGCGGTGCGGCAACGCGCGTGGCGGGGATCGCCTCAAGACCCGCCACGTCAAATTCGCTCACTTCGGGCGGAGCATCGGTAGCGCAGATGTTCATCGCCTCGGCCTGCGCCTCGCCCACCAGCGCCACGGTGAACTCGCCCATGGCGCGGATATTTGTGAGGCTGTCCTTGTCCCCAACGCCGTCGCGCTGCTGATCAGGCGCGAAGCCGATCGCCAGCAACGGCGGGGTGCCGCCCATCGCGTTGAAAAACGAAAAGGGCGCAGCATTGCGGATTCCGTCACTGTCCTGCGTCAACACCCACGCAATCGGACGCGGGGTGATTGTGTTGACCAGCAGCTTGTAGCGGGTGGCGGGATCGAGCGTGTCCATCGTGAATTGCATTTGCAGCAAATGGGTACAGGCTCGCATCAGTGCAATGTGCCGATTGCCTCGATTAAGTTTCACTTGTAACCACAATCGCCAGTCAAGGAGTCCAGACATGCGCATCGGTTGCCCCCGCGAAATCAAGAACCGTGAATACCGCGTCGGCCTGACGCCCGAGAGCGCCACGGAGCTGGTCGCCCATGGCCACGAGGTGTGGATCGAAAGCGGTGCGGGCGAAGGCATCGGCGCGCATAATGAGGAATACGAAGCCGCAGGCGCGAAGATCGTCGCCGGGCCCGAGCCGATCTTCGCCGAATGCGAGATGGTGGTGAAGGTGAAGGAGCCCCAGCCCGAAGAACGCGCCCAACTGCGCGAAGGCCAGCTGCTGTACACCTACCTGCACCTTGCCCCCGATCCTGAACAGACTGCCGACCTTGTGAAGTCCGGCGCGACCTGCATCGCTTACGAGACCGTCACCGGCCCCAATCGCACGCTTCCGCTCCTCAAGCCGATGAGCCAGGTGGCCGGGCGTATGAGCATTCAGGCCGGCGCGACTGCGCTGGAGAAGGCGCACGGCGGACGCGGCGTTCTGCTTGGCGGCGTGCCGGGAGTTATGCCGGGCAAGGTCGTGGTGATCGGCGGCGGCGTGGTCGGCTTCAACGCGGCGCAGATGGCCGCAGGGCTTGGCGCGGACGTGGTGATCATGGACCGCGATCCCGAAGTCCTCGAACGCGTCGGCACCCACTTCGAGGCGCGCGCCTCCACCCGTTTCTCGAACAAGGCGAACCTCGAAGACGCGGTGCGTGAGGCGGACCTCGTGATCGGCGCAGTGCTGGTGCCCGGAGCCGCCGCGCCCCGGCTGGTAACGCGCGCGATGCTCAAGACGATGAAGCCGGGCGCGGTGTTGGTCGACGTGGCGATCGATCAGGGGGGCTGCTTCGAGACCAGTCACGCGACGACGCATGACGACCCAACCTATGTGGTGGACGGCGTGGTCCACTATTGCGTCGCCAATATGCCCGGCGCGGTGAGCCGCACCTCGACCTATGCGCTCAACAACGTGACGCTGCCGCACGCGCTGCGGATTGCCGATCGGGGCTGGAAAGAGGCGCTGCGCAGCGATCCGCATCTGGCGCAGGGGCTCAATGTTCACGCAGGCCGCGTGACCTATCCGGCGGTCGCAGAAGAACTGGGCTATGATCTGCTGCCGGTGGGCGAAGTGCTGGGCTGATCTTCGGGGCGAGCGGCAAGGCTAGCTGGCTGCCACTCGCCCAAGCATCTCGCGGGCGATAAGGTCCGCGTCCACCTCGCCGATTTCGAACAGGCCGAACCGGAACTTGCACCCCCACGGATCGGTCCGCTTTCCCGTGACAGACCTGCATGAAGCCTTGCTCCCGGCCGAGCGTGACATGCTCGGCCGATGCAACGGCGATCCAATGCGCGCTCACATTTCCTCCGCCATCGCATAGACCCGCAACCGATGGCCGTCCGGGTCAAGCGCAAGGAAGCTGCGCCCGAAGCCGAGGTCGGTCGGCGGCAAGGCAATCATCGCCCCCTTGGCCGACCACTCGGCGTGAATCTCGTCGATCGCGGCGGCGTCGGGCATCTTGAAGCCGAGTTCGCTTCCACCCCCCGTTGTTGCCGGAGCAGGCTCGACCTCATCCGCGCCCCATAGGCCAAGCGCCAGCCCCGAAGGCAGCACGAACAGGGCGAAGGTCGGGCTCTGTTCAACGGGCTCGATGCCCATCAGATCGGCATAGAAGCGCACACTGGCGGCGGCATCGCGGACATAGAGAAACAAGGTGTTCGTATCGGTCATCGAAAAGCTCCATCCGGGACAATGAAGCCAGTCTACGCCGGGCTGCTGTCAGTTTATGGCAGCAGTGTTCAGTCAAGCCTTCTCGTGATGCCTTCCGCCTCGCGCCACTCTTTGATCAGCGCCTGACGCCGCTTGGGATAGCGCACCTCGCTTAGCACCGCCGAGGCGATACGGTCGGTGCGGAAGTGGCGAAAACCTTGCCGCAATTCGCACCAGCCCAGCAAGACCTGCGCCGTATCGAAGAAGGCCAGGGCAAACGGCCAGACGATCCGTTCGGACAGGCTGCCAGCGCCATCGCGATATTGAAGCGCCAGCTTGCACTCGCTGCGGATCGCCTGTCGCAGCAGCGCCGGGTTCACCGCATCTACCGGGGCTGCGGTTCGAGGGCCGATGAACAGCGTCGAGTCTTCAAGCTCGTCGCGAAGCTCGTCGGGCAATACGGCGGCGATCCGGGTCAAGGCGCTGCGAGCGGCGTCGCCCAGCCGATCATCGGCGCGGTTGGCAACCCAGCGCGTGCCGAGCACCAGCGCCTCGATTTCATCTTGCGTGAACATCAGCGGTGGCAGCAGGAAGCCGGGTTTCAGAACATAGCCGACGCCTGCCTCGCCTTCGATCGCAGCCCCCATCGCCTGAAGGCTGGCGATATCGCGGTAGAGGGTGCGAAGGCTGACGCCGATCTCGTCGGCCAGCGCCTTACCACTGGCAGGGCGGCGGTGCCGTCGCATCACATGGAGAAGTTCGAACAAACGTTCAGATCGAGACATGGGCCCAGTCTATAGGGCAATCCAGCTGCCAAAAAGTGGCAGCATGGGCAAGTGTCGTTGCCCCAAGGACCACTGAAGTTTTTGGGGAGCGGCGCATCATTAAATACGCGTCGCGTTAAGCCGCTCCGACCAATCGGCATGGCGATCCTTCATGATGCGATCGAGCCCCAAGCCCAGCTTCTCCGGATCGAGCACCTCGAGAACTTCGAACACGATATTGTCTGCGCCATGCCTATCCCAGGCAGCCTGAAGTGCACGATGCCGGAGGCCTCCCTGACGAAGCGAGAAAAACAGGCGGTTGCTTATGGTCGATAGATCGGGCGCACGCCCCACCCATAGCTCGCCGGTCGCCATGCAACGCAGAGCATAGATTCCTGGCTCCACCTTTCGTTCACGATAGTCGGCAAGCGCCGCCTTGCGCTGTGTCTTGTCCATGCGAATCTCCATTCGTGCACTGAATTTGGCAGGCCGGTAAATTGACGCGCGGCGGAAATCAAATTATCCGGGTAAAAATAACTCGAGGCATTACCATGGCGACCAGCTGCACGGCCTTTCAGAACACCCAACGGATCGCGCGCGGCACCCGTGACGAACTTGCGACCACTCTGCGCGCGCGGGAGGAAGGCGTTCTGGTGTTCGACGATACGACCGGCAAAGTGGTTGATATCGACTGGCGCGACAACGCGCCGCCGCCGCAAGCCAGCGCTTCGCCGCGCAAGCGGGGCCGCCCCAAGCTGGGCGTAGTCCCGCGCGAAGTCACCCTGCTTCCACGGCATTGGGACTGGCTGAGCGCGCAGCCGGGCGGTGCCTCAGCTGCCCTGCGGAGGCTGGTCGATGCGGCACGCAAGGCGGATGCCCCAGGTGATGCCCGTCGTGCTGCGCAGGATCGCGCTTACAACTTCATGCACGCTATCGCTGGCGATTTCCCGCATTTCGAACAAGCCTCCCGCTTGCTCTTTGCCGGAGACTGGCAGGGCCTTGCGGATGTCACCGCGAACTGGCCTGCCGACCTACGCGCCTATCTCCTGGAATTGCTCGAAACGGAGACAGCCGCCTAGCTCTCCCACCCGCCCTCGGGCGCAAACGGCGCCGCCACCTCAGCCGGAACACGCATCACACGGAAGCTATCTCGCGCGACCATCGCCCAGCTGGTCTTCGCGCGGACCAGCACTTTTCCTGCGGCGTCGGTAAAGGTGAAATAGCGGTCAAACCGCGCGCCCTTCGGCCCCTCGCGGATTTCGGTCAGCCCCGTCACCTGCGCGCCCTCTGTCACATTGCCGCGATAGTCGATCTCGTGCCGGGTCACGACCCAGGCATAGGCCTCGACATGCGCCGGATCGGCATCGGCAAACCAGTGCGCGGTGGCCAGATCCTCCATCCAGCGCACCCACACCGCGTTGTTCACATGCCCGTTGGCATCGATATGCTCAGGCAGCGCGGTGAAGGTCTGCTGGTAGCGGTTGCTCATTCGGCAAGGCCCAGCTGCCACAGGATGAAGGCGACCTCCTCGGCCACTTCCTTCAGCCCTTCGAAGCGCCCGGTCTTGCCCGCGTGGCCTGCGCCCATGTTGGTCTTGAACACCAGCACGTTGTCATCGGTCTTCAGCTCGCGCAGCCGGGCCACCCATTTGGCCGGCTCCCAATAGGTCACGCGCGGATCGTTCAGCCCCGCCGTCACCATCAGCGGCGGATAGCCTTGCGCGCGCACCTGATCGTATGGCGAGTAGCTGGCGATTAGGTCGAAGGCGGCCACATCCTCGACCGGATTGCCCCACTCGGGCCATTCGCCCGGTGTCAGCGGCAGCGTCTCGTCGAGCATGGTGTTGAGCACGTCGACAAAGGGCACATGCGCAACCACCGCACCGAACAGCTCGGGCGCCTGATTGACCACCGCCCCCATCAGCTCGCCGCCAGCCGAGCCGCCGCTCGAACTGATTTTGCCCGGTGCGGTGTAGCCAAGCGCGATCAGGCCGCGTGCCACGTCCTCGAAATCGTTGAAGGTATTGGTGCGCTGCTCGCGCTTGCCCGCGTTGTACCAGGCGCGGCCAAGGTCGTCGCCGCCGCGGATATGGGCGATGGCATAGGCAAAGCCGCGGTCGACAAGGCTCAGCCGCGTGGTCGAAAACGAGGGATCGATGGCGATGCCGTAAGCCCCGTAGCCGTAGAGGTGCAGCGGGCCGCCCTGAGGACGGTCCTTTCTATAGACCACGCTGACCGGAATCTCCGTCCCGTCGCGCGCGGGGATCATCAGCCGCTCGCTGGTGTAAAGCGAGGCATCGTAGCCGGAAGGGATCTCCTGCACCTTGCGGGTCTCCAGCTCACCGCTGGCGAGGTGATAGTCGTAGACCGTGTGCGGCGCGACCATCGAGGAATAGGTCAGGCGGATGGTGTCGACATCCCACTCGGGATTGCCGACAAGGCTGGCCGAATAGGTCGCCTCGGGAAAGGTGATCGGCTTGCCCTCCAGCGGAGCGTCGTAGGAATGGATCGCGATCTGGTCGAGCCCGGCCAGCCGCCCCTCGGTGACGAAGAAATCTTCGTAGAGGTCGAACCCGGTGAGGTAGAAGTCGTCCGAGCCCGGGATCACCTCGGACCAGTTGCCCGGATCGGAGAGCGGCGCCTTGGCGAGGCGGAAGTTGATGTGCGCGTCGTTGGTCCAGATGTAGATCGTCTCGCCATGCACATCGACGCCATATTCGACCTCTTCGCGCGCGGGCTTGACGAGGATCGCCTCGGCGAGCGGATCGGATGCAGGCAGCAGGCGAACTTCGCTCGTGGCATGGTCACCGGCTGAGACGATCAGCCAGTCGCGCTTGCCCGATAGGCCCACGCCTGCGGTGAAGCCCAAACGGTCCTCGTGGTAAATTTCCCGGTCGCTCGCTGCATCGGTGCCAAGCACGTGGACGAGGATCGAATCGACCCGCCATTGCGCATTGGCGCGGCCATAGAGCAGCATAGTATCGTCCGCCGCCCAGACCAGCGAGGTGTTGGTATCGGGAATCTCGTCGCCCAGCTTCTCGCCAGTGGCGAGGTCGACCACGTAGGCGGTGTAGCGCTCCGAGCCGTTGGTATCGACCGAATAGGCGAGCAAGCGCCCGTTCTCGCTCACCGAGACATCGTTGAGGCTGAAATAGTCGTGGCCCTCGGCCAGCTTGGGCCCATCGAGGTAGCACTGCGCCTCGCCGCCCGCCGCCGGACGCCGCCAGTAGCGGGCATATTCGCCGCCTTCCTCATATTCGGACCAATAGACCCAGTCGCCGTCCTTCTGCGGCACCGAGCTGTCGGCTTCCTTGATCCGGGCGCGCATCTCGGCAAACAGCGCGTCGATCAGTGGCTTGCGTCCGCCCATCTGCGCCTCAAAAAAGGCGTTCTCGGCCTTCAGGTGGTCAAGCACCTGGGGATCGGTGATCTCCGGATAGTTTGGATCGCGCAGCCAGGCGTAGGGATCGCTGATCGTGCGGCCATGGTGGCTGACCTCGTGCGCGCGCTTCTCGGCAACCGGCGGCGTCACTTCACTGTTCTTGCTCACATGCGATCCTTATCGGGGCCCGGCGGAAATGCGGGAGGCCTTTCGAGAGACGCGCTACCGAAATGTCAACATTCCGGGCCTATCGCGCCTGCGCCATACACAGCACAGCGTGCGGGGCTGGCTTTGACCAGCTGGCGGAGATAACGCTCCGCACCGCATTGCAGCAAACCGCGAAGGAAGGTCTTACATGAGTGACGGCGCAAAGGTTCCGGTTCTGGTCACGGGCGGAGCTGGATATATCGGCAGCCACGCGGTGCTCGCGCTCAAGGACGCGGGCTGGCCGGTCGCCGTGATCGACAACCTGACCACCGGCTTTCGCTTCGCCGTTCCCGATGACGTTCCGTTTTACGAGGGCGACATCGAAGACGCCGCCCTGCTCGCCCGCATCTTCGCCGAACAGGGCACGAAAGCGATCATGCATTTCGCCGGTTCGATCGTCGTGCCCGAATCGGTCGAGAACCCGCTCAAGTATTATCACAACAACACCGCCAAGAGCCGCGTGCTGATCGAGGCCGTGGTGAAAGCGGGCGTACCGCATGTCATCTTCTCGAGCACGGCGGCGACCTATGGCGTGCCCGAAAGCTCTCCGGTGCGCGAAGACGATCCCAAGAGCCCGATCAATCCCTATGGCTGGTCAAAGCTGATGACCGAGCAGATGCTGGCCGACACCAGCGCTGCCCATCCGCTCAATTTCTGCGTGCTGCGCTATTTCAACGTAGCGGGCGCGGACCCGCAGGCGCGGACCGGCCAATCGACCGCGGGCGCCACCCACCTGATCAAGGTCGCCTGCGAGGCGGCGCTGGGCAAGCGCGACAAGGTCAGCGTATTCGGCACCGACTACGATACGCCCGATGGCACCGGCGTGCGTGACTACATCCATGTGAGCGACCTTGCCGCCGCCCATGTCCACGCGCTGGCCGCGCTGGTGGCAGATCCTGCCCGCTCGCTGACGATGAACTGCGGCTACGGTCGCGGCTTCTCGGTGCTTGAGGTGCTCGACGCGGTCGACCGCGTGACCGGGGGCAAGGTGAAACGCGAGATGGGGCCCCGCCGCGCGGGCGATCCGGCTGCACTGGTCTCCGATCCTGCGCGCATCAGGGCCACCCTGCCCTGGGTGCCGCAGCATGACGATCTCGATACGATCATCACCCACGCGCTCGCCTGGGAGGAGCGGCTGGGCACGATCCGCCCCGATTGCTAAGAGTGACATATCCAGTGGTTGTAACCCTAATGACACGGCGAAAACTGTAATACTGTCGCGACTTGGGGCAGGTAGTCACATGTTGTTTCCATTCCCACGAGCGGCCCGTAAAGGTCCGCCGCAGTGCAGAAATGAATGAGGAAGATCCTAGATGCGCGTGACAATGATCGGCTCGGGCTATGTCGGCCTGGTTTCCGGAGCTTGCTTTGCCGACTTTGGTCACGACGTGACCTGCGTCGACAAGGACCAGACGAAGATCGATGCCCTCAAGCAGGGCAAGATTCCGATTTACGAACCCGGCCTTGATGCGCTGGTCGACAACAACGTCCGCGCAGGGCGTCTTACCTTCACTACCGAGCTGGAAACCGGCGTGGCCGGCGCCGATGCCGTGTTCATCGCTGTGGGCACGCCCTCGCGCCGCGGCGATGGCCATGCCGACCTCAGCTACGTTTACGCCGCCGCCGAGGAGATCGCCAGGAACCTCGATGGCTTCACCGTCATCGTCGACAAGTCGACCGTGCCGGTGGGGACGGGCGACGAGGTGGCCCGGATCATCAAGGAAACCAACCCGGACGCAGATTTCGCGGTTGTCTCGAACCCGGAATTCCTGCGCGAAGGCGCGGCGATTGACGACTTCAAGCGCCCCGACCGGATCGTGATCGGTGGTGACGATGCGCGCGGGCTCGAAGTGATGCGCGAGATTTACCGGCCGCTCTATCTGAACAAGTCGCCCATCGTCGAGATGAGCCGCCGCTCTGCCGAGCTGACCAAATATGCCGGCAACGCGTTCCTCGCGACCAAGATCTCCTTCATCAACGAAATCGCAGACCTGTGCGAAAAGGTCGGCGGCGACGTGCAGGATGTCGCCCGCGGCATCGGCCTCGACAACCGCATCGGCTCCAAGTTCCTGCATGCCGGCCCCGGCTATGGCGGCAGTTGCTTCCCCAAGGATACGCTCGCCCTACTCAAGACCAGCCAGGACTACGGCGCGCCGCAGCGCATCGTGGAAGCGGTCGTGTCAGTGAACGACAACCGCAAGCGGGCCATGGGCCGCAAGATCATTCAGGCGCTCGATGGTGACGTTCGCGGCAAGACCGTCGCCCTGCTCGGCCTGACCTTCAAGCCCAACACCGACGACATGCGCGACAGCCCGTCGATCGCCATCGTGCAAACGCTGCAGGATGCCGGTGCGAAGGTGAAGGTTTACGATCCGCAAGGTGAAGAGCAGGCCCGCATGGTGCTGCAGAATGTCGAATACTGCGCCTCTCCCTACGAGGCAGTCGAAGGCGCAGACGCCCTGTCGATCGTGACCGAATGGGACGAGTTCCGCGCGCTCGATCTGCGCCGGGTGCTGACCATGCTCAAGCAGCCGGTGCTGGTCGATCTTCGCAATATCTATGACCGCGATCAGGTCGAAGGCCTCGGCTACCAATACGTGGGCATCGGCCGATAACAGGCTGCATCGCCTGACGAATTGCATTGTAGCCTTGAGGGGCTTTGCTGACTGGAGACCTGCGGGAAATGACCGCAGGCTCCGCAGCGAGCCCCCCCAAGCGCTACAACGCGTCTTCGTAGTGGCGACGCTTTTCGCCCAGCCTTACCAAGCCGAGCTCGCGCGCGAACCGGAATGGCCGCGCGACACCGCCATCGGTCCACGTCCACAGCAATTGTGAGCGCCGCCACCGGCGCGCTTGCTGATGCGCGATACGGACGAAATTGGCAGTCCATCGAGACTGTGCACCGGCTGGTGAGCCCACCCCATCCTCTCCGACGCGGAACGTCGCATCCGTAAGGGTGGTCGCAAAGTTCCACAGGCGGGAAACCCCGATCTCACGCGCGTAATCGTTGAATGCCGCACGCTGGTCCTCATCCAGTGCGGCCGTGACGACGAGAAGCTCGTGGGCATAATGGAGCCATACCTCACCACTTCTCAGCGCCTTGCCCAGGCTGCTGGCGGTCAGCATTGCCGCATCCATATCGCTCATCACCGGGATCGCTCGTCCGCCAACCTTCGCGATCCTGGCCCTGGCCAGAATGCCGTCGATGTCAGTCGGGGCTGGCGTTCCGGGCTGCTTGACCTTGTTGTGGAGGTCCACGATCGGACCGCCATAGATCGGCAGGTGCGGCGACTCGCCAAGGTAGCTGTGCCACCATTTGCTATTCGCGGAGATCGGCGAATCGAACCCGTTGGCCGAAAGCACATCAATAGCGGACCGATAGTCCGCGCCGGTTACGAGAATATCGGTATCGTGCGCGGGCCGAATGTCCCATCGGCCATAAAGATCGTGAGCCCTGAGCACGCCTTTCATCGAGATGGCCCTGATCCCGTGGGTGCGCAGAATACTGCAGATATTCGCCGTAACCCCGAGGTTGGCCATGTTCTGCAGGAGACAGTTCTCGCGCACTTCCTGGAGCCTGGCTTCGCGCTCTGGGGGTATGGCAATACCCGCCCGCTTCATCCCCTCGGCAACGAGCAGCAGGCACTTGTTGGCCTCCGCAAGATCCAGCACCGCGCTCCAGTCAGTCTCGCGATGGCGCCAGGGTGCATCTTCGTCGGGGTAGACCCACTGACGCAATGGACCGATCAGCGGCTCCTGATTGTTTATGTCCGCCTTATCAATCATCTGACCTGTTGCTCCCAACCCACACCGGGCATTTCAGCTTGAAAACCAAGGCCAACATGGCCTTCAGCGATGCCGTAACTTCCGGCCTGAGACTGTCCCATTTTAACACTCTTGCTGCAGCGCATCAAAATATCGTTGCCAAGACGTTAACCTTATGAGAGTGAGGTCGAGAGACGATACGGACATTTGCACCCAATACCCGTTCGCTTGAGACGGTCGCAAACAACCTCTTGATGTTTAGCACAGTTTATGGAGATCCCTTATGGCGAAGAAGACTTATGAAGCGCCCAAGTTCGAAAAGCTTGGCTCGTTCGAAGCAATGACCAAGGGCGGCTCGGCCGGTGAGTTCACCGATGCCGTGTTCCCGCTGGACACGCCGAAGGGCGATCTGACCTTCTCGTAAGGTCGGGAAACCGAGAAGAACGGCCGCCTCGGCGGCCGTTTTTTTTGGTCTTGGCAATATAAGCCAAACTCTTGTGCCATTAGGACGTTCAAGATAGAGCACGTCCATGCAGTCAGGGGATCCAAGCGCTATGTATCGTCGCTGCGAGGATCTTGTCGTCTGCGATCTGGACGACGGAAGCGCCTTGCTCGACCTGAATACGAGCACCTATTTCAAATTGAACGGCACCGCCAGTTTCATCTGGGAAAAGCTCGGTGATCGGCCAATGACTGCCGAGATGCTGGCCGACGAGCTCATTCAGGTCTACGACGTTGAGAAAGCCGTTTGCCTGCCTGACGTTCAGAACGTTCTCCAAGAACTTGCAATGGCGAAGCTGGTCACGGATCAAGCATAGATGAATGCGCGGCGCGTTTTCGTCTTGGGCTCCAGACATTTCGGTTTGCTTTGCAGGGCGCTGGCCACGGTCATAATCTTTCGCCTGGCCCTGCTTGTGATGAAGCATCGGCGTATCGCGCAGTTCATCACCGTCAAGCCCGCCCCTTCCGGGCCAGTCCGCGAGCCGTACACTCTGGCCTGGGCGGTCAAGAACACCGCCCGCATCGTTCCCTTCGCACATTGCCTCACCCAGGCACTCAGCCTGCAATATCTGCTTGGCCAGCAAGGCATGGCCTCGACCATCCGCGTTGGCGTGCAGACCACCGAGAATGGCAAGGTGGGGGCCCACGCCTGGTTACTTCACGACGGCGTTGTCTTGCTCGGGGGCAACGAGAGAGACCTCGCCGCCTTTACCAAGATGGTCGACTTGAACCCGTCCTGAAATGCCCGGCTTCGCTCTTGCCTGGTCCCGCTCGCGAAGGATGCTGGCCTTCGCACCACTGCGCCAGGAGACTCCGCAAGGCACTCCCGCCACAAGCCCCGTCTTCGCCGCCCTGGACAGCTCCGGCTCGCTCCAGCTGGCGGGCTCCTGGCGAGCAGACAATGCGCCGGATCTAACGCGCGCCCTCGGCTTGCAATCGGGCACACCGCCCGAGGAAATCCTCGCTGCGGGATGGCACAGGTGGAAGACAGGGCTGGCCGATCGCTTGCGCGGGCCATTCGCCTTCGCAATCCTCGAAATCAAAAGCAACGAGCTCTACGTCGCGCGCGACTTCGCTGGGGTCGAACCGCTTTTCTATACAAAGACCCTGGACGGCCTCGGCATCTCATCCTCTCCCGGCGTTGCGCGTTCGCTGGGTGACGGCACCGACCCCATCAATCTGACCACGGTTTCGAGCTTTCTCGAGGGCCTTTGCCTCGGCAAGGATGAAACCTTCTACGCAAACGTCGCGCGGCTGGCGCCCGGACACTGGATGCAGATTTCGCAGTCGGGCGAACAGATCGAACCTTACTGGAAGGTCGACAGGGTCGAGCCGCGTCCTGCCCGCGACGATGCGGCTGAGCACTTTCGAGACTTGCTGGACAGGTCCGTCGCTGCCAGCACCGCCGGATCCGACAGGCCGGGAGTTCTGTTGAGCGGCGGGCTGGATTCCTCCGCGATCCTCGCGTCCTTTGCACAAGCCAGCGACGACATGACCAAGGTGCCATCGCTGTCGATGACCTTTCGCGGCAACGACGGCTGGGCTGACGGCAAATATATCGATGCCATGCGCGAGCATTTCCCCATGGATCACCACGGCTTGCCGAGCGAGAAACATGATCCCCTGGCAAACCTGGAACTGTACATTCCGGCGCTCGACGGACCGTGCCTGGGATATGGCCTGTCGGTATCCAATCGCCTGTTGCCTATGGCGACGGAGTTGGGGTGCACATCGCTGCTCAATGGCCACGGCGGCGACGAAGTCGTCAGCTATGGGGCCGGCAGGTTGAACGAGCTGGCCCAGCTTGGGCACTGGCGGCACCTTTGGAAGGAAGCGGAAGGCGCGGCCCACCTCTCGTCCATGCCGCGGTGGAAGGTCTTCGACCAATACCTGTTCCACCGGCCCGAACGACGCTGGCTGGACCGGCAATGGAAACGACTGCGCCACCGATCGGCCCCGGCTTCTGAGGCGAAAACCGAGCTGCGCAGCGACGAGTTGCTCCTGCATCATTCCACAGGCCAGCCGCCCCGGTCGCTACGCTCGAACCCGGCGCATACGGAGCGCGATCTGCAAATCAGCGCCATAGACGCACCATTGCAGGTGCATGCCCTTGAGACACTCGTTCTGAGCGGGCGGCACCATGGCGTGGAAACCCGGCTGCCGTTCTTCGACCGGGACCTGCTCGAATTCTCGGTCAGCCTGCCGTCGGACTGGAAGCTGCGCGACGGATATACCCGCTACGTGCTGCGAAAGGCGATGGCAGGCCGCGTGCCCGACTGCGTCACCTGGCGGCGCGACAAGAACGACTTCACGAACGACTTCCAGATCGGCCTGATCGAGCGCAGCCCGAAGCTTCGCGATCTCGTGTCATCGTCCAACAGCGACCTGAAAGGCCTCGTCAACCGGCAATGGTTTGACCATATCTGGTCCAAAGTAACACACGAGGGGTCATCGATCCCCTCCGCCGATGCCCGCGCGCTATGGCGCGTTGCGGTGCTGGCCATGTGGCTGGGCAGCGACCGGCGTGCGAACCTGGCGCCGAAGCTGCAACCGATTGGAGTTGAGGGCGATGTCTGAGCAAAGCAGGAGGCTCTACGAGGCTTTCGGCCTTGTGATCGAAAGCGACATCCCCCTCAAGGAACTGCGCCCGGCCGCTCCGGGCGCTGTGCCCGACATCCGCTTTCTCGAACATGCAATCGGGCGCGAGCTGCCCCGGCGCGAAGAGGGGATCGTGATGGACTATCACGACCCGGCAGGCGTGGTGATGGCATGGCCCGATGTGGCCGCCTTCCGGCTGGTCGACAAGGCGACGGTCTGGGTCGAGAGATACCCGGGCGTGCCCGAATCCTATGTCGCCTTCCCGATCCTTGGCCCGATCATGGCCTGGATGCTGAACTGGCGGGAATTCTTCGTCATCCACGCCAGCGCCATCGACATCAACGGCAAGACGATTGCGCTGATGGGCGACAAGCTGGCGGGCAAATCGACCACGGCGGCGGCTTTCATTCGCGCGGGCTATCCCCTCATCACCGACGACTTGCTTGCGATCACCTTTGACGATCATCGCAATCCGGTGTGCCACCCGGCCTTTCCGCAACTCAAGCTGGCCGACGACGCCGCCGCAAGCATTCAGGTCGATGGGGCAGAGGCCCTGCCGCTCGTCTACGAAGGCTTTTCCAAGCGACAGCACAAGCTGGCCGCAATGCGCACCGAGGCGGCTAGCCTCGACTGCCTCGTGACGCTCGACCGCGGCGGAAGCGATCCGGGGCTCTTTGCCTTCGACACCCCTGCCGCGATCGCGGCGATCAACCGCTTCAGCTACATGCCCCGGTTCTCCGACGCGCCATGGTCGCAGGAGGAGAAGGCGCGGCATTTCAGGGCCTGCGCCACGCTGGCAGACAAGGCGCAAGTCGCACGGCTGCAGATCCCGGACGATCTTGCCCGTCTGCATGAGACGGTAGAGCTGGTCGTGTCCGCGCTCGATCGGATCGAGCCATGATCGCAAGCCTGCGCAAATTTATCGCCTTTCTCTGGCGGCTGACCAATGGGCGGATCGGCATTGCCCTGGCGCTCAACGTGCTGGCAAGCCTGACCGAAGGCGTTTCGCTGTTCCTGCTGATACCGCTGATCGCCACGATTGACGCCGGAGACTCCGGACAGACAATCGATATTCCGGTCATCGGCGATCTCATGCAGCGCTTCCACCCGAGTCTGGGATTGCTGCTGGTGGGCTTTGTCCTGCTGATCACTGTGCAAGGCGCACTCATCCGAACGAAGACCCTGTACCTGACCAAGGTGATGCATCACGCCATCGACCGCTTGCGGCAGGGCTTTTTCGTCAGCGCCGGCAACGCGCAGTGGGAGGTCTTGCAGCAGACGAGAGTATCGGACCTCAACAACATGCTCACGGTCGAGACCGGCCGCGTGCAGGTCGCGGCATCGAACCTGACGAGCCTGTTCCAGGCCCTGATCCTGCTGATGACCTATCTGACCATGGCCTTGCTGGTATCGTGGCAGATGGCCCTGTTCGCCGCCGCCATCGGCCTTGTGATGTTTGCCGCACTGTATCCGATCCGGCGCCGGGCGACGCAGTTCGGGCAGGATGTCGGCTACATGTTTCGCGAGCAGAGCCGGACCTTGCTCGAATTTCTCACCGGCATCCGGGTGGCCAAATCGTTCCTCGTCGAAGATGCCTATGCGGAGCGGTTCTGGCAAAGGTTGACCCTGATCCGGCAATCAACGCTCCGCTATGCCGGGATCAGCACACTCGGAACGTTCAGCTTCCAGGTCATGAGCGCTATCGCGGCGGCGGCCTTCATATGGGTCGCGGTCGAAGTGGCGCAGCTCGATTTTGGGCGGCTTGTTGTCCTGCTGCTGATCTTTCTCCGCCTGGCTCCGCGCTTCGGGGCCATACAGGACTCGATCCAGCAGCTGCTTTCCAACCTCCCCGCATTCGAGCACTTCAGCGAACAGGATGCAGCCCTTGCGAAGGCTGCCGAGCCGAAAGGGGAAGAGGGCGAAGCAGCACCCTCATTCACCGACGAGATTCGACTCGAGGGACTGTCGCTGAGCTATCCGGGAGCAGCAAAGCCAGCGCTCGACGACATAAACCTCACGATCAAGTGCGGCCGCATCACCGCCTTGATCGGGCCCTCGGGAAGCGGGAAGAGCACGATTGCCGATCTCATCATGGGCCTGCTGCGACCGACCAGCGGCAGGATGACCGTCGATGGGGTGGAGATTACCGACAGGAACCGCCGGGCCTGGCGCGGGTCGGTCGCCTTCGTTCCGCAGGAAGCCTTCCTGCTGCATGACACCATCGCCGCCAACCTGCGGATTGCCCTGCCCGACGCCAGCGACGAATTGCTGTGGTCGGTGCTGGATCAGGCCAAGGCGCGCTCGTTCGTTGAGCAACTCTCGGACGGTCTGCAGACCATCGTGGGCGAGCGTGGCACCCGGCTTTCAGGCGGTGAACGCCAGCGCATCGCCATGGCCCGCGCACTGCTCCGCGATCCCAGGCTTCTGATCCTCGATGAGGCGACCAGCGCGCTCGACTGGGAGAACCAGCAGAAGATCGCCGCCGACATCGCCGCGATGCGCGGCAAGGTCACGATCCTGACCGTTGCCCACCGCCCCTCGATGATCCGCTTCGCCGACGACATGATCGCGATCGAAGACGGCCGCTGTGTCGAAAGCGGGACATTCGCCGCCCTTGCTGCCGATCCGCATAGCCGCCTAGCCGCCATGCTGCGCGGAGAAGGTGCGGAAAGCTAGGCCGCTTCCGGCAGCTCAGACCTGAGCAGTCAGCGGTTTGATGGCGAGTTCGTCGAACGACGAAATCACGTGATCGGCTGCTTGCTCGGGGCCGCCCGGGGTGCCGGCATGGATGCGATCGGGACGAAGGATTTGCACCGACTGCCAGCCAAGCTGGCGGGGCGCGATGAAGTCCTTTTTCCCATTGTCTGCGATGTAGACGATGCCACCCTTGGAAGCCGCGGTGAGGCTCTCGATCCGTTCGAAGGCTCGGGGATGCGGCTTGGAATACTGCTTGCCCCACTCCCCGGTCATGATGACGTGATCCAGCCTCTTGCCCAAGCCAAGCGCGCGAATCTTCGCCGCCTGCGCTTCCATTGGCCCATCAGTAATCAGGCCGGTCTGGAACTGCCCCATCTGGCTCAGAAAGCGCGAGGCATCTTCGCAGAAATCGATCTCGGGGGCGTGGGATCGAAAGTGGGCCACAAGTTCCGCGATCAGCTCAGGCGCAGGCTCGATCCCATTCCGCGACAGCGCCAGATCGAAGATATTTCCCCTCGCGCCCTCAGCCAGCCGTTCGCAGCACTCGGCAGCGAACCCCTCGCCCCCAATCCGCTCACCGAAATGCCGCGCAAGCGACCGAAAGCCACTCTCGGCGAAGTCTCGTTCCAGATAGAGCGTATCGTCGAGATCGAAAACGACGACCTGTGCTGCGATCTCAATCAAGGAATACCGCCGCGTCGTATCGAAGCATCATCACGCCTTCTTTCCACTCGCTCTCGGCCCACTCGGCTTCGCTTCGCAGCTGATGCAGCAATCGTTCGGCGAAGCGTCCTCCGGCTCGGTCGGCGAGCGGGTAGCCACCGCCAAAGCGCGCGTTGATCTCGAATACGCACGGGCCGTGTTCCGGATCATCGATCAGCTGGAAGCACAGCACGCCTTCGGCATCGGGCAGAGCCTTGGCAAGCTTTGCCGCAATGTCCTCGATCTGCGCCTTTCGGACCGTCACGCCCTTTTCAACCTCTCCCGCACGCACCGCCAGTCGCCGATGCGGGATGGCTGTTCGCAGCTCTCCCTGCGCATCCACGAATATATTGACCGTGTACTCATCGCCTTTGAGCAATTGCTGCGCGATCATCGGTTCATCGAAGGAGGCCGGGATCGTGGCCGCATTGTCGACGATCCGTATTCCCCGGCTTGCGCTGCCAGCCGACGGCTTGATCATCGTCGGCCATTCCCAGTCTGCGGGGAAGTCCGCCGCGCTTTCAAAGCGAACCGTTCGCGGCACAGGCACGCCATGATCTTGCAGAACCTCCATCGTCCGGGCCTTGTCGCGCACGATCTCGATCGTGGCGGGCCCGCTTACGTGGACCTTGGTTCCGGCAGCTTTGAAGTCATCCCGCGCCAAGGCCAGTGGATAGAGCTCGGGGTCAATCGTGGGGACCAGCAGATCGATCTGGTGACGGGTGCAATAGTCGAGGAGCGTGCTCACGTAGTCCGGGTGATCGCAGCGCGGAACCGCGAACCTCTCTGACGCGACCTGACATGCCGCGCTCAGATCAGGGTTCAGATCGCATGCATGCGTCGTCAACTGAAGGCCAAGCCGCTGCGCCGAGGCGGTGAAGCAATTGACCAGCTCAACCCGCCGACCGGCCGAGGTGAACAGAACGGACAGAGGCCTGGAGTTCATTGGACCTTGTTGCCTTTCGCACAGTGAATAGCCTTGCCCGAAGCGGGCGAACGGATTGGGTTAGCGCCCCGTGTCGATCACGCGGCGCCAGTGCGCACTTTTTCTCCGCCGACCATCACGAGGAAGGTGCGCAGAAGGATCTTCCAGTCGAGGAGCCAGCTACGGTTCTCGATATACCAGAGATCCAGAGCAATCTTCTGGTCAAGCGTCAGCAGGGTGTTGCCATTGACCTGCGACCAGCCGGTGAGGCCTGGCTTGACTGAGCACCGCTGGCGCCCTTGTTCGCCCAACTCGCTGATCGTCTCCGGCAGCAATGGCCGCGGGCCGACAAAGGCCATGTCCCCGCGCACGACATTTACGAGACCGGGCAATTCATCCAGCCGCGAGCGGCGCAGGAACGTTCCGATCGCCGTGACACGCTCCTCATCCGAGAGCAGCCGACCATTCTCGTCGCGGTCGTCACGCATGGAGCGGAACTTCATCAGGCGGAACGGTGTCGTCCCCTTGCCTGCGCGGAACTGCCGGAACAGAACCGGGCGCCCCTGCGTCATCGCGCAAATGAGCCCAAGGACCAGCAGCACAGGCAGAAGGGCCACCAGCAGGATCAGGGCGCAGAGCCGCGACAGGAGAGACAGCAAAGTCATGGGGTTACCGATTTATCCAAGCTTTCAATCACCGAGATCTGCCCGTCTGGCCGACTCTCAATCTGCTGCATACTGCGGAACACGGCCGCGACCGAAGACGCGCTTGATCCGTTCCCGCAACGTGCGCTTGGCTGGCGCGTCTCCTTCGAAGTAGTCGGCGGCCTGGTAGTAGAACTGGATAGAGTCGCCGTACTTGCGGCGGGCATGCTCGGCATAGTCGACGTGATTGTAAACGCAGCCGGCGACATTTCCGCTGCCCAGCATCTCGAGAGTGGCGCGGAACTGCTCGATCGTCGTATCGCCCCATTTGGCCACGAGGATCGTGTCATCGGTGTAGTCACACATCGAGCGGGCATCGCGGACCGCCAGAGCTGCCGGCGCATTGACCACGACGAGATCGAAGCGTGCCTTCAACTCCTCCACCAGCTGGCCAAACCGCGATGAGCTCAAAATGGCAGCGGGCTCCGCAACCGGCTGAGAGGCGCTGAGCAGCAGGAAGCGGCTCATCATTTCCTCGACACTGCTGCCAATGACGAGGTCCGTGTTGCCTGACCCCGCCTCCTGAGTTTCAGGATCGGTCGGTGCCGCAAGCGCGTGAAGGTCGATGCTGCCCCTGACCACATCCATGAGCTCAGGAGAGTTCATGTCTTGCTGGACCTGCTGCAGAATGCCCGACCGCCGCAGGTCAAGGTCAAGAATCACGGCCCGCTTGCCCATGGCAACTGCGGCAGCAGCAACCGTGAGGGCGACCACCGACTTACCCTCACCCGGCAAGGCAGAGGTCACGAGAACGCTTTGCGATTGATTGACCGGCATAAGCGCACGAATTTCGGAATAGACCGAGCGCGCGACCTCTGAGAACAGCGAGTTGGGTTCGAGGAACACCGGCGATTCGCGAAGCTTGGCCGAAATGCCGCCATCGAGTGCGGGCAGCATCCCGAACACCGGCAGACCGAAGTATTTGCGGATCTGGGCCACTGTGCGCAGACGATCATCGAGCAGCTCGATGGTGAACGCAATCATCATCCCGAGAATGGCCGCACCAATCGTGGCGACCGCCGTGACTTTCAACGGCGAGGGAGAAATGCGCTCGCCGTTGGCAATGGCTGGCGAAATGATGTTCGAGGAAACGCCCTCGACCAGCTTTTCGGATTGGACCCGGGTAATCTGGTCAGCAATCTCGGCAACTGCCGCAGCCGACGTGGTAGCATTGCGTTCAAGCTCCTGGAGCAAAGGCGTATTGGCCGCGTTCTGATAGGCCCGCGAAGTCAGCGAGGCGACAACCGCCTGCAACTGGCCTGCCCGCGCCGCATCGCGTGCAGCTTCGGCCTGGGCCAGTTCGCGCATCCGCGCTGCTTCCGCATCGGCTTGCGCCTGAGCGTCTCGCCGCGCAGCTTCCTGCTCACGGGCGAGGCTCGCGCGGACACTTTGCAGCTCCGTCTGCACGCGGACCAGTTCGGGGTAGCCGCTCCCATATGTCTGCGAAAGGCGTGCGTATTCGGCGCCCAGTTCGGCTTCCTGGCGCTGCAATTGCTGCACCGCGGCCGAGGTCGCACCCGCCGTCGAGCTGATGCCGGACGCACGGGCGATTCCCGCGCTCTGGGCCGCCGAGCCAGACCCTGCCGCGGCAGCCGAAGCTCCTTCGCTTGCAAGGCGATTGATCTGAGCAAGATCTTCCGCCCCGCCAGCGCCGGTCAGCATTTGGTTGTCGACCCTGAACTTCGCGAGTTCTTCAGCAGCCTCAACCGCGCGTTCCATACGATTCTGGCGCTCTGTGCCCAGCTCATCCAGCAGTTCCTGCCGACGTGCCGAATCGCGGCTCCGCTTCAGATCGCGGACCGCCTGCGGGAAGGAATTGGCGATTTTCGCAGCCAGATCGGGCGAGCGGGAGACCACTGTCAGTTCGATCAGATCCGAGGCATCCTCCGACTGGACGCTCATCATATCCAGCAGGGTCGAGACCGCCTTGCCCATGCGCGTTGCCTCGTCACCGCTGGGCATACCGCCCATTTCACGCAGAAACTCGGGGTCATCGAGCAGACCCAGCATATTGACGACCGCCTGAGCCGAGTTGCGCGACCGGTAGAGCTTGCTCTCGTTGGTAATGCGCTGCTTGTTGGTCGCCAGGACATCGGCCTGGTTGGTTCCGGTGGCGTCGATCAATTCCACCTGGATGCTGGCGGTAGAGCGATAGCGGTTCGGCGAGGTCAACTGCCACACCAGCGCCCCCATAGTCGCCACGACCACGAGACCGAGCACAAGCATCCAGTGACGCTCAAACGTCCGGATCAGGTCGACGAGGCCGAACTGATCAGCCGAACCGGCCTCCGCAGCCTGCGAGTTCTGCGAATAGTGAGGCTGGAGATAGCTCCGCCTTGGCGCAGGGAGCCCCTCTCTCGGCTGACTAAGGGCAATATCGTTCACAGAGGCTCTCCATACGTGTGTCGTGTTTCAGCAGATCGCAATATCGACCCCGACATTTGACGATTAGGCCAGACCGACCGATCCGCAAAAGGGTATTGCGGAGTGCAACGCTCTCTTTCGGCTACCTACTTTGGTGGATGCCGACTCTCCCGCCCCAGTGATCCGGCCATAGCTTCAGTAGCCGCTGAGGCCCCCCTCCACCTGATGGCGCAACCGTCCCTACTTTCGCGCCGACCGCATATTCGGGCAGCATAGGGCGCCTCCACATAATCGAACCATCCACCATCACTGGCACAGGATCGAGAATAGGCTCAGGCAGGTTAAAGAATGGCCACCACCCCACACCCTCTTACAACCGCGGCGCGCGCCTTCATGTCAGCCATCTGCATCGCCCGCGACCTTCTGGCGCAATCAATGAGTCCTGATCTTAGACATGGAAAAAAACGTGCTGTTCATCGCCTTGGCCATCTATAATGCAAGGCCACCAAACAGCCGATGGGCTTGAGGCGAAATATTATAAATAGATGGGACCTGAAACGGGCAAAATCCAAAAGGAAATGCCTCGATACAAGAATACCGAGCTTACAGTTATGCTAAAAAGGAAAGCTTCGCCCAAATATTGCGAACTTACTTTTGACAGGTCATTATCTAGAGGACTGTTGACTTGAAATATCGCGCTGAAATTGACGGATTGCGGGCACTAGCGGTTGTCCCCGTCATACTGTTCCATGCTGGCTTCGAGATGTTCAGCGGGGGCTTCGTTGGCGTTGATGTCTTTTTTGTGATCAGCGGATATCTCATCACCACTATTCTCGTTGAAAACATTGAAAACGATCGATTCAGCATCGTCAATTTTTACGAGAAGCGAGCGCGGCGGATTTTGCCGGTTCTCTACCTAGTAACAGTTTCATCGGCCATCGCGTCAACATTTATTCTCTATCCAGAGTACTTGGTGACATTTGGCAAGAGCCTAATATCCACCCCGATATTTCTGGCAAACTTCTTCTTTTGGAGCGAGAGGGGATATTTCGGAGGCGCATCCGAGCTGCAGCCCCTTATTCATCTCTGGAGCCTGGCGGTTGAAGAGCAGTTCTATATCATCTTCCCGCTGTTCTTGCTTCTCATCAGAAATCACAAGAAGGTTTTTTACACCACCCTGGCGATCGCCTTCTTCGCCTCGATTATCAGCTCCTATTATATAACCAGCATCCATTTCGACACGGCATTTTATTTCCCGATCACGCGAGCCTGGGAGCTCATTTTCGGCGCGCTGGCTGCTATAATTCTGCGCAAAGAGCTATTTGATGTCCAAGGGTACAAGGCAGACATAATTTCGATCACAGGGCTGCTCCTGATCAGCTATGCTTACCTTAGCTTTGACAGCCAGACGCCGTTCCCAAGCATATACGCCCTGATCCCAGTGCTGGGTACGTTTCTATATGTTGTCGCAGCGTCCAACTCTCGCATTACAAAAGCAGTGTTCTCGTCCAAGCCGCTGGTTATTATTGGGCTAGGAAGCTTCTCTCTATACCTATGGCACCAGCCTATTTTCGCGCTGTCGAGGCATCTGGGCATATTTGAGAGCAGCATTCCAGCGCTTCTGTGCCTAACATCGCTGCTCTCTTATCTATCATACCGATATGTAGAGAGCCCCTTCCGCAACAAGTCACTAGTGTCGAGAAAGATGGTGGCCATCTTCTCAACCGTTGGCGGCCTTCTCTTAATTGTTATTGGGTCTGTGCTTGTCCTCAATCATGGTTTCCCCAACAGGTACCCGGTTAAGGACAGAGCTTTGCTGACCCAGCTCTCGGATTATAAGAGCTATAATCAGATTGCGTTTGATGCGCGCCGAGGACGGCAGTTCGCTGATAACGACAAGCGCCGCATAGTTCTGATTGGCGATAGCTACGCAAAAGACTTGCTGAATGTGCTGATTGAATCGCACCTCTTTTCGGATGCTCAGTTCTCCACCCATCAGGTCAACTCTGAGTGTGGGAACCTCTATCTAAGCAACTATGAAGAGGTTGAGCATTACATCCCTCGCAATCGGCTTGAGCGGTGCAAGGTCATGGGCTGGTATGAAGGCGCTTCGTTCGACGCGATACTAAGCGAGGCGGACGAGATATGGCTTGCCGCCTCCTGGGAGAGCTGGGTCGTCGATTACCTGCCAAGGTCCATGGAAAACCTGCGCGACAAGTATCACAAGCCAATCCGCGTTTTTGGGATCAAGAACTTCGGCAAAATAGAGCCCTATGAGCTACTCGCCATACCGGCAAACGATAGAGCCACCTATACGCAAAGGACTTCAGATTCGGCTGAAGAGATATCCGCGAAGCTTGCCGCCGAGCTTGGAGACTACGAATTCTTCTACCCCCTGATGCAGCCGTTGTGTGGTGGAAGCTCTATTGAATGCCGAATTTTCACCGATGACGGTTTGCTGATGTCCGCTGATGGCAAGCACCTTACAAAGGAAGGCGCCATTGAATCCTCGAAGAGGCTGAGCTCTGTATTGGCTGAGATTTCCAGCCCGCCCAGGTGACGGAAGCACGCGTGGCCTGGCGCCTGGAAGAGGCCGCGTCACCACTCGCTACGAGAGGACGATTCGTTCTCTCGAAAGCGTCCCCGAGCTCTCCAGCCGGGTAAAATTGTGTGTGAACGCGGCCGAAGGGATGCGGCAATTCTACGCCTGATGTCCGCCCACGAGGCTCTTGAGACCTCGCGCGAATAGACGTCTCAGCTTTCAAGGATCTGATGATAGTCCTTGAAAATCATTGGCAATGAGTACTTCTCTTCGGTCCGTCGAAGCGCGGACTGTGCTTTCTCGCAGTAGTCCTCGGCCGAGGCCGCGGCGAAGTACGCGATCCCGGCAGCCAGCGCTTCGGAATCTCTGGGCGGACAAACCACTCCTGTATCGCCCACGATTTGCGCCGCATCGCCGACATCGGTCGTAACGACAGGCCGGGCATAGCTCATCGCCTCTGCGACGACATTGGGAAAGCCTTCGGTGCGTGACGACAGCACCAGGGCATCGATCCGCTGATAGAATTCGGCCATGTTGCTGAGTTCACCCAACAGCTCGAATTGCTCCGTGCGCGCGCCAGCGGCTTGCATCATGCCCTGCACTTCCGGGTTGTCGGCGGTCATACCCTTGCCGGCAACGCAGAAGCGCAAATGCGGATAGTCGCGCCCGGCCAGAGCCGCCGCCTTGAAGAAGTTCGGATGGTCCTTCTGCGGATGCAACCGGCCGGCTATGCCGAACACGCGCGCCGTGACCGGCGGCACCGGGGGGACTGCACCGGGAAGATCGAAACCATTGGGAATCACGATCGAATTGGAGTTGTCGTAGCCGTAGTCGCGATGAAGCGCCTTCGAGCGGCTCGAATTATAAATCACGCCTCGCGGCCAGCGCGACATCAGCCTGCAAGCCGACACCGCAGCCTTCGTGCTCCGGGTGAAGGCTGCGGTATCTTCGAGCGACTGCCTTACCGTCCAGTAGAACGGTGTTCGCGACAACCTTCCCGCGATCGCGCCCAGGGCCATGGCATGATACATCCAGCACAGCATGACATCCGGACGCTCGGCCCGCACCAGCCCAGCCAGTTTCGCCAGCGCTGCCGGCATCTGCAGCGGCGACTTCATGCCCAGAGAATGATAGGTCACCGCCGGGTTGTCCGCCAGCTGGCGCATACGATCCGACACATCCAGCAGCGAAACGACCACGACGCGCTTCTCGGTCGAAAGGCGCAATAGGCGCGCAAGCATGGTCTGCGCTCCCTCCGCCGAGGAGAAGTCCGTGATCACATGCATTACGCTCGGGCGAGACTGCCCGGGAAGCTCTCCGCTCATGGCAGTGTCTCCGGCACCTGGGCGCTTGCATTCCGCCTATAGAAAAAGCGGAAGCTCAGTTCGATAGCGAGGAGGTTCACGGCGGCGGTGACGATATGGGCATAGTTTGCACCGATCGCCCCATAGGCGGGAATGGCGAACACGGCAGTCGCAAAGAAGGCTGTGGTCCCAGCGACCGCGATCATCAAAATCACCTGCGGCCGGTTCATGGCGAGCATCGTCGATCGCACAGGGGCACCGACCATGATCAGCGCAACGGCGATCAACTGCGTAATCAGCATCGGGTAAACTTGATCGTATTTGGCGCCCAGCAGCCAATCCAGGCCCTTTTCCCCGATCACCGCTGTAGCCACCAGGATCCCCAGCGCGACCGCTCCCAGCGCGAACTGGATCTTGGTCTTCACTGCGCGAACGTCGGCAAAGCGCTTGCGGGCCCACATGCGCGAAACGTCCGGATAGATCACGGCCTGAACGTGTGATGCGACCTGCTGGGCCACTTTCGCAAACCGCTTGGTGATATGGTATGTGCCCGCCGAAGTCGGACCAGCCAAGGCCCCCACGAGCAGCGTATCTGCCTCAGTAGTGAGAGTGCGCAGCGCGCTCGAAGCGTTGGTGGACCAGGCAAAGGCCATGAAACCCGGAAACCGGGCGGTGAGCCCCCTCACCCCAAAGGACAGCGGATTGGGGATTTCCAGGGCCTTCAATTCGCGCGTCGCAAGCAGTCCCGAGATGCTGATGTTGACCAACTGAGCAACGGTCCAGATCGCCAGAAAGACATATACAGGCGCGTCCAGAGCCCAGGCGACCCCCGCCATGGCGAGGCGTACGGCAGCAGAGAAGAGCTGGAAATAGGCCAGCAGCTTGAACTTGTTGGCCATTCTCAGGGTTGCAGTCGGCACCCCGGTTATATTGAAGGCAATAGCCGGCGCGAAGATCAACAGCAGATAGAAGTCAGAGCGATCGAGCCCGATATAAGGGAGGATTATATATCCGCCCAAGATCATAACCGCAGCCGCGACCCAGGCGCAGCCGATGTCGAGGAGCAGGCCGAGAAGAATGAGCTGACCCATGGCCTGCGGATCGTGCTCGATGTGCTCCTGCGTTCCGAACCTGATGATCGATTGCCAGCTCTCGAACCGGATGAACCTTTCGCAGATACGCCCAACTGTCAGAACGAGGGCGAGCACGCCGTAGGCCTCGGGGCCGAGCGCGCGCGCCGCGACAACGGTACTCAGAGCCATCAAGGCCGATACCGCGAAGCTCCCGCTCATGAGGTGCATAATGCTGCCAAGGCGCGAGAGGAGCATCGAGTTCATGCTCTTGTCCGGCGAGGGCCGCGAAGAATCTCCGAAGGTCATGAGGTCCGCATGGCCTGGTCGCCGGATCGTTGGCCTGTTGGCTCGCGAGCAAAAAAGGTGGCCATTGCGAGGATCACCGGAAGTATCCAGGCCCGTCCATACATGTGGGGGACCGCGAAGGTATAAACGTTGAACACGACGACGACCGCAAGGATCAGGGCGCCTTCAACCCGACTTCGTGAAACTGCCGTGAAACCAGCCGCCACCATTGTCAGAAGGATGATCACAACGCCGGAGAACGCAACGAGCCCGCCCTCGTTCACAATCAGCAGGTGAAACTCGTGAACCGGGGCACCAAGAGGGCTGACCACCCGATACTGGTCAACGCCGAGACCGACGAGGAGGTTGTCGTCCGCCTTTGCCCATGCCTCGTCGATGAGCTCGGTGCGCCCGACGAAAGTCCCAGCCTCCTCGAGATCGCCAGTCGTAAGCGCTCCTGCCACGCGATTCTCGAATGCGGCTGGCAGGGGCAGGCCGGATGCCAGAAACAACCCGGCGCCGATCACGCCAACGATCGCGACGCGCACAAGCATTTTGATGCCCGAAATCGCGAGATAAATGGCCACCGCGATCATCGATGCGGAAAAGCCGGTGAAAGAACCGGAGGCAAGCAAGCCCCAGACCAACAGCAAGCCGCATATGAGACCGATGCCCAAGGGAATGGTCCCGTTGCGCAAGGAGTAAAGGAGCATCGGCAGGGAGAAAGCGATCATCGCCCCGTTCCGGTTAGGCTGGCCGGACATGGAGCCCAAGCGGCCATTGCCGGTCAGGAAGCCGGTCCCCAGAATATCCTTTGTATCGCTATAGTCGTAGAGGAAGCTGACCGAGATTCCGATTAGCTCCGACACAGCCATTCCAAGCACGAGCAGTGCCGGAAGAAGGCGCGTCATCGACCTCGGCTGCCCTGTGAAGATCATCGGGATCAGGAGGAATGCAAAGATATATTGCCCCCCCACAGACAGCCAGCGAATCACGCCCCCGTTGACGACCGATCCTATCAAGAGACCCAGAAGCAACAGCCCTAGCCCTAGCATCCAGAAAACCGTGAGATTGCCGAAGGGCCTGTGGTTGATCTCTCCGCGAGAGAGCAAAATCGGTATAACCAGGCAAAGCAGCATGTCGCTGAGCGTCAGGGGGATCTGGCCAACTCGCAGCAGAACCCACCCGCAAAAGAAGACCGCGACCATCAGCGCGGCTCTCTTGAAACGGACTATCGGACTCGCTGCCCGTTTGACGAAGCTACTCGGAAGCTCATCAGAGACGACACCCGCGCCTGCGCGCTCATCCTCCGTCTTATCGACAGAGAAGCTCGGTCCCAGCGTGGCATGCAGATCTCTGTTGTCGCTCATT
>CENV01018560.1_pt1 | contig 36904 bp, 39 predicted proteins | sample 530231 | NCBI WGS metagenome assembly CENV01 (sample SAMEA2619815, study PRJEB7988) | marine metagenome | biome: marine biome (ENVO:00000447); feature: surface water layer (ENVO:00002042); material: "saline water (ENVO:00002010), including plankton (ENVO:xxxxxxxx)" | depth 5 m
TCACCAGCCTGCCGATCCGCTTGCCAGCCATGCCGGAGCCCGAACAGCAGGGGCGTTCGTTGCTGTATTACCCGGTGGTCGGTCTGTTACTCGGCGCGTTGCTCTGTCTCGCCGCATCTGTACTTGATGGCGCGCCAGCGATGTTGCAGGCGGCCTTGCTGCTTGCGCTGTGGGTCGCGCTGACTGGCGCCCTGCATCTCGATGGCCTGGCCGACAGCGCCGACGCCTGGCTGGGTGGCTTTGGCGACCGCGAGCGCACGCTGCAGATCATGAAGGACCCGCGCAGCGGCCCGGTGGCCGTGGTGGTCCTGGTGCTGCTGCTATTACTTAAGTTCAGCGCGCTGTTGGCATTGCTGCAGGCGCAACAGTACTCCGCGCTTTTGCTGGCGGCGGTGCTCGGTCGGGCTGCGCTGCCAGCGCTGTTTCTCTTGACGCCGTATGTGCGGCCCAACGGACTTGGTCATGCGCTGGCAGCGAATCTGCCGCATGGCGAGGCGAGGGGCGTACTGGCGCTGGTCGCGGTCGGTTGTTTGCTGTTCGGCAGCAGCGGGCTGATCGCTCTGTCGTTGGCTGCGGTGACGTTTATGCTGGCGCGTCGCGCCATGCTGCGCCGGCTTGGCGGCACCACCGGCGATACCGCTGGTGCGCTGCTGGAGCTGGTGGAGTGCACGGTATTGGTAGGGCTGGCGCTGCAGCTCTAGCGGTCTGCCACCGGTCGACGGTCGAGCACGGGCGCATGTTGCGCCATCAGTTCGATGACCCAATCGATGAACACGCGCAGTTTGGCACTGACATGCCGATTCGGTGGGAACGCCAGGTACAGCGGCATTTCATCGAGCCGCCAGTCTTGCAGCAGTGGCAACAGCTCGCCGTTGGCCAGGTGCGTTCTGACCATGTACTCCGGCAGCCAGATGATGCCCAGCCCGGCCAGCCCCGCGGCCAGACAGGCATTGCCGTCGTCCACGGCAAGCGCATAGCGGCCGTGTACCTGAACCTGCTCATCCTGCCGCTGCATGACGTACGGTGTGGGTTTGCCGGTGCGCGCCCAGAGAAAGCCGACGACGCGGTGGTGGCTGTTTTCCAGCTCGCTCGGGTGTGTCGGCACGCCGGCGCGTTCGAGGTAGCCAGGGGCCGCGTAGACGCCAAGGCGTAGGTCGCCAACGTGGCGGGCGATAAGTGACTGGTCGGTGATCTCGCCACCGCGTACCACGCAGTCCACATTCTCCCCGATCAGATCCACCCGCCGATCACTGACGCCCATGTCCAGCTGGATGTCCGGATACTTCGCATAGAAGGCCGGCAATGCCGGAATCAGGATCATCCGCGCCAGTGGGCTGGGGACGTCGACGCGCAAGCGTCCTCGGGGCACTGCTGCGGCGGCGGACAGGCTGGTTTCGGCGTCGTCCAGATCGGCCAGCAGGCGCAGGGCGCGCTCGTAATAGGCGGCACCGTCGGCGGTGACGTTGACCTTGCGCGTGGTGCGGTTGAGCAGCCTGACGCGAAGCCGCGCCTCGAGTTGCTGGACCTGCTGGGTGACGCTGGTCTTGCTGATGCGAAGGGTCTCGGCGGCCTTGGTGAAGCTGCCGGTTTCCACCACGCGAACGAAGGCCTGCATCGCATCGAAACGGTCCATCTGAACTCCCGCGGATTGTTTGGATTACGCAAATAGTGTTGAGCGACCTGGCGCGTTTATCCAGTGCTTTGCGACTTCTACAGTGAGGCCTTCATTCAACGGGTCGCTCCGACCCTTATTGGAGGTTGCACATGACACCGCGTGACGTTGTTTTTCCGCCTGGCCGCCAGGCGCTCTACGAGCGTAATCGCTATTCCCCGGCCATCCGTGCCAATGGCTTGCTGTTCGTCTCCGGCCAGGTCGGCAGCCGCGAGGACGGCTCACCCGAACCGGAGCTGGAGGCGCAGGTTCGGCGCGCCTTCGATAACCTGAACGCGATCCTGCAGGCGGCGGGTTGTACGTTCGACGATGTCATCGACGTCACCGTGTTCATGGTCGATCCGCAAGCGATTTTCGAGCGGGTCTGGAGCGTCGTGCCCGAATACTGGGGCGCTGCACCGCATCCGACGCTGACGGCCGTTGGGGTCACCTGGCTTTACGGCTTCCAGTTCGAGATTAAGGTGATCGCCAAGCTGCCGGAGCCGACCGAGGCTTGACTCGCCTCAGCCCAGCAGCGCCACCGTCTTGATCTGCGCCCAAAGCGCCTGACCGGGCGTAATGGCCAGCTGATCGGCCGAGCGCCGGGTGATGCGTGCCAGCAGCGGCGTGCCGCCGGCATCGAGGCGGACCAGCACATGCGCCGGCGTATCGGCCGCGACCATGGCCTCGACCCGAGCGGGGAGCAGGTTGGTGATACTGCTGCCTTCGGCGCGTTGCAACGCCAGGCTCACGTCGCGGGCGTGCACACGAAAACGCAGGCGCTGGCCCAGGGCTTCCGAGCGCTGTGAGACCAGCACTTCGCCGCCGGGGAAGGTCAGCCGAGTGAGGTGGTAGTGGGCGTCGTGGCCGGCGATTTCGCCTTCCACCACGACGCCGGCGTCATCGCTGAAGGCGGTCGGCAAGTCCAGCCGCGCCAGGGTTTCGCGCAGTTCGCCCTGAGCGATGGCTCGGCCCTGTTCCAGCAGCACCACGTGATCGGCCAGCCGCGCCACTTCGTCCGGCGAGTGGCTGACGTAGAGCACTGGGATATCCAGCTCATCGTGCAACCGCTCTAGGTAGGGCAGGATTTCGTTCTTGCGCTTGAGGTCGAGCGCTGCCAGCGGTTCGTCCATCAGCAGCAGGCGCGGGCTGCTCAGCAGTGCGCGGGCGATGCCGACGCGCTGGCGCTCGCCGCCGGACAGCCGGTCGGGCATGCGTTCGAGCAGATGGTCGATACCCAGCAGCGCTACCGCCTGATCCAGCGCCACACGGCGCTCCGCCGCCGCCACGCGACGCATGCCGAACTCCAGATTGCGCCGCACCGACAGGTGGGCGAACAGGTTGGCCTCCTGAAACACATAACCGATTGAGCGGCGATGCGGTGGTACGAACAGGTTCTGCGCGCTGTTCTGCCAGTGTTCGCCATTGACGGTCAGCTGGCCCTGACCTGAGCGCTCCAGGCCCGCCACGCAGCGCAACAGGGTGGTCTTGCCCGAGCCGGAATGGCCGAACAGCGCGGTCACTCCACGGCCGGGCAATTGCAGATCGACATCCAGGCTGAAGTCGGCATAGTCGAGGCGAAAACGTGCCTGGATTCCGCTGTTGGTTGCAGCGTCGCTCATCCGCGCCACCCTTGCTTTAACCGGCTGCCATAAAGCACCAACAGCACCAGAAATGAGAACAGCAGCATGCCGCCAGCCAGCCAGTGCGCCTGGGCATATTCCATGGCTTCGACATGGTCGTAGATCTGGACCGAAACCACCCGGGTTTGCCCTGGAATGTTCCCCCCGATCATCAGCACCACGCCGAACTCGCCGACGGTATGCGCGAAACCGAGGATGCTTGCGGTAATGAAGCCGGGACGGGCGAGCGGCAGAACCACACTGAAGAAGGTGTCCCAGGGGCCGGCGCGTAGCGTGGCGGCGGCTTCCAGCGGGCGCTCGCCAATGGCTTCGAAGGCGTTCTGCAAGGGCTGCACCACGAACGGCAGCGAGTAGAACACCGAGCCGACCAGCAATCCGGCAAAGGTGAACGGCAGGGTGCCGAGCCCAATACTCTGGGTGAACTGGCCGATGAAACCGTTGGGGCCCATGGCCACCAGCAGGTAGAAGCCGAGCACCGTCGGCGGCAGCACCAGCGGCAGCGCGACCACGGCCCCAATCGGGCCCTTCATGCGCGAGGTGGTGCGCGCCAGCCACCAGGCGATGGGTGTGCCGATCAGCAGCAGGACCAGCGTGGTCACGCTGGCCAGTTTGAAGGTCAGCCAGATTGCTGCCAGGGCCACGCTGTCCAGCGGCATGCTGCTACTCCAGCCCGTAGCCATAGGACTGGATCAGCGCGCGGATCTGCGGCTGCGCCAGGTAATCCAGCAGCGCTTTGGCTGCAGGGTTGTCTTGCCCTTTGGTCAGCAGCACGGCTTCCTGGCGGATGGCCGGGTGGATGTCGGTGGGCACAACCCAGCCCGAGCCGGTAGCGATCCGGCCATCCTTCGCCACTTGGGACAGCGCGATGAAGCCCAGCTGCGCATTGCCGCTGGCGACGAACTGGTGGGTCTGCGCGATATTTTCGCCCTGCACCAGGCGGCCGCTCAGGGTGTCGTTGAGCCCGAGATGTTCCAGTGTGGCCAGGGCGGCAGCACCATAGGGCGCAGTTTTCGGGTTGGCCATGGCGAGGTGGCGGAAATCGCCCTTGCGCAGCAGGTCAGGGCCGTCCTGCACCAAGCCCGCAGTCGGCGACCACAACACCAGGCGGCCAACGGCATAGGTGAAGCGGCTACCGGGTATAGCCGCGCCTTCCTGCTCGAGCCGCCCTGGCGTGGTGTCATCCGCTGACAGCAGGACCTCGAACGGTGCGCCATTGCGAATCTGCGCATAGAACTTGCCGGTAGCGCCGAAGGCAAGTCTGGCCTGGTGGCCGGTGTCACGCTCGAAGCGGCCGGCGATTTCCCGCATCGGTGCCGTGAAGTTGGAAGCGACCGCCACCTGCACCTGTGCTGCGAGGGCATTGCCGAACGGCAGCAGGAGGAGAGTCAGTGCGTAGCGGAGTGCTCGAGATGGATGCATGCGGCCTCGTTCGGTGCAGAGCGGCTGGGGCGCATCATATTGCAGTTTGGCCGAGCTGTGATTGACCGGACGCGCTTCGGCCTGCGCGGGCATTGTCGCGGGCACGGCGGCGGAGTAGCGTTGTGAGCCCGCGACCGGAGAACTGGCCATGAATATCACTCGTCCCCTGGCGGCACTGTCGCTGGTCTTTGCCAGCGCCTCGGTGATTGCCGCCGAATGCCCGGCACTGCTGCAGCACGAGTTGCCCAAGCTACGCTCCAAGGAAACCGTCGATCTGTGCAGCCAGTTCCAGGGCAAGGCCTTGGTGGTGGTCAACACCGCGAGCCATTGCGGCTTTACCGGGCAGTTCAAGGGACTCGAAGCGCTCTATCAACGCTACAAGGACGACGGCCTGGAGGTGCTCGGCGTGCCCTCGGATGACTTCTTCCAGGAGGCCGATGACGAGGCCGAGACGGCCGAGGTCTGCTACGTGAATTACGGTGTGACCTTCACCATGACCCAGACGCAGCCGGTACGGGGTGGAGATGCGACACCGTTGTTTCGCCAGCTGGCCGAGCAGGCCGGAACAGCGCCGCGCTGGAACTTTTACAAGTACGTGGTCGATAGGGAAGGGCGCGTTGTCGGGCATTTCTCCAGCAAGGTCGCGCCGGATGACCCGCGCCTGATCGCAGCGGTGGAGAAGGCGTTGGAACGGTAGAAACAAAAAAGCCCCGGCGGACCGGGGCTTTTTCGTTCTTTCGCTACATCAGAAGCGGTAGCTCAGAGCAGCGCCAAAGCCGTGGGCGCGGTTCTTGAACGTCGCGTCATAGTTGGCCTCGAGCGCACCGCCCTGGTAGGTGCGGCTGCGATTGATGTCCACTTCTTCCTCTCGCAGATAGGAATAAGCGAGGTCGACGGTGACGTCGTCAGTCGGATTCCAGGCCAGGCCGAAGCTGATAGCCGTGCGGTCGCCGGTCGGGATGCGCGGAGAGCGATGTACGTTGTTGGTCGGGCTCTGGTCGAAAGCCAGGCCAGTACGCAGGGTCCACTCACGATTCAGCTTGTAGGCTGCGCCGATGGCATAGGACCAGGTGTCATGCCAGTCCTGCTCTTCGACGATGGGCGCAAGGTTGCCTTGCAGCGGGCCTGGAATTCCATCGTTTTCGATGATGATCGCTTCGAAGCGGCTCCAGCGGGTCCACATCGCACCACCGTACAGGGTCCACTGATCGTTGAGCTCGTGGGTCAGCGAGATATCTACCGATTCTGGTGTGTCCAGATCAAGGGATGCGTCGTATTTGCCGGCCGCTCCGGTCAGATCGAAGCTGCCGCCGGAGAGCTTGGTGTCACCTTCCAGCTTGTAGGCGACCTTGGAATGGTAGGTGACACCAGCACGGGTTTGCGGGGTGAACTCGTAAAGGACACCGGCGTTGAAGCCCAGCGCCGTGTCGTTACCGGTAACTTTCACACGCCCGTCGTTGGAGCCCAGCGGGCCGACAGGGTTTGGCGAAGTGCTTTGCAGTTCACCTTCGATACGGTTGATAGTCGGCCCGAAACCTACCGACAGCTTGTCGTTGAAACGGTAGCTGATGGTTGGTTGCACAGTGATCACGCTGACTTCGCTGTAGTCGCCGAAATAGCGTCCCTGGTAGCCGCTTTCATAATCGGTGACCAGGCCGAACGGGACATACACGCCCACACCAACAGCCCACTTATCGTCGATCGGCTTGACGTAGTAGCCCATCGGGACGGCCGTGAACGGGACCATGTCGCCGTCGTTGCTACCGTCGTAGGGCAGATTGGCGCCGCCCAAGGCAGGGCCGGAGAACGATCCCGAATTGTTCTTGATATCCGTCTTCGCATGAATCGCCGCCATACCGAAGCTGACTTCCTCACGCTTCAGGCGGGACATGCCGGCAGGGTTGCCGAACAGGGTGGTGGCGTCGTCGGCGGAAGAGGAGCGACCTGCAAACGAGGTGCCCATGCCGCTGATGCTTTGTTCGTTGAGGGCAAAACCGGCGGCCATGGCCTGGGTGGACAAGGCGCCTACGGCTACCGCGAGCGCGGTCTTCAACCATGTTGTTTTCATTGTTCTACTACTCCGGGATGAAAGCGGGTCGGAACCTAGCAACTTTCTCCGACAGGTAGCAAGACAATGAATTGCAATTTTTCGTAAAGATGACGACTAACGGTCGTGAAAACAAATGTAACTTCGGTGAAAACCCCGTGGACGTATTCTGACTGGCGAGCCACGCTGCGCGCTGGGCGCAGCGGCTTGTCTCGGCATCATGCCCGCGGCCGGCTTGGGTCGGTGATCCACTCGCTCCATGATCCCGGATACAGCTTGGCCAGTGGGTAACCCGCGAGACAGAGCGCGAACAGGTTGTGACAGGCGGTGACACCAGAGCCGCAATAGGCCACTGCAACTTGCGGTGACTTGCCGTCTAGCAGCTGATCGAATCGGCCGCGTAGCTGCTCGGCATCGAGAAAGCGACCATCACTGCCCAGGTTCTCGCTGAAGGGCACGCAAACGGCACCAGGAATATGCCCGCCGATCGGGTCTATGGGCTCGACCTCGCCGAGGAAACGCGGCAGGGCACGTGCGTCGAGCAGTGCCAGCTCGGGGCTATGCAGGCGTTCTTGCAGTCGCGCTGCATCGACGACCATGCTGTCGTCTGCGTTGCCGTCGAAATGGCCCGGCTGCACCGCGGGCGTGGTGCTTTCCATGGGCAACCCCGCTTCTCGCCAAGCGTTTACGCCCCCGTCCAGCAGGTAGACGCCCTCACGCTTGCCCAGCCACAGCAACAGCCACCACGCCCGAGCGGCAAATGCGCCGGGGCCGTCGTCATAGAGCACCACCTCGCTGCCGTCACCGAGGCCCCATTGGCGCAGGCGAGTCAGCAACTGCTCAGGCTCCGGCAGTGGGTGGCGCCCGGTGGTGCCGGGGATCACCGGGCCGGACAGGTCTTTTTCCAGATCGGCGAACTGCGCGCCCGGAATATGCTCCTCCCTGTAACTACGCCCGCCATAGGCCGGATCTTCCAGGGCGAAACGGCAATCCAGAATCAGCAGGTTGGGGGTGTGCAGGCGCTGGGCAAGCTCAGCGGCGGTAATGAGTTGGGCCAGTGGCATCGGTGCGGTTCCAGGCGGATTGATCGGTCAACACTACCAGCGCGCGTGGCGGTCATGAATGCCCCGGCCGCTCGGATGCTCGATATATACTGCGCGCCTCGTTCGGCCGTGCGCCGGTCGTCAGCCGAAAAGGAGGGCCGTGTGGCCATCGAAACTCAATGGGTTCTGGATGATGAACATCTGACTCACCTGTGCGCCGAATGGCGCCAGCTGCTCTATGTGGCAGTGGATACCGAATTCATGAGGGTCGATACCTTCTACCCCATCGCTGGGCTGATACAGGTCGGTGACGGGCGGCGTGCCTATCTGATCGACCCGCTGAGCGTACGTGACTGGTCCGCGTTTGCCGCGTTGCTGCAAGACCCGGCGGTGGTGAAAGTGCTGCACGCCTGCAGCGAAGACCTCGAAGTACTGCTGCGTTTGACCGGTAGCCTGCCGCAGCCGCTGTTCGACACCCAGCTGGCGGCCGGTTACCTGAATATCGGTTTCTCCATGGGCTACTCGCGGCTGGTCCAGGCGGTACTCGGCATCGAGTTGCCCAAGGGCGAAACGCGCTCGGACTGGTTGCAGCGGCCTCTGAGTGACATGCAGGTGCGATATGCCGCCGAGGATGCCCAGCATCTGGCCGAGTTGTACGAAGCGCTGCTGCCGAAGCTGTCCGAGGACAAGCGTGCCTGGGTACTGGAGGATGGTGCCGAGCTGGTAGCCAACCTGCAGCGCGAATCCGATCCCGATGAAGCCTACCGTGATGTGAAGCAGGCCTGGCGGCTCAAGCCGCAGCAGCTCGCCGTGCTCAAGGTGCTGACGGCCTGGCGCGAGCGTCAGGCCCGTGCGCGCAACCAACCGCGCAATCGCGTGCTGCGCGAAGCCAGTCTCTGGCCGCTGGCGCGCACCCAGCCGCGCGATCTGGTGACGCTGGCCCGGATCGAGGACATGCATCCGCGTACCGTGCGCCAGGATGGTGAATTGCTGCTGGAGATGATCCGTGAGGCCGCGACGACGCCCGAACAGGATTGGCCGGCACCGCTACCGGAACCATTGCCCCTGGAGGTGTCGTCCGTGCTGAAAAAGCTGCGCGCGGTCGGCCAGCGCGAAGCGCAGGCGCTGGATATCGCACCGGAGCTGATGTTGCGCAAGAAAACGCTCGAGGCGCTGCTCAAGAGCGGCTACCCCGATGGACCCTATGAACTGCCCGAATCGCTGCGCGGCTGGCGCCGTGAGCGGATGGGGCAAGCCCTGCTCGATGCTCTGGAAAAACGACCATGAAAGTCATCTGTTCCATCTACAAAAGCCCACGCAAGGACGGAATGTACCTTTACGTCGAAAAGCGCGATGCGCTCAAGCGTGTCCCCGAAGGTCTGATCGCGGCGTTCGGGCCGCCGCAGCTGGCCTTCGAAATGGTGCTGACGCCCGAGCGCCAACTGGCACGCGAAGACATCACTAAGGTGCTCGCCAATCTCCAGGCACAGGGCTACCACCTGCAGATGCCGCCCGCCGAGGACGATTACATCGAGCATCTTCCCGAAGAGCTGCTGCGCATGAACGATCCGATGTAAACACCTGCTCGATCCTGACGCTGGACAAGATGCGTCGGCCGGATCGGAACTACGCTCTTCTGACCGTACATGCATAAGGAGACGACGATGAAAACGCGTTCTTTGGTGATCGGTTCGGTAATGGCGGCTCTGGCGATGTCGGCCGGCGCGCAGACGCCCTCCAGCGATAACGAAGCCTGGCAGCAGCATTGGCAGAAGATGCAGGAGTACCGGCAGGCCTGGCAGTCTGCGAAGACCCCGCAGGAGCGACAGAAACTTCGCGAAGAGCATTGGCATAGCATGCAGTCCGGTATGGGTGGCATGGCCGGCTGCCCGATGGGCGGGCCCGGCGGCGGAATGGGCAAGCAGGGTGGCAAGCCGATGCAGGGCGCCATGAGTGGCGGCATGATGGGCGCGCCGTCCAAGGAGATGCTCGACATGCGTATCCAGCACATGGAGCAGATGCTCGAGCAGATGCGTAGTCACCGGCAGATGCTCGACAAGCAGTAGCGATCGATGTAGCCCCCGGCTCCTACCGGCGGCATCCGCCTGGCGGCTCTTGGCCGGATATCCGACAGTGGCTAGACTTGCCGGTTTTTACCGGTAGTGACAGTCATGGCGGCCAAGGTCGAACCCTTCTGGATGCGCAAAACCCTTGCCGAACTCGATGCGGCGGAATGGGAGTCGCTGTGCGACGGATGCGGCCTCTGCTGCCTGCAGAAGCTCGAGGACGAGGAAGACGGCGCCGTTTACTACACACGTATCGCCTGCAAGCTGCTCGACTTGAAGACCTGCCGCTGCAGCGATTATCCCAACCGGCGCGCCAGTGTGCCGGACTGCATACAGCTGAACGCTTCCGATGCTGCTCAGTTCAAATGGCTACCGCCCACCTGCGCCTACCGCCTGGTGGCCGAGGGCAAGGACCTGCCGCTCTGGCATCATCTGGTCTGTGGCGACCCTGAAGCGGTGCACGTCGAGCGGATTTCCCAGTCGGGCCGGATGCTCGCCGAAGGCAGCGTTGCCGAGGAGCACTGGGAAGATCACCTGATTTTCCGTGCCGGTTGAATCTAAGCCTCGTTTGCATCGTCTCAAGATCAGCACACCTCGCGCGTTTCCGATGGAGTTCTCCTTGATGCTTGTTCGACTGCTGTCGCTGTTCGCTCTTGTTCTTTTCGTCAGCGCTGAGGCCCACGCGGCCAAGCGGGTCGACCTGGACTATCACGTGCGTTTTCTGCCCGACGAGGATCAGGCCGAGGTGCAACTGATCCTGGAGAAAGGCGAAGCGGTTCGTAGCCTGGAGTTCAATCTGGGCGATGACGGCTACTACAGCGATTTCGTAGCGGATGGAGAGTGGTTGCAGGCGTCGCCGGAGCGTGGTGCCTGGCGACCCGCCGAAGGCAAGGCGCGTCTCAGCTACCGCGTGCGTATCAGCCATCCGCGCGACAACGGACGCTACGACGCACGGATGACCAGTGATTGGGCGCTGTTCCGTGGCGATGATCTGGTGCCGCCGGCCCGGCTCGATCAGGTCGACGGTGTGAAACTGGTTTCTCGCATCACCTTCGAGCTGCCCGAGGGTTGGAAGAGCATCGAAACCGGCTGGCCGCGTGTCGGCAAGAATCGCTTCCGCGTGGATAACCGTGAGCGGCTGTTCGACCGGCCGACCGGCTGGATGCTCGCCGGCAAGCTCGGTACCCGTCGCGCCAAGCTCGGCGAAACGGACGTCACCATCGCGGCGCCGGTTGGAGAGGGCGTCCGGCGGATGGATATTCTGACGATGCTGACCTTCGTCTGGCCGCAGGTACAGAACGTCTTTCCCCGCGACCCGGCGAAGCTGCTCATCGTTGGTGCCGGCGACCCCATGTGGCGTGGTGGGTTGTCCGGTCCGAACTCGCTGTACATGCACGCCGATCGGCCGATTGTCAGCGAGAACGGTACAAGCTCGCTGGTGCATGAGCTTGTTCACGTCTTTAGCCGCATCAAGGACAGCGACCGCAGCGACTGGATCACTGAGGGGCTGGCCGAGTACTACGCCATCGAACTGGTGCGTCGCGCCGGCGGCATGAGCGAAGACCGCTACCAGGCGGTACGTGAGCATCTGACCAAGTGGAGCCGCAAGGTCGATAGCTTGCGCACCGAGCGCTCGACAGGGCCGATCACCGCCCGTGCCGTGCTGCTGTTGCAAGAGCTGGACAAGGAGATCCGTCAGCGCAGCAAGGGCCGCCATTCGCTCGACGACGTCAGTCGTGGCTTGATGCGCATGGATACAGTCAGCACCGACGTCTTCATCGAAATGACCGAGACGCTGCTGGGTGGTGGCTCGAAGGTGCTCGATACGCGCCTGCTGCGCTGACGGCGGCCGCGATAGCGTCGTTGGCCTTGTCCTGAGCCCGAGGGGATCTCATGTCCGTGATCGATCTACGCAGCGACACCGTTACCCAGCCCAGCGCAGCAATGCGCGAAGCGATGCTTGCCGCCGAAACCGGTGACGATGTCTATGGCGAAGATCCAACGGTCATTCTGCTCGAACGGCGCCTCGCAGCCGACCTGGGCTTCTCTGCGGGGATGCTCGTGCCGTCCGGCACCATGAGCAATCTGCTGGCGCTGATGGCGCACTGCGAGCGTGGCGATGAATACATCGTCGGGCAGCAGGCCCATACCTACAAATACGAGGGCGGCGGAGCGGCCGTGCTCGGCTCGATCCAGCCCCAGCCGATCGAAATGGAAGCCGACGGAACGCTGGATCTGGCGCGTGTCGAGGCCGCGATCAAACCGGACAATTTCCACTTCGCCCGCAGTCGCCTGCTCGCGCTGGAAAACACCATGCATGGCAAGGTTCTGCCGCTGGACTACTTGGCCGCGGCTCGCGACTTCAGCCATCGTCACGGGCTGGCGCTGCACCTCGATGGCGCGCGGCTGTACAACGCTGCGGTGAAGCTCGGCTGCGATGCGTGCGAGATCACCCGGCATTTCGATACGGTGTCGGTCTGCCTGTCCAAGGGCCTCGGCGCGCCAGTCGGCTCGGTGCTGTGCGGCAGCGAGGCGTTCATCGCCAAGGCCCGGCGCCTACGCAAGATGGTCGGCGGCGGCATGCGCCAGGCCGGCATTCTCGCCGCCGCTGGCTTGTACGCGCTGGAGCACAACATCGGGCGATTGGCCGATGACCATCGTCGTGCACTACAGCTCGGCGATGAGTTGGCAGCCCTCGGCTTGGCTGTGGAGCCGGTGCAGACCAACATGGTCTATGTCGAGATGGGGGAAAAGGCAGCGGCGCTGACGGCCTTCTGCGCGGAGCGTGGCATTCGCCTGACGTCTGCGACTCGGCTGCGGCTGGTTACCCATATGGACCTGCACGACGAGCATCTTCCGGTAGTGGTGAATGCATTCGCCGAATTTGCCGAAAACATGGGCCGTTGCTGACGTCGAATTGCTTGATTCAATCGCCTTTATCCCCTATACCCGGCGCGCAGGCCCGATATAATGCGGTCCTTTGCCGGCTATCCGTTGGGTAGTTGCGAACCGGTTTTCGGTAGTCTCGCCTCGCCGTGTCGTTTTGCAGCCGTTCGGCCGCAGTCCTCTGGAAGAAATCTATGAAAAGCGCAGAAATCCGTGAAGCCTTCCTCCGCTTCTTCGAAGAGAAGGGCCACACACGCGTGGCCTCAAGTTCGCTGATTCCGGCGAACGACCCGACCCTGTTGTTCACCAACGCCGGCATGAATCAGTTCAAGGACTGCTTCCTCGGCCTGGAAAAGCGCGCCTACACCCGCGCCACCACCAGCCAGAAGTGCGTGCGGGCGGGCGGCAAGCACAATGACCTGGAGAACGTCGGCTACACCGCGCGTCACCACACCTTCTTCGAGATGCTCGGCAACTTCAGCTTCGGCGACTATTTCAAGCGCGACGCCATCACTTACGCCTGGGAGTTCCTCACGTCCGAGAAGTGGCTGAACCTGCCCAAGGAGAAGCTCTGGGTCACCGTCTATGCCAGCGACGATGAGGCCTACGACATCTGGACCAAGGAAGTCGGCGTGCCGGCCGAGCGCATGGTGCGAATCGGTGACAACAAGGGCGCCCCTTACGCGTCGGACAACTTCTGGGCGATGGGCGACACCGGCCCATGCGGTCCCTGCACCGAGATTTTCTTCGACCACGGTGAGCACATTTGGGGCGGCCCGCCCGGCTCGCCGGAGGAAGATGGCGATCGCTACATCGAGATATGGAACAACGTCTTCATGCAGTTCAACCGCACGGCCGATGGCGTCATGCATCCGCTGCCGGCGCCGAGTGTCGACACCGGGATGGGCCTCGAGCGCATCAGTGCGGTCCTGCAGCACGTCAACTCGAACTATGAAATCGATCTGTTCCAGAGTCTGCTCAACGCAGCGGCGGATGCCATCGGCTGCGCCAACGAAGGTCAGGCTTCACTGAAGGTCGTCGCCGACCATATCCGCTCCTGCGGCTTCCTCATCGCCGACGGCGTTACCCCGTCCAACGAAGGCCGCGGTTACGTTCTGCGCCGCATCGTTCGCCGTGCCTGCCGTCACGGCAACAAGCTGGGCGCCAAAGGCAGCTTCTTCCACCGTATCGTCGCCGCACTCGTTGCGGAAATGGGCGATGCGTTCCCTGAACTCAAGCAGCAGCAGGCGCATATCGAGCGTGTGCTGAAGAACGAGGAAGAACAGTTCGCCAAGACCCTGGAACAGGGCCTGAAAATCCTCGAGCAGGATCTGGCTGGCCTGACTGGCAGCATCATACCCGGCGATGTGGTGTTCAAGCTGTACGACACCTACGGCTTCCCGGTCGACCTGACCGGCGACATCGCCCGCGAGCGCAATCTGACCCTCGACGAAGACGGTTTCGAACGTGAAATGCAGGCGCAGCGTGAGCGTGCGCGTTCGGCCAGTGCCTTCGGCATGGACTACAACAGCTTGGTAAAAGTGGAAGGCGAAACGCGCTTCCTCGGTTACCAGGGCACATCCGGTGCCGGTAAGGTGCTTGCGCTGTTCAAGGAAGGCATGGTGGTCGACAGCCTGAGCGCTGGCGAGGAAGGCGTCGTGGTGCTCGATCAGACGCCGTTCTATGCGGAGTCCGGCGGCCAGATTGGTGACTGTGGCTATCTGGCGGCAGAGGGCTTGCGTTTCGATGTCCGCGATACCAGCAAGGCCGGCAGCGCATTCCTGCATCACGGCATCGTCGACAGCGGCACGCTGCACGTAGGTGCGGATGTCGAGGCGACTGTCGATGCGTCCGTGCGCCAGGCCACTGCGCTCAACCATTCGGCAACACACCTGCTGCATGCCGCGCTGCGAGAGATTCTTGGCGAGCACGTCAGCCAGAAGGGCTCGCTGGTGGACAGCCAGCGCCTGCGCTTCGACTTCAGCCACTTCGAGGCGATCAAGCCAGAGCAGCTGCGCGCGCTGGAGGATCGGGTCAACGCCGAGATTCGCCGCAACTCCGCGGTGGAGATCGAGGAAACCGATATCGATACCGCCAAGGCCAAGGGAGCGATGGCGTTGTTCGGTGAAAAGTACGGTGACTCCGTGCGGGTGCTGACCATGGGCGGTGGCTTCTCGGTCGAGTTGTGCGGCGGTACTCACGTAAACCGCACTGGCGATATCGGGCTGTTCAAGATCACCAGCGAAGGCGGCGTGGCGGCTGGTGTTCGGCGGATCGAGGCGGTCACTGGCGCACCTGCATTGGCTTATCTCAATGCAGCCGAGGAACAGCTGAAAGAGGCGGCGAACCTGGTCAAGGGCAGCCGTGACAATCTGCTTGACAAGCTCGGTGGCATCCTCGAGCGCAACCGTCAGCTGGAGAAGGAGCTCGAGCAGCTCAAGGCTAAGGCGGCCAGCGCTGCGGGCAATGACCTGGCGGGCTCTGCAGTCGAGGTGAAGGGCGTACGCGTGCTGGCTGCGCGCCAGGACGGGCTGGACGGCAAGGCGTTGCTGGCGCTGGTCGACCAGCTGAAGAACAAGCTGGGCAGCGCCGTCATCCTCCTGGGTGGTGTTCAGGACGATAAAGTGGTGCTGGTCGCGGGCGTAACCCAGGACCTGACTGGTCGTTTGAAGGCCGGCGACCTGATGAAGCAGGCCGCGGCAGCGGTTGGCGGCAAGGGGGGCGGTCGTCCGGATATGGCGCAAGGCGGCGGCAGCGAGCCCGCCAAGCTGGATGATGCGCTGGCACTGGCGGTGCCATTTACCGAGCAGGGGCTTTGATTCAGTTACCGTGCTGCGTCCCGCCGGCGCCCGTCGAGCGGGTCTGGTTGAGCCGGTGCTTGGCAGGTTTCGGGGTTGTTTGATTAATGATCGCCCTTCAGGGGCTCTAGGCGGCTAACAATGGCTTTGATCGTACAGAAGTTTGGAGGCACCTCGGTCGGCACTGTCGAGCGGATCGAGCAGGTGGCCGAGAAGGTCAAGAAGTTCCGCGACGGTGGAGACGATATCGTCGTGGTCGTCTCGGCAATGAGTGGCGAAACCAACCGCCTGATCGATCTCGCCAAGCAGATCAGTGATCAGCCGGTCGCCCGAGAATTGGATGTGATGGTTTCCACCGGTGAGCAGGTGACCATTGCCCTGTTGGCGATGGCGCTTATCAAGCGCGGCGTACCGGCGGTGTCCTACACTGGCAATCAGGTTCGTATCCTCACCGACAGCGCCCATACCAAGGCACGCATCCTGCAGATCGATGGCCAGCGGATCCAGCGCGACATCAAGGCTGGGCGGGTTGTTGTGGTGGCTGGCTTCCAGGGTGTGGACGAGAAGGGCAATATCACTACCTTGGGTCGTGGCGGCTCGGATACCACAGGCGTGGCGCTGGCCGCTGCGCTGAAGGCCGACGAATGTCAGATCTATACCGATGTGGATGGCGTCTATACCACCGATCCTCGGGTCGTGGCCAAGGCTCAGCGACTGGACAAGATCACCTTCGAGGAGATGCTGGAAATGGCCAGCCTCGGCTCCAAGGTGCTACAGATTCGGGCGGTTGAGTTCGCCGGTAAGTACAGCGTCCCGCTGCGCGTACTGCACAGTTTTCAGGAGGGTCCGGGTACCCTCATTACCCTTGATGAAGAGGAATCCATGGAACAGCCCATCATTTCCGGCATCGCCTTCAACCGCGACGAGGCCAAGCTGACCATCCGTGGGGTCCCGGATACGCCCGGTGTGGCGTTCAAGATCCTCGGTCCGATCAGCGCCGCGAACGTTGAAGTGGATATGATCGTGCAGAACGTCGCGCACGATAACACCACCGACTTCACGTTCACTGTGCATCGCAACGACTACAACAATGCGTTGCAGGTATTGCAGGGCATTGCATCCGAGATGGGCGCTCGTGAGGTCATCGGCGATACGGATATCGCCAAGGTGTCCATCGTCGGCGTAGGCATGCGTTCGCATGCCGGCGTAGCCAGCCGCATGTTCGAGGCCCTGGCCAAGGAAAATATCAACATCCAGATGATTTCGACGTCGGAAATCAAAGTGTCGGTAGTGATCGAGGAGAAGTACCTCGAGCTTGCCGTGCGTGCTTTGCATACTGCGTTCGAACTTGATGCGCCCGCCGGCAATACTGCGGAATGATTCGCAGAAGGCGCGCTAGTCCGCGCCTTCTGTCGTATTGGGTCATGCGAAAAGGAACTTTAGGCTCCTGCGCGCGGGTCAATACCTGTTGAAAGGCTCTAGCTTCATGTTTTACGGACATTTTCCGTATTTATCTTTGCAGACTGTTTACTGAACTGAATCCGTTTAAGGAGAAAGGAATGCTGATTCTGACTCGCCGGGTTGGAGAAACCCTGATGGTGGGTGACGATGTGACTGTCACCGTGTTGGGTGTGAAAGGAAACCAAGTACGTATCGGCGTCAATGCGCCCAAGGAGGTGGCGGTGCATCGCGAGGAGATTTACCAACGGATCCAGAAAGAGAAGGATCAGGAACCAAGCCACTAATTTTTCTGTAATTTTCGGCTTTGCAAACGGGGCAAAGATGGGTATTATGCGCCCCGTGTTGCGGAGAGGTGGCCGAGTGGCCGAAGGCGCTCCCCTGCTAAGGGAGTACACCTCAAAAGGGTGTCGGGGGTTCGAATCCCCCCTTCTCCGCCATTTTGCATTCTAGGGTTCAGGGTTCTCGCGGCAGCCTGCTTTCATACAAGAAAGCGCCACGGCAAAGTGCTTGACCGTCAATGTTTACTCCCTATAATGCGCACGCTCAGCGCACTCATAGCTCAGCTGGATAGAGTACTCGGCTACGAACCGAGCGGTCGGAGGTTCGAATCCTCCTGAGTGCGCCACACTTCGAATGATCGGCAGAAATGCGGATCACTCAAGCCACCAGCGGTGATCTGGTCTAACAAGCACTTACGCACTCATAGCTCAGCTGGATAGAGTACTCGGCTACGAACCGAGCGGTCGGAGGTTCGAATCCTCCTGAGTGCGCCAACTAAGAGAAGGGCCTGCAGCGATGCAGGCCCTTTTTCGTTTTCGAGCGTTAGCGTCTACCAAGAACGCAGCCGAACTCGTCGAAGCTGACGGTGCGTACCTGGCCGCTGCTGCTGCGAAAGCGCAGGCGTTCCCGCCCGTTGCTACTTGTGATGCTCTCCGGTCGCCCGAATGCGCTTTCGACGTCACTGCGAGTCATGCCGGTGCGGATCTGTTTGTTGATGATTGCGCTGCGCCGTTCGCTGCCGGTTACTCTGTTGCCGCAACCGTCATCTCGTTCGGCGACTATCGCCAGGCTTTCGCCTTCACTGCCGGCGGGGCTTTTCCTGGTCTTGAGGGTCGCCATTGGCACGGCTTTCCCTGAGCTGGGTGTTGGATTGGTTGCGCGCTGCCGTTGCTGTCTTTGGTTTTCCGGGCAACCTTGCTGGCTGAAGGTGACATGCCCGGATTGGTCGATGCAGCGAAATACGCTTGCTGAAAGTGCGGGGGTGGATAGCAATAGCAGGCTCACACCTATGGACAGTGCTCTCATTCTCGTCCTCCATGACTGAACAACTGTCCATTCAGGCTACTCAATAAAAGCTGCTCGTACATTCGTGTCTCTTCGCAGCGTGAAGGCGTCGACAGAATGTCGGCTTCTCCGTCGCAAGCTTTTCTACATCTTTGACGCAGCCCTTGTGATGGCCGTGTTTGAGCGCGTCGGGCCGCTGATTGCGATGTTATGATGCCCGCATCTGCCCCTCAGGGTTTGTGGAACAACCTTTCTTTATGGACTTACCCAGTAGTCGTTCACGTTTCCAATTTGCCAATCACGTACTGATTGATTGATTTTCCCTGGCGTGCTCCCGGCCAGGGTGGAGTGCGCCATGACAGAAGTAGAAGCAAAAAAGCCCCAAGAGACCCTGCAAGATCGCCTGGCGCAGGTGGTCGATCTGCTGCAGCGCCGTCGCCTCGGTGAGGACGGGGAGTACCGGCAGGACGGCGAGCAGGGTGAGATCTACGACGAGAGTCAGATTCTCGCCGAGCTGCAACGCAAGCTCGACGAATTGCATCCTGCTGACGTCGCTCACATTCTCGAAGCGCTACCGCTCGAAGAGCGACTGACAGTCTGGCAACTGGTCAAGGCCGAGCGAGACGGCGATATCCTGCTCGAGGTGTCCGACGCAGTTCGGGAAACGCTGATCGCCGATATGGACGATCACGAACTGCTTGCCGCGGCGAAGGAAATGGACGCCGACGAGCTGGCAGACCTGGCGCCGGAGTTGCCGCGCGACGTCGTTCATGAGTTGATGGAAAGCCTCGATGCGCAACAGCGCGAGCGCGTGCGATCAGCGCTGTCCTACGAAGAGGATCAGGTCGGGGCACTGATGGACTTCGAGATGGTGACCATCCGTGAGGATGTCAGTCTCGAAGTGGTGTTGCGTTATCTGCGCCGCCTCAAGGAGTTGCCGGGCCACACCGACAAGCTGTTCGTGGTCGACTACGACGGTGTGCTCAAGGGCGTGCTCCCGATCAAGCGTTTACTGGTTAACGATCCGGACAAGCAGGTCGCGGAGGTGATGGCCAGCGATCCCGTCACCTTTCACCCGGATGAAGACGCCTATGACGCGGCGCAGGCCTTCGAACGTTATGACTTGGTATCGACGCCGGTCGTCGACAAGGGTGGCAAGCTGATCGGGCGTCTGACCATCGATGAGATGGTTGACCTGATCCGTGAGGAGAGTGAAAGCGAAGTTCTCAACATGGCCGGTCTGCGCGAGGAGGAAGACATCTTCGCCTCCGTTTGGAAATCCGTCCGTAACCGTTGGGCCTGGCTCGCGGTCAACCTGGTCACTGCATTTATCGCCTCCCGGGTAATCGGCCTGTTCGATGGCTCGATCGAGAAGCTGGTGGCCCTCGCGGCCCTGATGCCAATTGTCGCAGGCATTGGCGGAAATTCGGGTAATCAGACAATCACCATGATCGTGCGCGCAATGGCGTTGGATCAGGTGGGTACCGGTAATACGACCCGACTGTTGCGCAAGGAGGTCGGGGTTGGCCTGGTCAACGGGCTGGTCTGGGGTGGTGTGATCGGTGCGGTGGCCTGGTGGCTGTATGGCAGCTGGTCTCTGGGGGTAGTCATGACGGCGGCTATGACACTGAACCTGCTGCTCGCTGCGCTTATGGGCGTGCTGATTCCTATGACGCTGGCGCGCCTGGGGCGCGATCCGGCAATGGGGGCAAGCGTCATGATCACTGCCATGACAGACAGCGGCGGGTTCTTCATTTTCCTTGGATTGGCGACCATTTTTCTGCTGTAGCGGTACTTTTCGCGCTTTATTGGGGTTTGCCTTATTTCGCTGTTTCGGGCTAAGGTTCGGCCGTTTCGTGTGTCGCGAAACGTGTCCGAACCCACGCAGCGAATAACAAGCAGCTTGAGCTGCTGACAAGGGAACTCCCGATGACCCCCAGCCAACTCCTGCTCGAAGGCGTCGAACTCATGCTGTTCGGCATCGGTTTCGTCTTCGCCTTTCTCGTTCTGTTGATCCTCTGCATTCGCTTGATGTCCTACCTCGCCGGCCGCTTTGTCACTGAGCCGGCGCCTCGAGTAGCGGCCGCTCAGGTTGCGAGCGCTGAAACAGATGCGGATATTCTTGCAGCCATCCAGGCCGCGATTCATCAACACCGCGCGCGACGCGGTTGACTCTGGAAAGGGAGTTCCTTCCATGACCATTGCTAAACAGCCGCTCGGCATAACCGATGTGGTGCTGCGTGATGCGCACCAATCCATTCTAGCCACCCGTGTTCGCTTGGAAGACATGTTGCCGATCGCTGCCAAGCTCGATCAGGTTGGCTTCTGGTCGGTGGAAAGTTGGGGCGGCGCGACCTTCGATGCCTGTATCCGCTACTTGGGAGAAGACCCTTGGGAGCGCATTCGCGAACTCAAGAAGGCCATGCCCAACACGCGTCAGCAGATGCTGCTGCGAGGCCAGAACCTGCTGGGCTATCGGCACTACGCCGATGATGTCGTGGAAAAATTCGTCGAGCGCGCCGCTGTAAATGGCGTCGATGTCTTTCGCGTATTCGACGCTATGAACGATCCGCGCAATCTCGAAACTGCCCTGCGTGCCGTCAAACAACAGGGCAAGCATGCACAAGGCACCATTTCCTATACCACCAGTCCGGTGCATACGCTGGAGATGTGGGTCGATCTGGCAAAGCAGATCGAGGATATGGGCGCCGACTCGGTGGCGATCAAGGATATGGCAGGCATCCTTACGCCGTACATGGCGTTCGAGCTGGTGTCGCGCTTGAAGTCCAGCCTTGCGATTCCGATCCATATGCAATGCCACGCTACAGCCGGCCTGTCGACGGCCGCCATCCTCAAGGCAGTAGAAGCGGGTATCGACAATGTCGATACAGCCATTTCGTCGCTATCGATGACCTACGGACATTCTCCGACGGAATCGGTGGTGGCTATTTTCCAGGGCACGGAGCGCGATACCGGCTTGAACCTGGAGCTGCTCGAGGAAATCGCGGCGTACTTCCGCGAGGTTCGCAAGAAGTACGCGAAATTCGAGGGCACCCTGCGCGGTGTCGACTCGCGAATCCTCGTGGCTCAGGTGCCCGGCGGCATGTTGACCAATATGGAAGGTCAGCTGAAGGAGCAGGGGGCTCTGGACAAGTTCGACGACGTGCTTGCTGAAATCCCTCGCGTTCGTGAAGACCTCGGCTTCATCCCGCTGGTGACGCCCACGTCGCAAATCGTCGGTACCCAGGCGGTGATCAATGTGCTGATGGGAGAGCGCTACAAGTCGATCACCAAAGAGACGGCAGGCGTGCTCAAAGGTGAATATGGTGCGGCCCCTGCGCCTTTCAATTCCGAGCTGCAGGCTCGTGTGCTGGAGGGGGCCGAGGTGATCACCTGTCGTCCCGCAGACCTGCTGCAGCCGGAAATGGATCGACTTACTGCCGAACTGAAAGGGATCGCAAAAGAGAAGGGCATCCAGCTCGCTACGGATTCGATCGATGACGTGCTGACCTATGCGCTATTCCCCCAGATCGGATTGAAGTTTTTGGAGAACCGTGGAAACCCATCCGCGTTCGAGCCGGCGCCAACCGGGGGCGATCTACCAACGCGAGAGGCGGGCAAGCCGGAGGTCTACACCGTTGAAGTCAACGGCAAATCTTTCGTCGTACAAGTGAGCGATGGCGGCGATATCGAGGGCATCAAGCCTCTCGGCGCTGGTGGCGGCGCTACCAGCGCGGTTGCTGGTTCTGCCGCCGTGCCTGCCACTGGTGAAACCCAGGCGGCGCCGCTGGCGGGCAACATATTCAAAGTGCTGGTGCAGCCCGGACAGTTGGTCCAGGAGGGCGATCTGGTGATGATTCTCGAAGCCATGAAAATGGAAACCGAGATCCGTGCGTTCAAGGCCGGCACCGTCGCCTCCGTCAGCGTCAAGGTGGGCGACGCGGTTTCGGTCGGTGACAGTCTGCTGAGCATCGGCTAAGGGGAGTCCCATGGAAAAGTTGCTCAAGCTGTGGCACGGAACCGGCCTGTACCATCTGGAGCCAGGGCAGGCGCTGATGATCTTCGTCTGTCTGGGGCTGATCTATCTGGCGATTCGGAAGGGATTCGAACCTTTGTTGCTGATCCCTATAGGGTTCGGTGGCATCCTGGCAAACATCCCGGTTGCCAACATGGGCGAGGGTGCCGGAATTCTGCATCTGTTTTATGAGGTAGGGTTACCGACCAGCGTCTTTCCGCTGTTGATCTTCATGGGCGTTGGCGCGATGACCGACTTTGGCCCCATGCTTGCCAACCCAAAGACCCTGCTGCTTGGTGCAGCGGCGCAGTTCGGAATCTTTGCGACCCTGCTAGGCGCTCTTGCTCTGACCGCTGCCGGGATTCCGGGTATGGAGTTCACGCTGCGCGAGGCAGCGTCGATCGCTATCATTGGGGGCGCAGACGGTCCAACGTCGATCTTCGTGACATCCAAGCTTGCCCCAGAGTTGCTCGGTCCGATTGCGGTTGCCGCGTATTCCTACATGGCCCTCGTGCCGCTGATTCAGCCGCCGATCATGCGTGCGATGACCACCAAAGAGGAGCGTGCAATCGTCATGACGCAACTGCGTCATGTCGGGCAGGTCGAGAAGATAGTATTCCCGCTGGTGCTCTGTTTGCTGGTCGGCTTGCTACTGCCGGATGCCGCACCGCTGGTGGGTATGTTCGCCTTCGGTAATCTGTTGCGCGAATGTGGTGTGGTGGATCGCCTGGCGGATACTTCACGAAATGCCCTGATCAACATCGTTACCATTGCTCTTGGTCTGACAGTCGGTTCGAAGCTATCGGCCGAGGCCTTCCTGCAGATGAAAACCTTGGGGATTCTCGTGCTGGGTATGGTTGCCTTTTGCGGTGGTACCGCAGCGGGTATTTTCATGGCCAAAGTGATGAACCGTTTCAGTGAGAACAAGATCAATCCGTTGATCGGTTCCGCAGGAGTCTCTGCTGTGCCGATGGCTGCACGTGTATCGAACAAGGTGGGGCTGGAGGCCAATCCTCAGAACTTCCTGCTGATGCATGCCATGGGGCCCAACGTGGCAGGTGTCATCGGCTCTGCGGTTGCGGCCGGGGTGCTGCTCAACTTTGTAGGCTAGTTGTATAGGCGCCTCTGCAACGGGGGCGCCTTGCTGCATCCAAGTTCTAACTTCTTATCGAGCGCGGATCTCGGGTCGACCATAGATTCGGCGCAACCCGTGTGTCCGAAGCACATTCGTGCCTGTCTTGATGGCTAGGACGATGATGAAGGGGGAACTGATGCGGCTGGCTGACTTGTTGACCGCCTGAGAGTGGCAGCCGGAAGCAGGGGTAATCAGAGACAGCGTCAGCTGGAGCCAGTCACCTGTCTCCAGCTGGTGGCTGGTCCGGGGTCAATCTTCTTTGGCGAGCTCGGTGTCCTGAGCGATCAATGCAATGAGCGCGTTCTGCTGGCGGTGAGCGAGCTGGCGAAAGCGCTGCAGAAGCTCTCGCTCGTGAAGAGACAGCTCTGGGCTGTCGAGCCGCATGCTCAGATCTTCATCCAGTGCGCCTTCCTGCAGCAGGCTCTGCTCCAATCTGGCGATGATTTCTGAGTTCATGCTGCGGTGATGATTCCGCGCTACCTCGGCGATGCGTTCACGCATGCCGTCGGGAAGCCGAACAACGAATTTGTCAGCCGTACGGCTGGAATAAACTGCCTGTTTCATAGGGCGCATAATTAACCGGTTAGTCAGGTGGGCGTGCTGGCGTATTGCCGGGGTAGTCACCGGTCTGACAACCACCAGTACTCGCTGTTCCGTCAGCCAGGTTAAAAATTAGGAGACGGCTTCATGACGCCAATTGTACGTCGATATTCTGATTAGTAAACTGCTCGTGCTATCAAAATGCCTTTACTGTGAACCAGTCTGATTATCGTCCGGCTATGGGGTCTTAGCGCAGCACTGGATCGAACTTGATCCTGCGTCCGATCATGAGTGCGATCAGGGATAAGCTTCCGAATATGCCAAGTCCTGCCTTGCACAAGGTATCCAAGGTCGCCAGGCTTTGGGGGGCCAGGAAGGCACCGTAGCCGCACGCTGCGGTAAGAAGCAAGCAAGTCAATGCAAATCTGGACATGAGTAACTCCTTTTGCGGAACCATCCGCGCTCAACTGAATCCCTTAGAACACCCAGCGTTGCGGTTGAGTGAGCACGCTCGCCTCGCCTGAGTTGAGGGTGGTGATCTGTGCGTGTTCCAAATTGCTCGTGCGCTGAATGGAGAACTGGGAAGAGGGCTCGTATCGCTGTTGCTGCGGTTCGGCGGATGGCAGCTGCGAGGCTGTCAGGGCGGCAAATGTAAAGCCTGTAGTAAGAAGAAAAGCCGACTTGATCATGAGCGTTATCCTTCGCGTCACGTTAACTTTGCCTAGCTATTGCAGTAGCTGTGCCAAAGTTTATCTGGGTAAAAATTCTTATAAATCAATAAGTTGGCTTTGTGTTGGGGCGAGTATTGCTTGCGCTTTGCACGGATGACTGATAGCGGTCATGCAATTTGCATTGCTTGAGTGTGAGGGGCGTATTCGGCTGTAGGAGGCTGCATGGCATCAGGTCTACGATGCGCATGACAAATCGTGCTTGGCTCGTTACCATGCCCGCCGCGTTATGTCCCAGTAGCTCAATTGGATAGAGCATCCCCCTCCTAAGGGGAAGGTTGTGAGTTCGAACCTCGCCTGGGACGCCATAAGATTTCGCACAGCGATCACGTTCAAATAGCAAGGCTTGTGACTCGGCTGTGCCGCTTTTCCGCGACAAGCCTTGAGCTGAGCGGTGGTCTGGCAAGGCCCGCTGCGCGGCGCATTAGCCGAACGGTGAGGCGGAGTTGTCGCGGCGTGCGTCGCGTTGAAGCTGGTACACGAGCTTTTCAATCTGACGTTGCGTCAGTCCGCTGAGGCGATGAAAGCGCAGCCCGCAGATCGAAGTTCCAGACTTTTCATCAATGGCCACGTGACGAAGCTCGACTTCCGTCTGGATCGCGCCAATTGGCAGCTTCGCGATCATCTCGTAGACCTGTCCCGTTTGAAGGATGGCCTGTTGATCGCCCTTTACGCTCAGCTTGCAGCCAGTAGCCGATATATCGAGCAGCCTGCCTTCCAGGGCCTTTCTTACTGTTGAGCCGCCGAGCTGCGCAGCGACGGCGATCTCTTTCAGCTGTGCGCGATAAGCATTGCGGCGCTGATGGTAAGTGAGCGTTGTCGGGGTTGGGATCCAATAGCAGCGAGCGCCATCAATTTCGCCGGTATGAACCTGTTGGTCGCTCGTCCAGGAGATTCGTGCGCCTTCGTAGAATCCTTCGATATGAATCGGCTCGCCTTGCAATAGCAGTCTCTCGCCGTCATTGGGGATCAATTCGTCGAGCGCTATCCAGCCGGTTTCACGGTTCATTTCAACCAGAAAACTCTGGTAGCGCTGGTTGCGCTCATGGAAGCGAAGCGTGAGGGGGGTGTTGTTGTCCAGAAGGGGACGCAGATTGGCGTAAATCTCGAGTGGCGCCGTCAGTACCTTGGGAGGCTGCGGGCCTTCATCGCCGAGGAATAAGCTAGACACGGGCCGATGCTCTCCGGCGCATTGTTGTCACCATCGCGTTGCGTCCTTGTGGCGGTCTATCGTTCAGGCTTGGCTCAGAGGCCGTTGCGGCTTGTTCTTGGCGGAACCGCCACGATTGTCATACAGGCCAAGTGTATCGTCCTTGCCTTGGAGAATGTGCAGCATTCCGCCAAGGGCGCTTTGATTGGCTCGGATGAGACGGCCATTTCTTTCATTGGCGCTACGGCAGCGCTCAAGCTCTGTCTCCAGCGATAGCGCTCGCTCAAGGATAAGCGCACCGTCCTTCGATCTATTTGCGGCCGCTTCAAGTCCGGCGCGATCAGGCGTCAGCTGTAATCCCGCAAGCCACTGGCTACGTTGAGTGCCATGCTGTCCAAGCAGTGCCAGTAACGGCTGCTTCTTCGCTAATATCGCCTCTAGCTCCGCCAGATTGCGTTCACCCAGTGCGGTGAACTCTTGATTGATGAGCTCAAGGAGCTGGCGTGCGATACCGATATCATCGGTTAGCTGCTCAAGCAGGGCTGTATCTTGCATTTCGTGCTCTGGGCTTGCTTGCGTATATGTGTCGGCTCAGGTTCAGCGCTGGGTCTCGAACGCGAGCAGCTTGGATGCGACGCGTTGGCTATCAACCTGGTAGGAGCCATCAGCGATCGCCTGTTTCAGCTTCTCAACGCGCTCCTGGTCCACTGCGGGCTGCTCGTTCAATTTGTCAGCCGCGTGCTGCAGGCGCTGGGCTTCAGGGCTCAGTTGAACGGTGTCGCTAGTGTTGGGGTTGACGCTGTCGGTTTTAGGCGCTTCGCTAGCAGGCCCTTGCTGGGTGCCGGCAGTACGCTCGTTGCCTTGTACGCCGCTGCGCCCGTTAGGGGCGTTCAGTGGACTGTTGGGCCGATTGAAGTCGATGACCATGATGCAAACCTCGAAGGAATCAGGACGCTTGCCATGTGTTCGGCAACAATGGAGGAAACTTTAGCCTTTTTTTCCAGCGAACACACTGGAAAACTGCGGCATGCGGACATGCTACATTGCCACTTCAACCTGGCCTGGGCCAGTCACTCGGGCCTTGATCGTGCGACCGGAGCGTTGGTTCTTGACCTGGATCTGTTTGCCCGTAACGCCATCGGCCATCGCCTCGCCGGGCATGCGTACGCTTATCGAGCCCGACCTGGCCGTGATCACCACCTGATCGCCTTTGCGTACTACCTTCGCCATTTCCAGCTGATTAGGCGTGATGACCTGATCTGGCTGAGCCGGCCGTGTCAGCTTGTTACCCAGCGCCTGGTCGTGTCTTGTCAGGTATCCCTGAGTAAGGATGGACACGTCCCGCTCGGCAAGGCTCACGTCGGCATCGGTCAATACTGTGCCGCGCAGAAGTGATCTGCTGGCGACAAGGACCTGACGATAAAGGCGGACGTGGCTAGGGATGAATACCGACCATGGGCTGCTGCCTTCGCAACTTACCCGTACGCTCACACGTCCTACAGGGATAGCGGTGCTGCCAAGGCTGGTCGTGAGAGTTTGATCGCATTGATTCAAGCGCAAACGAGGGTCCAGCCTGGCTACTTCGACCTCGTAGCGTGCATCGATAGCGCTGCGGCTTAAATACTCGCTTACTGTCTGCTCAAGAAACTGCTCGGTCACGTCGATAAGCTGCTGAGGATGTGACAAGGTTGACGCATGGGTGAACTGAGAAAACACGCACAGCATTGATAGCAGCACGTTTCTGTACGGTAGCCGGCCGCGCCGGAAAATGGTCATTTGGACGTTCATATCCCAACCAAAGCAAGGGGCGTGCCGCGTCCTCGGCCCCAATAATCTGCAAGCAGAGAGGAAGACTGGCATGGCCGGTGTATTGGATTCGGTTAACCAGCGTACCCAGTTGGTGGGGCAAAACCGTTTGGAGCTGCTGCTTTTTCGTCTCGAAGGCGAGCAGCTATATGGCATCAACGTGTTCAAGGTGCGCGAAGTGTTGCAGTGCCCGCGCCTGACCGTGATGCCCAAATGCGGCCGGGTGGTACGGGGCGTTGCGAGCATTCGCGGCAGCACCCTGCCTATCCTCGATCTGTCGCTCGCCACGGGCAAGTCGGCGCTGATGGATTTGCAGAATTCTTTCGCTGTCATCACCGAGTACAACAACAGAACGCTGGGTTTCCTGGTGAGCTCGGTTGAAAGGATCGTCAATCTGAACTGGGAAGCGATCCTGCCTCCGCCAAAGGGTGCAGGACGCGATCATTACCTGACGGCCGTAACTCACATCGACAACAAGCTGGTGGAGATCATCGATGTGGAAAAGGTGCTGGCAGAAGTTGCGCCGACCTCCGAAGAGGTGTCAGCTGATGTGGTCGATGACGATACCCGTGCCAGGGCGCTTTCGTGTCGCGTGCTCATCGTCGACGACTCGTCTGTGGCGCGTAAGCAGATCGCTCGTTGCCTGGAAAATATCGGTATCGAGGTCGTCAAGCTGAATGATGGACGGGAGGCTCTCAATTATCTGAAGCGAATGGCTGACGAGGGCAAGAAACCGGCTGAAGAATTTCTGATGATGATTTCCGATATTGAAATGCCGGAAATGGATGGCTATACCCTGACTACCGAGGTGCGGCACGATCCGCGCATGCAAGGTATGCATATACTCCTGCATACTTCCCTTTCCGGCGTGTTCAACCAGAACATGGTGAAACGGGCGGGGGCGGATGACTTCCTCGCCAAGTTCCAGCCTGATGATCTCGCTGCCCGAGTGGCTGAGCGGATCAGGCAGGCGGATGCAAACTGAGGCTAGTTCCTCTCTCATGATGGTGAGGCTTTGATTGGTGTCAGTCGATCTGGATTTTGAGCAGTTCCGGGTGTTTCTTGAAAAGACGTGCGGCATTCTGCTGGGCAGTAACAAGCAGTATCTGGTGTCCAGTCGGCTGAACAAGCTGATGGAACAACAGGGCATCAAGACGCTGGGCGATCTGGTCCGGAAGATTCAGGCTCAGCCACGTAGCGGGCTTCGGGAATTGGTCGTCGATGCTATGACGACCAACGAAACGCTCTGGTTTCGTGACACCTACCCTTTCGAAGTGCTCAAGAGTCGTGTACTGCCAGAGATGCTCAAGACTGGTGCGGGGCAGCGTCTGCGGATCTGGTCGGCGGCATGCTCGTCCGGGCAGGAACCGTACTCTCTGTCGATGTCCATCGATGAGTACGAGCGCAGCAATCCCAGTCAGGCGAAAACCGGGGTGCAGATCGTGGCTACCGAACTGTCCGGCGCGATGCTTGCGGCGTGCAAGGCGGCAGAATACGACAGTCTGGCAATTGCTCGCGGTCTGTCCAGTGACCGCCTGCAGCGCTACTTCGATGTCAAGGCACCAGGGCGGTGGGCGGTCAAGCCCGCGATCCGTTCGCGGGTCGAGTTCAGGGTGCAGAATCTGCTCGACAGCTATGCCGCGCTGGGCAAGTTCGACATCGTGTTCTGCCGTAACGTACTGATCTACTTTTCCGCCGATGTGAAGAAGGACATTCTCAAGCGCATTCATGCGACGTTGCGCCCAGGCGGCTATCTGTTTCTTGGCGCCTCCGAAGCGCTCAACGGCCTGCCTGAGCTGTATCAGATGGTCCAGTGCAGTCCGGGAATCATCTACAAGGCGAAATAGCCGGCATGACGCCGGCGGCAGAAAACTGTCATGCAGCATGGCGGGTGCGGCAAAAAAGCGGTAAAGCCTTGCCGCTTTTGACGCCTTCTAACCGAGTGTTCTCTGGTTAGTTTAATAAAATCAATGATTTGCGTTCAGTGGCATGAGCTTTGCTGGTGTTTGCGTAAGCAGACTTGTATCCGGCAGAGGGCCAGATCATGAGCATCAGTTTCGATAAGGCACTGGGTTTACACGAGAAGGCACTCGGTTTTCGCTCGCAGCGCGCCGAAGTGCTGGCGAACAATATCGCCAACGCCGACACGCCTAACTACAAGGCCCGCGATCTGGACTTCAGCAGCGTGCTTGCCGAGCAGTCCGCTCGCAGCCAGGGTGGGTTCGGGGTAACGCGGACCAGTGACAAGCATATTGCCGCCGAGGGGTTGGAGATTGCCGATGCCTCCTTGCGCTTCCGCACTCCCGCGCATCCCTCGCTTGATCAGAACACTGTCGATCTGCAGATCGAGCAATCCAACTACGCGAAGAACGCCGTTGACTTTCAGGCGAGCTTCACCCTGCTCAATAGCAAGTTCAAAGGGCTGATCAGTGCCCTGCGCGGCGAGTAAAGGAGTTTCCCATGTCTCTAAGCAGCGTCTTCAACATTGCCGGTAGTGGCATGAGTGCCCAGAGCACCCGCCTGAACACTATATCCAGCAACATCGCGAACGCCGAAACCGTTTCATCCAGCGTCGATCAGACTTACCGCGCTCGGCATCCCGTGTTTGCGACCGTATTTCAGCAGGCCGGCGGCCAGCCCGACCAGTCGCTTTTCGCGGAGCAGGATCAGGCGGGCGTAGGTGTTCAGGTGTTGGGTGTGGTCGAGGATCAGGGCGAGCTGCAGGCGCGCTACGAACCCAATCATCCGGCCGCCGATGAGGCAGGCTACGTGTATTACCCGAACGTCAATGTGGTGGAAGAGATGGCCGACATGATTTCAGCCAGTCGCGCGTTTCAGACCAACGCCGAACTGATGAATACGGCCAAGACCATGTTGCAGAAAGTGCTGACGCTGGGTCAGTGATCGTTACGAGAGCGCATTCATGAGCACTACAAGCGGCGTTGGCGGTACCAGTTCGATACTCGAGCAGTACCAGTTCGGAGAGGATCGCGAGGTCAAGGGCAACGACCTTGGCAAGAACGAGTTCCTTGAACTGCTGGTTGCCCAGATGAACAACCAGAATCCACTGGAACCCCAGGAAAACGGCGAGTTCATCGGTCAGCTGGCGCAGTTCAGCACCGTCGAGGGTGTCGAGAAACTGAATTCCAGCATGGAAACCATCCTTTCCGGCTATCAGTCTTCGCAGGCGCTCCAGGCCTCGTCCCTGGTCGGGCGCAAGGTGATCGTGCCGGCCGACAAGGCCGTGGTCGATACCAGTGAAACCTTCAAGGCCAGCCTGGTGCTGCCGACCTCAAGCAGCAACGTGTTCGTGAATGTGTACGACAGCACCGGAGCCTCGGTTGGTCGAGTGAACATGGGCGCGCAAGAAGCCGGGAACATTTCCTTCATGTGGGATGGCAAAGATTCCAGCGGCAAGGGCTTGCCGCCCGGGACGTATCGATTCGAGGCGCAGGCTACGTATCAGGGCGAAACCAAGGGGTTGTATACCTTGCTGCCGGCTAACGTCGACAGCGTGACCCTCGGGCAGAACGGCGGGGAGCTGATGCTCAATCTTGCCGGTGTTGGCAGCATCGGACTTTCTCAAGTCCAGGTCATCGGACAATAACCGCCGGCACTTCGGCAAAGGAGCGATTCAATGTCCTTCAATATCGGTCTTAGCGGCATGCGTGCTGCCAGCAAGGATCTGAACGTAACTGGCAACAACATCGCCAACGCTGGAACTGCGGGTTTCAAGCAGTCGCGGGCAGAGTTCGCCGATGTGTACGCTGCTAACATGGGCACCGGTAAAAATCAAGTAGGTAGCGGCGTACTGCTGGCAAACGTATCCCAGCAGTTCAGCCAGGGAAACATCAACTACACGCAGAACGCGCTGGACCTCGCGATCAACGGTAACGGCTTCTTCATTACCAGCAACAATGGCGAGATCAGTTACACCCGTGCCGGCTATTTCGGTACGGATCGCGAAGGCTACGTCGTCAACAACATGGGTAATCGCCTGCAGGGCTATTCGGTGGATGCCGCTGGCAATTTGATCAGGGTACAGAGTGATCTGCGGATTCAGTCTGGACAACAGGAGCCCAAGGCCACTTCGTCGGTCGTTCAGGGCTTCAACCTCAACTCCACCGATACGCGTCCGGCCAACGCCAATACATTCAACCCGGAAGATCCGCTGTCGTACAACGCCTCCACCTCGACCAATATCTACGATGCGCAGGGCAACCCGCACGTCATGACGCAATACTTCGTCAAGGATGCCCCGCCGCCTCCGCCGGCCTCGGCGACTAATAGCTGGGTTATGCATGTCTTGATCGATGGGGTGAATCCGCGTGATCCATCGTCTACCCTGCCGTTCAGCTATAACGTGAACTTCAATTCGGCGGGGCAGTTCGCTGATCCTGGAGCATTCACTGCTCGTGCGTCTACGCCGGCGGCTGATCCGGCGCTGGATGCACCGACTGTCGTGGGGGAAAATGGCACCCTCAGTTTCGCTGCTGCGGATTGGACTCCGGCTGAGCCCGATCCGACTGCACCGGGCACCATGGTGGCCAATGGTGCCTCGAACTCGGCGATCGTTTTCGATATGCGGGGCTCTTCGCAGTACGCCAGTTCCTTCGGAGTCAACAGGCTGAGTCAGGATGGCTATACCACCGGGCAGTTGGCGGGGCTTGAGATTGATGACTCGGGTGTGGTCTTCGCGCGTTACACCAATGGTCAGTCGAAGGTGCAGGGGCAAGTGCTGCTGGCAAACTTCGCCAACGTACAAGGGCTGACGCCGGCTGGGAAAACGGCCTGGACCCAATCCTTTGCATCTGGCGAGCCAGTGATTGGCACTCCCAGGTCAAGCACCATGGGTGCCTTGCAGTCCGGTGCGCTGGAGGACTCCAACGTCGAGCTGTCGGACCAGCTGGTCAATTTGATCGTCGCTCAGCGCAACTATCAGGCGAACGCCAAGACCATCGAAACCGAAAGCGCTATCACGCAGACCATCATCAATCTGCGGTAATAGTCAGCGGCAAAGAAGCTTGCCGCTGACGGCATTATTCCGCCGCTCCTTTCGAAGAAGGCCCGTAAGGGCCTTCTTCGTTTATGTAAAAACAATATAAATCAGTCAGTTAGGTGGTTCTTTCGTCGGTGGCACGCGCCTTGCATTTTTCATCTGCAACAGAATCGCAAGTGTCAAACTCGCGTCTCGGAGATGTCGATGGACAAGATGCTCTACGTGGCCATGACCGGTGCCAGCCAGAATGCGCGGGCCCAGCAGGCCCATGCCAACAATCTAGCGAATATTTCCACCACCGGCTTTCGCCGGGATTTCGAGCAAGCTCGCTCGATGCAGGTCTTTGGCGACAGTCATCCTGCGCGGGTGTATGCGATGTCCGAGCGTCCGGGCACCGACTTCACGCCGGGCACCTTGCAGGAAACCGGCCGTGATCTTGATGTCGCCGTCGAAGGCGAGGGATGGATTGCGGTGCAGGCGCCAGATGGCAGTGAGGCCTACGTCCGCACCGGCAGCCTGAATATTGACGTGCTTGGCATGTTGCGTACCGCAGACGGTATGCCGGTGCTGGGCAATGGCGGGCCGATCGCGATTCCTCCGGAAGAGAAGGTGGACGTCGGCAATGACGGCACCATCAGTATTCGCGCGCTGGGCGAGGACCCGAACGTTGTGGTCACCGTGGATCGCATCAAGCTGGTCAACCCTGATCCGCAGCAGCTGGAAAAGGGCACTGATGGCCTGATTCGGCTGAAGGATGGCCAGCCTATCGAGCCTGACGCGAACGTACGGGTCGTCTCGGGTTTTCTCGAGGCGAGCAATGTGAATGCGGTATCCGAAATGACTTCCATCCTGGCGCTGTCTCGCCAGTTCGAACTGCACGTAAAGATGATGCGCACCGCCGAAGATGACGCGGCTGCCATGGCGCGCGTACTGCAACTCAGCTAATAGCGTGGCGCCGGCGGCGCACGAGGAGAAAGCTCATGCTTCCAGCACTTTGGGTCAGCAAGACCGGACTGTCCGCCCAGGACATGAACCTGACGACCATTTCCAACAACCTGGCCAACGTTTCTACCACCGGCTTCAAGCGTGACCGTGCCGAGTTTCAGGACCTGCTCTATCAGATTCGCCGTCAGCCTGGCGGTCAGTCCAGCCAGGACAGTGAACTGCCCTCCGGCCTTCAGCTGGGTACCGGTGTGCGGGTGACCGGCACGCAGAAGATCTTCACCGCCGGTAGCCTGCAGACCACCGAGCAGCCGCTGGACATGGCGGTCAACGGTCGCGGTTTCTTCCAGGTGCTGCTGCCCGATGGCACGGTTTCCTACACCCGTGACGGCAGCTTCCATCTGAGCTCCGATGGCCAATTGGTGACCTCCAACGGCTATGCGCTGGAGCCGGCCATCGTGGTACCGCCGGAGACCCAGACCTTCACCGTGGGCGAGGACGGAACTGTCTCGGTGACCACCGTGGGCAATCCGCAGCCGCAGATCATCGGCAACCTGCAGACGGCCGACTTCATCAACCCGGCAGGTCTTCAGGCGATGGGCAGCAACCTGTTCCTGGAAACTGCCGCCAGTGGTGCACCGCAGGTGAGTACGCCGGGCCTCAACGGTTTGGGCACGGTGCTGCAGAACACCCTGGAAAACTCCAACGTCAGCGTCGTTGAGGAACTGGTGAACATGATCACCACCCAACGCGCCTACGAGATGAATTCCAAGGTCATATCCACCGCCGACCAGATGCTGTCATTCGTTACGCAGCAGCTCTGATCGCGCGTTCGCCGTTGTATACGGGCACGCACGCCTTGTGCTGCTCGCAGTAGTTTCGATGGCCTGTCATGGCTTGAGGTGTTTATGAGCCGTTTGCTGATCGTTGTGTCGATGTCGTCCGCCCTGGCGCTGGCCGGATGTGTTGCTCCTGCGCCGAAACCGAATGACCCGTACTATGCACCGGTGCTGCCTCGCACGCCGCTGCCAGCGGCGCAGAACAACGGCGCGATCTATCAGGCAGGCTTCGAGACCAATCTCTACGATGACCGCAAGGCATTTCGCGTCGGGGACATCATTACTATTACGCTCAATGAGCGAACCCAAGCGAGCAAGAATGCCAGCTCGAAGATTTCCAAAGCCAGCGATGTGGAGATGGGGCTTACGTCGCTCTTGGGCAACGCTGTAAGCGTGAATAACCCCGCTGCGGGGCTTCTTCGTAATGGCGGTCCGCTTTCGTTGGATACGCAATTCGGTGGTTCCAGCTCGACTAATGGCTCCGGCCAGGCAGGCCAGAGCAACAGTCTTTCCGGCTCCATCACCGTCACCGTTTCCGACGTGTTGCCCAACGGCATCCTAGCTGTGCGAGGTGAGAAGTGGCTAACGCTCAACACGGGCGATGAGCTTGTACGTATTGCCGGTCTTGTGCGATCGGACGATATCTCCACTGATAACACCGTTTCTTCCACGCGCGTGGCTGATGCACGCATTACTTACTCCGGCACAGGCGCTTTTGCTGATGCGAGCCAGCCGGGATGGCTGAGTCGTTTCTTCGTTAGCCCTCTTTGGCCGTTCTGAAGGACATTATGATGATTAGAAAAGCCATCGTCTTTCTCGGATTGCTCGCCATTGGTGCTTCTGCCTATGCCGAGCGTCTGAAGGATGTCGCGACCATCCATGGTGTTCGTAGCAACCAGTTGATCGGCTACGGCCTGGTTGTCGGCTTGAACGGTAGCGGTGACCAGACCACCCAGACGCCGTTCACCGTGCAGACCTTCAACAACATGCTGGCCCAGTTCGGCATCAAGGTGCCGGCCGGTGGCAACATTCAGCTGAAGAACGTCGCGGCGGTGTCGATTCATGCCGAACTGCCACCGTTCGCCAAGCCGGGACAGACCATCGACATCACCGTCTCGTCTATCGGTAACGCCAAGAGCCTGCGTGGCGGCAGCCTGTTGATGGCGCCGCTGAAGGGTATCGACGGCAACGTCTACGCCATCGCCCAGGGCAACCTGGTGGTAGGAGGCTTCGATGCCGGTGGCGCCGATGGCTCGCGGATCACCGTCAATTCGCCGTCGGCTGGCCGGATCCCTGGTGGCGCGACGGTCGAACGGCCGGTGCCGAGCGGCTTCAATCAGGGCAATACACTGACGCTGAATCTCAACCGTCCGGACTTCACCACGGCCAAGAACATCGTCGATCAGATCAACGACCTGCTAGGTCCGGGTGTAGCGCAGGCGCTCGACGGCGGCTCGATCAGCGTGACCGCGCCGCTGGATCCGAGTCAGCGCGTGGACTACCTGTCGATTCTGGAAAATCTCGAAGTAGAGGTTGGCCAGGCCGTGGCCAAGGTCATCATCAATTCGCGTACCGGGACGATCGTGATCGGCCAGAACGTGCGGGTGCAGCCTGCCGCCGTTACCCACGGCAGCCTGACCGTCACCATCAGCGAAGATCCACAGGTGAGCCAGCCGGAGCCCTTCTCGGATGGTCAGACCGTCGTCGTACCCAACAGCAAGGTAAAAGCCGATCAGGAAGCCAAGCCGATGTTCAAGTTCGGCCCAGGTACCACGCTAGATGAGATCGTCCGGGCGGTGAATCAGGTGGGCGCTGCGCCCAGCGACCTGATGGCCATTCTTGAAGCACTGAAGCAGGCTGGCGCTCTGCAAGCCGACCTGATCGTGATCTAAGGGCAGGGATATGGAAAATCGTCTCGGAAGCGGAGCGCGCGGCCTCGACAGCGGCAGCTACAACGACCTCAATCGCCTCAGCCAGCTCAAGGTTGGCAAGGATCGGGACGGTGAGGAGAACGTGCGCAAGGTTGCGCAGGAGTTCGAGTCGTTGTTCCTCAACGAAATGCTCAAGTCGATGCGTTCGGCAACCGAAGTGCTGGCCAAGGACAACCCGCTGAACAGTCAGGCCAGCAAGCAATACCAGGATATGTATGACCAGCAGCTGTCTGTCAGTCTTTCGAAGGAAGGCGGCGGCATCGGGCTGGCGGACGTACTGGTGCGCCAGTTGAGCAAGCAGACCGAAACCGCGACACGCAACAATCCGTTTGCTCAGGTTGCGCAGACCGAAGGGGCCGCATGGCCGAGCAAGCCGGCCGCTGCCGTCGAGTCCGCACGAGATGATTCCCGGTTGCTGAATCAGCGTCGTCTTGCGTTACCAGGCCGGGCGATCGAGCGGCAAGTGGCAGATGTATCGGCGACTGCGCAGAAACCTGCCGCAGAAGGTGCGCAGCCTCTGG
>CENV01002732.1_pt1 | contig 36336 bp, 33 predicted proteins | sample 530231 | NCBI WGS metagenome assembly CENV01 (sample SAMEA2619815, study PRJEB7988) | marine metagenome | biome: marine biome (ENVO:00000447); feature: surface water layer (ENVO:00002042); material: "saline water (ENVO:00002010), including plankton (ENVO:xxxxxxxx)" | depth 5 m
TAGCGACAATGGGGCCGGTGGATATCTGGTCATCGAATGGCGGGAAAAATTTTCGCCGCGCAAACCGGACGTGGGCCGTCCGCGGGGATTTGGCCGCCAGTTGATCGAGGAAGCCATCCCCTATCAGCTTGGGGCTTCAACCCGGTTCATTCTGGAAGATACCGGCCTTCACTGTGTTCTCAGCCTTCCTCTTGATCCCCAAGATGAATAGCGGAACCGGCGCGGCTTGGGAGCATTGAGCTGTTGTAGCGGCAAAAGGGAGCATGATGAGCGAAGACAGGTCAGCTTCATCGGACAGCCCGGTTATAGCAGATGTCATGGCGCAGGATGTGAAATCTGCCGTCGCAGTGGCAGGCCATCCGATTCACGCCATGATGGTCCATTTTCCAATCGCCTTGGTCTTTGCGACGCTGGGCGCCGATATTTTCTACTGGTGGACGGGTGATGACTTCTGGGTTCGCGCGGGCCTGTGGTCGGCCGGATTTGCCTTCTGGTTCGGGATAGCCGCAGGAATTGCTGGAACGGCTGAACTCGTTTTGGTCAGGGGCATTCGGGGCCGCGTCGGCAGTTGGACACATGCGATCGCTGCGATGACCTTGATCGCCATCGCCGGTATGAACTGGGGCGTTCGGCTTTTTGATCCAGAGGCGGTGTTGCCCCTGGGCCTTGGACTTTCGGTGTTGGCCGGAATTTTCACGGGGCTGGCCGGCTGGCATGGCGGCAAGCTGGTCTTTGACCACGGCGTCGGGATGATCGTCGGGCCGGACGAATAATCATATGCACATCGAAACAAAAAGGCTCGGCGCCGAAACGAAGACCGTGGCGGCGAGGGCCGCCGAACTCGCCAGCGCCCCGATCTTTGCAAGGCTTGGCGCTGGGCGGTCCGCTCTGGCTGCGCGACGCCAATGGCCTATGCTCCACGCGGCGACACCCAGCGCCGCGCCCGAGCAAATAAGCGCCAGCCCGATCACTACCCAGCGCTGGACAGTCGTCGGCCACCCGAAAGCGCATCCTATGGCGTTGACCGCGTAGAGGGCCACAAAGGCAACGCTCCAAAGAGCAAACCCGACTACGATAACCAGCATATGCCTTGGTGGCACTGGCGTGGTTTCCATCACCTCACCCCTTCGAGCATACCGATAAGCGAGGGCATGAGCAGGACCAGCGCCATGCCGAGGACACCAGTGACTGCCGTATAGTCATGCCATAGCCTTGCGAGGCGAAGGTCCAGGCTGCGGCGTGGCGAGACATAGCCGTTGCATGCCTTGAGCAGCCCATTGAGGCCGAACATAAGGCCCCCGAAAGCATGAAGCCAGCCATAGCCGATCAACGCCGCGACCGTCGCGGCATGCGCATGACTGGTTGGGTCCGGAAGCAAGAAGACCGCCATGGACAGCACGCCCAGCACCGCCATATCCACGATCAGCGTCATCGCCAGCATCGGGATGAAAGCCTTGCCCGCCCGGTTCAGCCCGTCGGTCATCCTCATCACCAGCGCGCCGGCGGTCAGCAGCACTGCTGCCGCGATCACCCAAAGATTGGGGGCAACGATTTCGGTCGGGGGCCAGGCGGGTGCCACGAGCCACAGATACAGCGCCCCGAAGATAAGCGAAGCGAACAGCGTGCCGTTGGCCGCCAGTGCAAACACCATGGCCCACCATTGTGTGGGCCCCTCGACCTCGGTGCCCGGCGGGGCCTTCTCGCCGCGTCCGACATCGATGGGACCTTCGTCGACCCTTGAGCCTGATCGCGCAGACCAGAAGAAAAAGCTGACAAGCGTTGCCAGCGCAAAAACCGCGGCAACCGGATAAAGCTTGAACAGCAGACACAGCACCATCACGCCGGTCAGGCCCGCCGATATCAGGGGCAGATAGGTCGGATTGGGCAGGACGACGACGTGCTCAAGACGCCCGGTCGTCATATCCACACCGAGCGTTTCCATGCGGCCCTGGCGCACAAATCCGAGATAGCCTTGCCCTGCCGCCAGTTGGGGCCCCAGTCTATCGGGATCGATGGCGTCCGCCCGCGTGTCGATGCTCGGCAGTGATGCGAAAGCGTATGACGCGGGTCGTGTGGGCATCGCCCAATCAAGCGTTGAGGCCTTCCAGATGTTGCGCCGGAACCCGCGGCCAAACCTGAATTGTAGAATCATATCAACGGCAAACAGCGCAAACCCCATGGTCAGGATGAAGCCGCCAACGCTCGAAAGCAGGTTGAGCCAGTCCCAGCCGAAATTGGATGGATAGGTATAAATGCGCCGTGGCATGCCCATCAGCCCTGTCAGGTGCATCATGAAAAATGTCAGGTTGAACCCGACAAAGATGAGCCAGAATGCCGGCACCGAGATGCGGTGAACGGTTTCGCGGCCGGTGATGTGCGGCAGCCAATAATAGATGGCGGCCAGCATTGGGAACACGAAACCACCGACCAGCACGTAGTGAAGATGTGCCACCACGAAGTAGCTGTCATGGGCCTGCTGATCGAAAGGCACCATCGCCAGCATCACGCCGGTCAGTCCGCCGAGCACGAAAACGAGGAAGAAGCCCGTGACATAGAGCATGGGAATGTCGAAGCGCGGCTTGCCATGAGCCAGCGTCGCCAGCCAGGCGAAGATCTGCACCGCCGTTGGTATTGCCACCAGGGCGCTTGCAGCTGAAAAGAACGCCAGCGCCAGGTGCGGGATGCCCACCGTGAACATATGGTGCACCCATAGCCCGAACGACAGGAAGGCGAGCGCCACGATTGCGGCGATTATGGCGTGATAACCCACGATCTGGCGTTGGGCGAAAACCGGAATGATTGTCGAAAGGGCGCCCGCGGCAGGCAAAAAGATGATGTAGACTTCCGGATGGCCGAACAGCCAGAAAAGGTGCTGCCAAAGCAGCGCATCGCCGCCCCGTGTCGGGTCGAAAAAGGGGAGATCGAATGCGCGCTCGAGTTCGAGCAGGATCGAACCCAAAATCAGCGGGGGAAACCCGAACACCATCATGAGCGCCGTGACCAGCATGTACCACGCAAATAGTGGCATACGATCGAGCGACATGCCGGGCGCCCGCAGCTTGAGGATAGATACCGTGATTTCGACCGCTGCAGAAACCGCAGATATTTCTACGAAGGTGACGCCGAGCAGCCAGATATCGGCATTGATTCCCGGCGTATAAGGTTGCGAGGAGAGCGGGGTATACATGAACCAGCCGCTGTTGGGCGGGACACCGAACAACATGGAAACGACGATGATCGTGCCCCCGAAAAGGTAGCACCAATAGCCATAAGCCGTCAGGCGCGGGAAGGCGAGGTCGCGCGCGCCCAGCATTTTTGGCAGCAGATAGATGGCCAGCCCTTCCAGCATGGGGATGGCAAAGAGAAACATCATCACGGTGCCGTGCATGGAAAACAGCTGGTTGTAGATTTCAGGTCCGACAAATGCCGCGTCGGGGGTCGCCAACTGGGCTCGGATCAGCATGGCCAGCAGGCCACCGATGGTAAAGAACGCGAAGGCGGTGAGCATGAAGCGCTTGCCCAACACTGTGTGGTTGACCGCTGAAAGCCGCTGCCAGCCCGGTCCTGTCCTCCAGACGCGGTCAAGAGCCTTGTGCAGGCCGATGGGCGAGAGCTTTTCGGGGGACGTGTCAGCCATCGGAAAGCTCCCTCATGAGGGTGTCGAATGCCGCGCGGTCATGAGCCTCGATGGTGAACCGCATGTCTGTATGGGCTGACCCGCAAAACTCCGCGCAGACGCCGCGATAGGTTCCGGGACGATCCGCCTGGATGCGGATCGTATTTTCATGGCCCGGTATCGCGTCGATCTTTCCGGCCAACCGGGGAACCCAGAACGAATGGATGACATCTCCGCTCGTGACAATCACATCGACGGGCTCACCGGCTGGAATGTGAAGGATGGGCGTGCCTTTCACATCTGCCGCGTCGGGATAGGAGAACTGCCACTGCCACTGCACACCGTGCGCAACCACGCGCGTCGGGGTTTGGGCGAGACCGTGCGGCAAAAGCCGCTCGCCGATAAATAGGGCGTAGGAAACCAGCGCGGTCAGCAGGATGCCCGGCATGACAAGTCCGCCCCATATGATCCAGCGCATGGGCGCCATTGAAGCGCCAAAGCCGGGACGCTTCCATACAAGCCATAACAGGCCGCCAACGAGCACGAACAACACCACGGCCGCCCAGAACATGACCCACCACAGCGTAGCAACGGCCGCTGCGGCAGGACCGGCGGGATCGAGCGCGGACAGCGATCCCGCACAGCCGCCCAGGGCCGGGATCGAGACCAGCGTCGATAGGATCGGCCGCACGTTCACTGGAAGTCCCAACCCAGCATATTGCCGGCGATTTCCGAGAGGCGACCAGGAGCCAGCCAGTCCGGGGTCAGGCGGGACACGTCGATATCGGGCTTGGCGGAAACGATGGCAAGGATGGCTGAAACCACGGCGAGTGTGCCTCCCGTAACGACGACAAACCGCAAGGTGGAATAGCGCGCGGTTTCGTCGAAAAGTTTCAGGATCAACAGGCCCGACAGGATGTGGATCATCACCATCACCCCCACGAAGACCAGCTTGAGGGCGAACCAGGGCTCAAATGTGGAGCGTAGAAAAATCAGACCCGTTCCGCTGCCCACGGCGACGAATGCCGCGGGAGACAGGATGACGACGTAAAAAAAACGCACCATGGCATGCAGCCGGTCCAAGGCATCTGTCTTTGCGACATCCTTGCGTTGTGCAAACAGAAACGGCAGGCAAACCAGCCCGGCAGCCCAGACCGAAATCGTCGCGATATGGACGAGCTTTAATGCGGTGATCATCGGGCGGAGCCCGAAGGACGATGGGCCACAAAGGCGTTTGTCAAACGCAGCACCAGCCAAACGCCGACCAGAAGGTACGGCACGATGGCCGGCACCCACATCAGCAGTCCCGCCAGTTGCTGGTCAGCCAGAGCCGACAGGCCAAACGGTGCAGTTGTTGCGAGGTGCGGTGCATAGACAGGGAAGGGGGTGAATACCAGAAGCGCGCCCAGCAGGCCCATCTGGGCGATGAAGGCGACAAGTGCAATCAGCGCTGCACCGACGCGGGCCAGTGGAGAAAGCACCTCGCGCCAGAGCAACCATGACGTCGCCAACAGCGACAGTTGCATCAGCCAGTAAGGACCAGCGCCAATTATCGCCCATTCATAGGCGCTTGGCGCGTGCCATAGCCAGACAGTCAGGCCATTGAGAAGGGCCAGTGCCGACAGAGGCAATAGGGGACCGGTGCGCCATGGAAGGGCAATTGCAACAAGCGGTGCGATAACGCCGATAAGTATCACGTGGTGGGCCACGCGGGCGGAAAACAGCGCCGTTGTCAGATCACATAGGGGGGAGAAGAACGCCACGAAAATCAATGCCATTGCGGCCATCAGGGCGCTGCGGCCCACCGCGTCACGGCGACCCCACAACAACCAGGAGCCGAACAGCGCGATCATCAGCACAGCCGCAAATGGATCGAACGACCACCGAAACCACAAATCCTGCGGGAGCGGCGGTGGCCCGCAATAGACGTCGGAAAAGTCCATTCAGTCGGTCCCCCGTAACCGAGGCGCGCAATATGCGCCATATGGATTTTCCAATGCCTCTCGCGAAAATTCGTTCCCTTCAATGATCCGTTGGACTTAAAACGCAAACGGCCTTATGGGCGGAAACCGGTGTAGTTTTCAGCCAGCGATTGCTGCGCAATGCGCGAAGCGCCGAGATAATCGAAATCGGCGCGCTGGATGCGGCGGCCGAAATCACCGCTGTCAGGAAATGTGTGGAGGAGTTGGGTCATCCACCATGAAAAACGCTCGGTGCGCCAGGTGTTTTCAAGCACTTTTCCGGAGTAGGCGTCGATGCCGGCTTTCGATCGTTCGCCATAAAATTCATTGAGTGCGGTGGCCAGTTCCATCACGTCGTGGATCGCCATGTTGAGGCCCTTGGCGCCCGTTGGAGGCACGATATGGGCAGCGTCGCCAGTCAGGAACAGTCGTCCGAAGCGCAACGGCTCAGCCACAAAGCTGCGCAGCGGCGCTATGGATTTTTCGATCGAGGGGCCTGTCTTGAGGCTTTCGGCGATGTCGGGATTGAGCCTGGCGCGCAATTCGTCCCAGAACATTTCGTCGGACCAATCCTGCGCCTTCTCTGTTGCACCCACCTGCACATAGTATCGTGACCGCGAATGAGAGCGCATCGAGCACAGCGCGAACCCTCGCTCGTGGTGCGCATAGATCAGTTCTTCGGCGACAGGTGGCTGATCGACCAGCACACCGAGCCAGCCGAAGGGATAGACCCGTTCAAAGACCGATATTGCCTGGTCAGGAACGCTGGCGCGCGACACGCCATGAAAGCCGTCGCAGCCGGCAACAAAATCGCAGTTGATCTGATGGGTTTGCCCATCCTTTGTGAAACTGACCCGAGGTGTCTCGCCCGCGAAATCATGGATTTGGACGTCGCTGGCTTCATAGATCGACTTGGCGCCAGAGGCCGTCCGCGCGTCCATCAGATCGCGCGTGACCTCGGTCTGGCCATAGACCATGACCCTGCGTCCGATCAATTCGTTGAAATCGATACGCAGCATGTCGCCGTCGAAAGACAGCTCCACACCGTCGTGGACAATGCCTTCGGCATCCATGCGCTGGTTGACGCCCATCCGGCGCAGCAGGTCCACAGAGCTCTGTTCGAGAACGCCGGCCCGAATTCGCCCGAGCACATAATCGGCGCTGCGCTGTTCGATGATCACGGCATCGATACCGGCGGTCTCCAGCAGCCGCCCAAGGGTCAAACCTGCCGGCCCGGCACCGATAATTGCAACCTGAGTGCGCATGACGTTCCTCCCAAAGTGACGGCATTCTTGCCCGATTGGCTCGCAGAGTGTGGATTGCCCACGTGATTGCCAATGGACAGGCGCGACAAAGAGTTGGATTATAGCAACATGGAAGCCATTCCGACCTATGCGCTCTACGGCGAAAACGAGAACAGCGGTGAAAGCTGGCTGCACTGGGAGACCATTACCTCCCGGTCGCGCCTGCACGGCTTCCGCATATCGCCCCATCGGCACGACCAGCTCTATCAGATCCTCTATCTCAGAGGGGGTGCCGCTACGGTCATGCTCGATGGCGATACGTTCGAGATTTCGCCTCCCGCGATTGTCATCGTGCCACCACTCACGGTTCACAGCTTCGTCTTTTCCGAGGGTGTCGATGGCTTTGTTCTGACGTTTTATATCCAGGATGTCCGAAATGGGCTTGCAGACATCGGAACCGCCATGGACGGGCTGATGAGGCCGTGTATCCTCAAACCGGTTGCCGGGGTCGTAGAGACCGACGAAATCGAGCACGCCGTCGAACGGTTGATTGCCGAAGCCGACCGGAGCGCGCCGGGGCAGGTCGCAGCGCTAAGGGCGCGCTTGAGTCTGCTGCTGGTTGCTGCGCACCGGCTCGATCTTGCTGCCGCGCGAAACGATGATGCGGGAAGCGGACCCGCCGACCGGCATGCCCACGCGTTTCTGGGACTTGTCGACCGGCATTTCCGGGACACGCGCAAGGTTGGATTTTACGCAACCCGGCTGGGCATCACGCCCACGCATCTCAACCGTGTCTGCCGGCAGGTCCTGGGGCTTTCCGCCCTGACAATCATCGAGCGGCGTATCCTGCTCGAAGCCCGCCGCTATCTCCAGTTTTCCAGCTTGAGCATCAAGGAAATCGGGATCGTTCTGGGCTATCCCGATCCTGCTTATTTCAGCCGCTTCATGTCGCGACGGCTGGGGCAGGGGCCGCAGGCGATCCGCGACGGTCTCAGCCGTCATGTTCGCGGGTAGCGGCGCGTATCGTGTGGCTCAGGATTTCGAGCGAGGCGTTGGAGGGCGAGCCCTCTCGGGTCGTCAAGCCCACCGCACCCTGAGTATCGGTGGTGTCGACGGGCAGTGCCTCAAGACGAGCCGCCGCAATTTCACGGATCACAACGCCTTCGGAAATCACCCAGACGGCATCGGTCTGCGCCACAAAGACATGCCCGAACGAATCCGAGACCGTTTCTATCGCATGGGGCAGCTCCGCCATGCCGTGCGCCAGAAGATATCGGTCGACATAGGGGCGGATGACCGAACCTGTAGGTGGCATAAGAATAGTATAGTCGCGGATGCGCTCGAAATCGAATTGATCGCGAGTGAGCAACGGGTGCCCGGAGCGGACCACAAAGCGGACCTGTTCGGAATAAAGATATTCGAACGTCAGCCCGGCCATCTGTTCGGGTGCTGCGAGCCGTCCCACGACGAGATCAAGCGTTCCGGTGCGTAACTGGCCGAGCAGGACGTGGTTTTCGCCGGTCACAATCTTGACCGGGCTCTCGGTACCTTCGGCCAGAAAGCGCTCCATCACCTTCGGCATTATGCGTGCCGAGACCGTTGGCAAAGCACCGATCCGTACCGGCGGCCCGGCATCGACCCGGCTCAGACTGTCAATTCCGGTCTGGAGGGCAGCCACGGAAGCGCCCGCGTGACGCAAGAACACCTCTCCATAGCGCGTGACCCTGAGCCCGCGCCCGTCCTTTTCAAACAGCTTCTTGTTGAGAATCTCCTCGAGTTCGCGGATGGTCTTGGTCACCGCCGGCTGGCTGACGGAGAGCACCTGCGCCGCGCGCCCAACGGAATTCTGGCGCACCACTTCGATGAAGGTGCGCAAATGGCGGAAGCGGACACGACTGTCGATCATCTGATAACCCATAATCTGAAGGTTATCTATATCGCCGATAGTTTCATTTTACAAAACCAATCACGCGCTCCAATCTGACCTTGTCGGAGGAACCTCATGGACTGCATCAAAGTCGGCGACATTGTCCTGCACTATCGCGTGCGCGCGGCCGCAAATGGCGCCGCCACGATCGTGTTCATCAATTCCCTTGGCACCGACTTCCGCATCTGGGACGCCGTGATTGCTGCGCTTGATGCCGATCTGGGCGTTGTCGTTTACGACAAGCGCGGCCACGGGCTCTCGTCATTGGGTCAAACGCCCTATTCGGTCGCCGATCACTCGGGCGACCTTGCAGGCCTTCTCGACGCTCTGGCGATATCGAAAGCTGTTACCTGCGGGCTTTCGGTCGGTGGTCAGGTCGCCCAGCAGCTCTATTTCGAGCGGCCCGACCTCGTGTCCGGGCTCGTCCTTTGTGATACGGCCGCGAAAATCGGTGAGCCCAATTTCTGGAACCAGCGCATCGAGACCATCGCCCGCGACGGGCTCGGATCGGTCACCGATGGCATCATGGAGCGCTGGTTCAGCATGGACTTCAGAGCCTCCGGTGATCCGCTTTACACCATCTCCCGCGCCATGTTCGAGCGGCAGCCTGTCGAGGGGTACCTGGCGACCTGCGCTGCGATTGCCGGTTTTGACAGACGCGCGGACACGGCATCCATTTCGGTTCCGACCTCGGTTCTGGTGGGGTCGGAGGATGGCGCGACGCCACCCGATCTTGTGCGCGGCTTTGCCGATGCCATCCCCGGTAGTAATTTTCGGATCATAGAGGGTGCGGGCCATCTGCCCTGCATCGAAACGCCCGAACCGGTTGCCGCGGCGATTGCCGCGCTGGTCGAACGGGTTACAAAAAAGGAGCATGCGCAGTGACGCAGAACAAAGGCCCAACGGCCCGCCACAGCCAGGGCATGGCAACGCGCCGCAGCGTGCTTGGCGAAAGCTATGTTGACAAGAGAGTCTCAGCCACGACCGACTTCGAGCGCCCGTTTCAGGACCTCATCACCGAGGCAGCCTGGGGGCATGTCTGGTCGCGCGACAATTGGGACAAGCGCCAGCGTTCTATCGTCACCATCGCGCTTCTGGCCGGTCTGGGTCACTATGATGAAATGGTGATGCATATCGAAGCGACCGTGCGCACCGGTGCAACAGAGGACGATATCCGCGAGATCATGCTTCATGTTGCAATTTACGCGGGCGTTCCCACTGCAAACCATGCGATAAAGCTGGCCCGGCAGGCACTCGAACGCATGAAGGGGGACAAGGATGAGTGACCGTTTGAGCAATTCGCGCGCAGAGGCCGGCGCCTTTATGGAACGGGACCATTCCCAGCACCCGCCCGCCTTTGCGCCAGGATACAAATCCTCGGTTCTGCGCGCGCCCAAACAATCGCTGATCAGCTTTTCCAGCACGCTGAGCGAAAAAACCGGCCCGGCTTTCGGCCACAACATGCTGGGAGAATACGACAACGACCTGATCATCAACTACGCCAAGCCCGGCGAGGAAGCCATCGGCCAGCGCATCGTCGTTCATGGCCGGGTTATCGACCAGAACGGCAAACCCGTCCCCAATGTACTCGTCGAATTCTGGCAGGCCAATGCGGGCGGGCGCTATCGTCACAAGCGCGAGGGCTACCGCGCGCCGCTCGATCCCAATTTCGGCGGCTTTGGGCGCACGATCACCGATGACGATGGATATTACTGGTTCCGCACCATCAAGCCCGGCCCCTATCCCTGGCCCAATGGGGTCAATGACTGGCGTCCGGCCCACATCCATTTCTCGCTGTTCGGCACAGGTTTTGCCCAGCGCCTCGTTAGCCAGATGTATTTCGAGGGCGATCCGCTCATCAAGATTTGCCCCATCGTCAACACGATCAGCGATCCCGATGCGATCGACCGGCTGGTCGCGCGGCTCGACATGAACAACACGATCCCCATGGATCTTCGTGCCTATCGCTTCGATATCGTGCTTCGGGGCCGCCGCTCGACCTTCTTTGAAAACCGCAAGGAGGGCAATTGATGTCAAAGCCGCTCGATTACCTTAAGGAAACGCCTTCCCAGACGGCTGGCCCTTACGTTCACATCGGGATGACTCCCAATGAATACGATATCGGAGGCGTGATCCCGGAAGACCTTGGTCTGAGGGTCGTCTCCGACGGGGTCAAAGGCGAGCGCATAAATGTTACGGGCCGGGTCATCGATGGCGGTGGCAATCCGGTTGGCGACTGCGTCATCGAAATCTGGCAGGCCGACGCCAACGGCATCTACAACAGCCCGATAGAACACCGCTCCGGCGTTGATCCAAATTTTTCGGGCTGGGGACGGCAACCTGCTGGGTCCAGTGGCGAATTCTCTTTCGACACCATCAAGCCTGGGCAAGTTCCCCTTGCAAGCGGCGGGTTCATGGCGCCGCACATTACCTTCTGGATCGTGGCGCGCGGCATTAATGTGGGGCTGCAGACGCGGATGTATTTCTCCGACGAGGAACAGGCGAACCAAAGCGACCCTGTTCTGGCCAAAGCCCGCATGATCGGTCGCGATAGAACCATGATCGGTCAGCGAGACGGCAATATTGTAACCTTCGACATCTATCTTCAGGGAGAAAACGAAACGGTCTTTCTGGACGTCTGATGTCTATTTCCCCTTTCGATCATCCGATCCTGTCCGGCTTGTTCGGTGATCCCGAACTGGTTGGACTGCTCTCGGCCCAGGCTGACGTCGAGGCTATGGTGGCCTTCGAAATAGCGCTGGCCGCGGCGCAGGCCGAATGCGGGGTCATTGCGCAAGCCGATGCGGAGATGATCGCCGGGCTGGAAACCAGATACAGAGCAGATTTCGAGGGGCTCAAATCGGGGTTGGGACGGGACGGCGTGGTTGCTCCTGAAATGGTCGGGCAGATGCGCAGCGTGCTGGGTGGCCAGGCTGCTGGATCACTGCATTTCGGGGCGACCAGCCAAGATGTGATAGACACCAGCCTTGTCATGCGTCTCAAGTCGATAACGGCCATCCTCGCCGCCCGCATCGGTTCGGTTGAGACGTCCCTTGAACGTCTTTCGGGCCGGTTCGGCGACCGTAGGCTCATGGCCCGGACGCGTATGCAGGATGCGCTCGAGATTACCGTTGCTGACCGGATTACCGACTGGAGTGCGCCGCTCGCCCGGCATCGTCAGCGGCTTAAAGAGATCGAAGGGCGTCTGCTTGTCGTCCAATATGGCGGCGCTGTCGGCATTCTTGAAAAGCTCGGAGAAGATGGCCTGCGCGTTACAAGGGCGTTGGCAGAGAGACTAGGTCTCGGCATCACCGAAAAGCCTTGGCACAATCAGCGCGACAGCATTGTCGAATTTTCCGGCTGGCTCGGCCTCGTCTCAGGCAGCCTGGGCAAGATGGGGCAGGATATTGCGCTAATGGCGCAGAATGCCATGGGCGATGTCGTTCTGGCCGGCGGCGGCAGTTCTTCCGCCATGCCGCACAAATCAAATCCGGTTTCCGCCGAAGTGCTCGTGACGCTCGCTCGCTATGTCGCGGGGAGCGGAGGCACGATGGCACAATCTCTCGTTCACGAGCAGGAACGCTCCGGTGCGGCATGGACGTTGGAATGGCTTGTCCTTCCCCAGATGATCCTGGCAACCGGTAGCAGCCTTTTGATTGCTTCCCGCCTGCTTGAATCCGTCGAAACTATCGGGCAGGACTAACTGTGTGCGCAATTTCGGGGTCGTCCCGCCATATGTCTCTGCTCGGTTGGCTCCAATCAGCCCAAGGTCTGGGTTTTAGCTTTCGTTGAGATCGGATAAGAGAGCCGCCATATAGCTGGCATAGACGATCCGGATTTGAACCGGGGCGCATGCGGGAGAGCTCTTATGACCTATGGCAAGGCACCCAAACCACCCCAGAGCCCGCCGGGCATTCTGGCACGGAAAGGCGGTGAGCCCATTGTGTGCCTCACGGCCTATACAACGCCTATCGCGCAACTCGTTGACAGCCATTGCGATCTCGTTTTGGTCGGCGACAGCGTGGGCATGGTGCTGCACGGTCTGCCCAATACGCTCGGGGTCGATCTCGACATGATGGTGATGCATGGCAAGGCCGTCCGCCGTGGCCTGAAATCGGCACTCATGGTGGTCGATCTGCCGTTTGGGACTTATGAGGAAAGTCCCGAACAGGCATTCCGCAATGCCACACGGCTGATGCGCGAAACCGGGTGCGACGCCGTCAAGCTCGAGGGTGGAGTGCATATGGCCGAAACCATCGCTTTTTTGACGCGCCGTTCGATTCCGGTCATGGCCCATGTCGGGCTGACGCCTCAGTCCGTCCATACCATCGGTGGCTATAAGGTGCAGGGCAGGGGCGCCAATGCCCATGCGATTCTGCGCGATGCGCAGGCCGTTTCAGAGGCCGGCGCTTTTGCCGTGGTCATCGAAAAGGTGCCCGATATCCTGGCCCGGCGTATCACCTCGGACATTGACATTCCGACTATCGGGATTGGCGCCTCGGCAGCATGCGACGGACAGATTTTGGTCGTTGACGACATGCTTGGCACTTTCGCCGATTTCAGGCCCAAATTCGTAAAACGCTACGCTCAATTGGCGGATGATGCAGACCGTGCCATCTCAGCCTATGCCGAAGATGTCCGGTCGCGCCGTTTTCCGGCCGCCGAGCACGTATTCGGCGATGTGCCGGCCAGCGTTCCGGATGCTGGATGAGCATGCTGATCGTTCGTAGCGTTGCCGAGATTCGGGCGCAAATTGGCCATTGGCGCGCAGCCGGCGACAACATTGCCGTGGTGCCCACGATGGGCGCCTTGCACGAAGGACATCTCTCGCTCGTCCGGGCCGCCAAGGGCAGGGCCAAGCGCGTCATCGTCACGCTTTTTGTAAATCCCAGCCAGTTCAACAATGCTGAGGATCTGGCCAGATATCCGCGTGATGAAGCCGCGGATAGCGCGCGGCTTGAAGCCGAGCATGTGGATATGCTTTTCGCGCCCGACATCGCGGAAATGTACCCAGAGGGCTTTGCCACCAAGGTTTCGGTTTCCCGGTTGAGCGAAGGTCTTTGCGGCGCGTACCGCCCCGGACATTTCGAGGGCGTTGCGACGGTGGTCACCAAGCTGTTGCTTCAGACCCAGGCTGATTCCGCATTTTTCGGCGAGAAGGACTATCAGCAACTCAGCGTCATTCGCCGTCTTGCGCGCGATCTCGATATTCCGGTCGAAATCGTCGGCGTGCCCACCGTCCGTGAGGCGGACGGCTTGGCCATGTCGTCGCGCAATGTCAGGTTGAGCGAAACAGCCCGCAAACAGGCACCGGCCATGGCCGAGGCGTTAAGGGCCGCAGGCGTTGCCATTGAGGCGGGACGGCCGGTTTCGTCCGCCGCGGACGCCGCCAAGACGACGCTTTTGACGGCGGGCTATTCCGAAGTCGAATATCTCGAACTGCGCGATGCCGAAACACTTGAGCCGGTTTCCAAACTCGATCGTCCCGCCCGGCTGCTCGCTGCCGGCTGGCTTGATGGCGTGCGTCTGATCGACAACATTGCCGTCTTGCCAGCACACTGAACCGCCTATTGCGCGGCACCGGCCTCGCTTTGGGTTATCAGGGGCAGGGTGATCCGGAAACAGGCGCCCTCTTCGCGGGTGGAAACCAGTTCAAGCACACCGTCCATCCTTGAGATGATTTCCCGGCTGATCGGTAACCCCAGCCCCGCACCGGCATATGGCCCCGTTTCGCCCAGCCGCCCGCGATAGAATTTGTCGAAGATTCGCGGCTGTTCTTCCTGGGCGATCCCGATGCCGTTGTCCTCGACTTCGATGATATAGGCGCCCCTCTTGAGCCTCGAGCGCACTTCGACAACCGGAGCGATGGCGCCGTTGTATTTTATTGCATTGGAAATGAGGTTGATGAGCACCTGACTCAAGCGGTCGGGATCGGATCGCACGTAGGCGGCCGAGGCCCTGGTTCCGATCTTGACCTGCGTATTGCTCTGGCGCGCCAGTGCATCGCAGACCCGAAGCGCCTGATCGAGCGATTCTTCTGCATCAATGGGGCGGTTCTCCCAGGCGCGCTCACCGCGTTCCAGTGCTGAAAGATCGAGAATCTCATCGAGCAGGGAGGTCAGGCGCAGGCTTTCCTTGTGAATGGTCGACACGAATTTGGCCCTGGAGGCGTCGTCGAGTTCCTCGTCGTCGAGCAGGATCTCGGAAAAGGCCCGGATCGCGGTCATCGGCGTGCGCACCTCGTGGCTCACCTGGCTGAGAAATTCATCCTTCTGCAGGTCCACTTTACGCAATTGCCGGTTGGCTTCCTCGAGCTTTTCTGCGGTTGCCCGCAACTGGGTGGAGGTCTTTTCCAGCTCCTGGGAATATTCGATGGCCTGCTGGGTTTCGTCGGCCATCTGCATGACCTCCTCAAGCGAGATGGAATCGCCCGAGACCACTTTGGACAACATGACATGGGCCGATGCAGCGCCGATCGACCCGGCCATTTCGCGCTCCAGCCGCCGGATGAACGACGAACTTGGCTCCAGAGTCGTCCATGGCATCCGCGCCTGCTTTGCCTCTTCGGAGAACAGTGCCACGGCGCGCTCGTGGCCCAAAACGCGACGCGCGACAAGAAACAGGTCGTCCGCCGTCGCCGATCCACGGATCGGGCTCGCCTCGTTGCTGGTGCGCCGGAAAACATTGAGAAACAGTGCAGCCTGGACATGTTCGAGGGCCGACTGGTTCGTCATAAGTGAGCCCAGGATCAAAACCGTTGTGTTAAGGAACAGACTCCAGAATACCGCGTGGGTGAGAGGATCGAGATCGTCAAAGCCGAACAGGCCTTGTGGGCGCAGCCAGCCAATCCCCCATGGTCCATTGGCCATCACCGAGGCAACAAGTGGACTGGAGGAGGCAAAGGACGGCATGAAGCTCGACCAGAGCCAGACCACAAAACCCACGGCTATCGCGCAGATGGCAGCTTTTGTTGAAGCATCACGCCAGAAAAGGCTCGCAAGTATGGCCGGAAGGAATTGCGCGACGCCGGTAAACGAGATCAATCCGATCGGCGCCAGCGCGTCTGACCCGCGGGTGAGATAGAAATAAGCGAACCCCAGCAACAGGATAAGCATGATTGAAAGGCGCCGCGCATTGAGGATCAACCGCCTCACGCCCTGTCCATCGCCGATCCCGTCACCCGAGGTCAGTCGCAGCATGATGGGCACGACGATGTGGTTGGAGACCATGATCGAAAGCGCGATGGATTCAAGGATGATCATCGAGGTTGCCGAGGAAAACCCGCCGATGAACGCAAACAGTGCTAGCGCATCCTGACCCTGTGCAAGTGGGAGCGTGAGCACGAACATGTCGGGGTTCGAGCCGACCGGCATAAACGTAAGCCCGAACAATGCGATAGGGAGTGTAAACAGGCTCATTGCAAGCATATAGGCCGGAAACGCCCAACTCGCAGTGCGCAGGTGTTTTTCGTCCGAGTTTTCGACAACGGTGACCTGGAATTGTCGTGGCAGGCATATGATCGCCGCCGCGGCCAGAACCATCATGGAAATCCAGCGGTCGCCAAAGGTGTCGCCGGCATGGATATTCAGTCCCGCCGTCTCGGCATTGGCAAAGATGGTATCCATACCGCCGCCGACATAGACGACGAACACGCCGACGGCGAGCAGCGCCGTGAGTTTGACAACGGCCTCGAAGGCAATGGCGGCCACCACGCCGTGGTGTTGCTCCTTGGCATCCACATTGCGGGTGCCGAAAAGAATTGTGAATATGGCCATGCCTGCGGCCACGCCAAATGCCAGCCCGACCTCATCCCAACCCGCCAGACTGCCGCGTCCAAATTCGGACGATCCGGCAATGGCCTCGATCGATGAGGTTATGGCCTTGAGTTGCAGGGCGATATATGGCGCGATGGCAATTACGGCCAATACGGTTATGAGCACGGCCAGGGTGCTCGATTTTCCAAAGCGCGATGACAAAAGATCGGCAATCGAAGTGATGCGCTGGTCGTGGCTGATGCGGACCAGGCGCCTGAGAATGAACCACCATCCAATGAAGACGATAGTGGGCCCCAGATAAATTGTAAGATATTCCAAGCCGTTACGGGCTGCCGTGCCGACGGCGCCGTAGAAGGTCCAGCTCGTACAGTAGACCGAAATCGAAAGCGTATAGACGAAGGGTGAGCGCAAAAATCCGCCGCTTCGGCTCCGCGTGTGCCGGTCGCCAAGATAGGCGATAACGAACAAAAGTCCGACATAGGCCACGGCAGTCGCAATGACGAGATCGGCCGTCAGCGTCATCGGCGCTCCTCGCCCGGCAATTGATGCGGTTCATCGCGCGGTAGCGCGTAGCCGAACCATGCGGCGCCGATAACGAGAAACACCCACAGGCCGAACAGGAAAAGCGTTGCTACGGGGACCCCTGCGACAAATCCGTCGAACCTGAACAGCAAGATCAGTGGGGGCAGGGTCGCCATCGCTCCGAACAGCGTGAAAAACAGCGACGCGCCAATGATCTTACGCCGTGTCATGGCCCGTGATCTTCAACTGGGTTGCGGGTCGTTGGCGGGCGCGCCAAGCAAGCTGCGCACTGCATCGACGACATCGGCGTTGGAATAGGGCTTGGTGACGAATTTGTTGGCTCCAAGCTCCTCGGCAATGCGCCGGTCCTGCTGCTGGCCTTTGGCGGTCAGGACGAGAACGGGCAGATCAGCCGTGCTCCGGTCGGCCCGGATTTGCTTGAGAACCTCAAATCCGCTGCGTTTTGGCAGCATGATATCGAGGACCAGTACACGCGGGCGCTCTCGCCGAACGGCGTCCATGACGGCTTGGCCATCCATGACAGCACTGATCGTCCATCCCGCTCTTTTCAGAACGAAATCAAGTGCTTCAAGGATGCTCGGCTCGTCTTCTGCAATGAGAATATCGATCGCCAAAACTCCCCCTCCGAGCCCCTTCCTCCTCGGGACTCATATTCACATAACCGCAATTGCCGTCATTCGCCAAGCCCCCGCGCGTTGGGGTTAGGCTTTGGCTGTGCTCAGCGTGGGTTCGTCGCCTGGAGCGAAAGGGGCCTCCTCGCGGCTGACGCAGTCGGTTCGCGTACACAGGCGGCAGGTTGGTCCAACCGGCACGTCGGCATCGGCGTCGCCAAGGTCCAGCCCGTCGGCATAGACAGTGCGGTCGGCATGCAGAATGTCGGTAACAAGCAGGATCGAATGGGGTAGGGCCTGGTCTGCAAAGCCGGAAGCGCGGCGCGAAACCGCTTTGGCCACGAAAAGAAATCGCGACCCGTCGGAAAAACGAACGACTTGCCGCACCAGTTGACCCGAAGACCGGAACGCACCGTACAGCGCCCAAAGGGGGCAAGCGTGCCCGGTATGGGGCAACAAAAGGCCGGGAAGAGGGAAATGTTTGGTCAGACGCCCGGCCGGATCGGAACGCAGAAAGCCAAAAGGCACGCCTTCCGCTCCCTCCGCGCGCAGTGTTACGAGCCGGTGGGCGATCTGCTCGAAGCTGGCATTGTAGCGTTCGCTCAGCGCCTCGACGTCATAGCGGAGCGTTTCCGCGTCATCGAGAAACCGCTCGTAGGGGAACAGCGCCGCACCGGCGATATAAGAAGCTAGATAGGAGCGGGCCAGGTGCCGGGCAGTCTGCGAGGAGAGGTGAGGGACCTTGACCGCTTCGGTCAATTCGTCGTCGCTGGTCAGTTCCGAGATTAGCCGAACCATTTGAAACTGGCGGGTTGATTGCGGCACGGTGTTTCGGAACCACAAGACGCCCCGCTCAGCATCATGACCAAAGGCCCGCCCTGAATTCGGCCTGGCGTTTCGCTCGACATGGACACCATGGACGGCTGCGAGATGATGGGCGATCGCCGCTTCTCCCAATGCGCCTGACGACTGCATGTCCCGGGCTATTTCCGCCCCTCGGTGCTCAAGTGCCGGGAAATAATTGCGGGCCGCGAAAATCATGTCATCGAGCTCGCGCCGCACAGATGCGGATTTGCTGACAGTGCTCGCGTGGTCGAACTGTCCGATCAGGTTCTGCGCCACAGCGGACAGTCCGCGGGTCTCCTTTGAGATCGAGGAGACAAATTGCGCACGCTCGGCGCTGCTGAGGTCATCCACATCTTCAAGAATTTCAGCTGAGGATCTGACGGCGGTTATGCCCGATAGAACCTGATGGAGGAGCTGGCTGAGCAGGGGATCTGCCCTCAGTCGGTTGGCATAAGCGTCAGCGCTCGCCGAGGCTGCCATATAGGCCCGATAGAGTTTTGCAATGATGCGAGCGATGTCGGGTTGCGTTGCAACCAGGCTGCGGGCCGTCTCCATGCCAAGGCCGACATCGGCAAGGGCCGGGTCGGCGAAGGTCTCGACAAGCTCATGGATAAGTCGGTGCTCGGATTCGCCCGTAAGCTCATCAATGGGAATGTCGAGCTCAGCCGCGATGCGTTGCAGCAGCGTGCCGCCAACCTGGCGCTTGTTGGCTTCGATGAGATTGAGATAGCTGGGCGAGACGTCGACGCTGCGTGCCAGTGCGGCCTGGGAAAGTCGCAAACCCTTGCGGCGTGTCCTTATTCGAAGCCCGATTGGCGCTCGCATCCCGTCCTCGCTTGTCAACTGTTTGACATAATATTGGCGCTAATTGGTCAAAGCTTTACAAAATTTCCTATTAATTACAATAGTATATTGCTCTTGCATTAACGGCACTCGATACTCCGGCGGTGGATTTGGGACATATGGAGGTATGGCCCGCCGCACCAAAGGAGGAGATTAATGAGCGATTTGAAACGCGGAATCAGCCGTCGTCGCGTCGTCAAGACGGGCATGGCTGGCATCCTGGCGACGGGGGTTTCCCCCCTCATTTTGTCCAAGGGGGCTTGGGCGCAGGAATTTTGCAACGCGCCGACCGGTGATACCGTTACCTTGGGTTTCAACGTACCCCAGACCGGCGCTTATGCCGACGAAGGCGCCGATGAACTCAGGGCCTATCAGCTGGCGGTCGAACATCTAAACGGCGAGGGCGATGGCGGTCTGATCCCGCATTTTTCATCCAAGACCCTTACCGGAAGCGGAATTTTGGGCAAGCGCGTCGAGTACGTGACCGGCGACACCCAGACCCAGTCCGATCCCGCCCGTGAATCGGCCCGCCGCATGATCGAGCGCGATGGTGCTGTTATGATTACCGGCGGTTCGTCGTCCGGCGTTGCCATCGCTGTGCAAAGTCTTTGCCAGGACATGGGCATCATCTTCATGGCGGCCTTGACCCATTCCAACGACACGACGGGCAAAGACAAGCGCAAATACGGCTTCCGCCATTTCTTCAATGCCTATCAATCGGGTGTTGGTCTGGGGCCGCAACTGGGTGCTGCCTATGGCAATGATCGCCGCGCCTATCATCTGACCGCCGACTACACCTGGGGCTGGACGCAAGAAGAATCGATGATCGCCGCGACCGAAGCGCTTGGTTGGGAGACCGTCGAAACGGTCCGGACGCCGGTGGGCGCTGGTGACTTCAGCCAGTATATCACGCCAGTCCTCAACTCTGGCGCCGACGTTCTGATTCTCAATCACTACGGGTTTGACGGCATCAACTCGTTGACCCAGGCGACCCAGTTCGGTCTTCGCGACCGTCAGGCCAACGGCAAGGATTTCCAGTTGGTCCTTCCGCTGGTTTCCGATCTCATGGCGGCTGGTGCCGGCTCGGCGATGCAGGGCGTTTACGGCACGTCGAACTGGTACTGGAGCATGCAGGATGAAGGCTCGAAAGCCTTTACCGCTTCATTCGGCGCCAAATTCGGGTCGCCCCCCAGTCAGGCGGCGCATACCGCATATGTCCAGACGCTGCTTTATGCGGATGCCGTGGAACGGGCCGGTACATTCTATCCGCCCGAGGTCATTGCCGCGCTTGAAGATTTCGAGTTCGACGGCATGGGCAATGGTCCGACCCTTTATCGTGGGTCCGATCACCAGTGCTTCAAGGACGTTCTGGTCGTTCAGGGCAAGGAGCAGCCATCCAACGAGTTCGACCTTCTCGAAGTGGTGAATACCGCCTCGCGCGACAGCGTCACCTACGATCCGTCGATCTTCGGCGGGGAGTTGGGCTCGGCCGACCCGCAAATGTGCTGATGCCGCACTGACGGTGGTTCGCATGTCCGGCCGCCGCGGTGGCCGGACAAACCTACATCTGGAGCCAAATCGATGGATGCGATTCTCGCGCAATTGCTCAACGGGCTGGACAAGGGCGGCGCTTACGCCCTGATCGCCTTGGGTCTCACTCTGGTTTTCGGCACTTTGGGTGTCGTTAATTTCGCTCACGGCGCGCTGTTCATGCTCGGCGCCTTCTGCGCGGTCACGTTCCGTGCCCTGATTACGATGGAAAGCGTCACGATCGACGAAACCCAGCTTTCGCCCTGGGGGGCTCCTCTCGAAATTCGCACGCCGATGGCCGAAACCTGGTTCGGCGATTTCGGCGCGGTACTCGTTGATTATTCGGTGCCTTTTTCGATTCTTCTGGCCATTCCTGTCATGCTGATCATCGGCGTGGCGATGGAACGGGGGCTGATCAAGCATTTCTACAAACGCCCGCATGCCGAACAGATCCTGGTGACCTTTGGTTTGGCCATTGTCCTGCAGGAAGTGGTCAAGGCGTTTTTCGGTCCCAATCCATGGCCGCAACCCATTCCGTCCGACCTGCGGGGCGCCACCGACGTGGGTGTCCTTTTCGGAATGCAGGCGGGCGCGGTCACATATCCGCTTTGGCGGCTGGTCTATCTTGGCTTTTCGCTCGCCGTTCTGGCTGCAGTGTTCGCATTCCTGCGCTTCACGACCTTCGGTATGGTGGTCCGTGCGGGCATGGCTGACCGCGAAACCGTCGGGTTACTCGGGATCAATATCGATCGCCGCTTTACGATCATGTTTGGTTTGGCGGCGGTGGTGGCGGGGCTGGCAGGCGCCATGTATACGCCGCTGCTGCCGCCCAATTACAGCCTTGGCATGGATTTCCTGGTGCTTTCGTTCGTGGTCGTCGTGGTTGGTGGGATGGGCTCGCTGCCCGGCGCTGTCGCAGCCGGTTTCCTGCTCGGCATCCTGCAGTCCTTTGCATCAATGACGGCAATCAAGGCCATCATTCCCGGTATCGACCAGATCATCATCTATGCGGTGGCTGTGATCATTCTGCTTGTTCGTCCCCGTGGTCTGCTGGGCCGCCGTGGCGTGATGGAGGCCTGAGATGGATTTCTTTCGACTCCCAAGGAACGAGTACGTCACCCTTGCCGTCTTCTCGCTGGTGGTTCTCACCATGCCGATCTGGCTTCAGCCGTTAGGGGCGGCCTATCCCGGGCTCATGCAGCAATTCACGATCTTTGCGATCTTTGCGGTGGGCTTCAATATTCTGTTTGGTCTCACTGGATATCTCAGCTTTGGCCATGCGGCCTTTCTGGGGGTCGGCTCCTATACGGCAGTCTGGTCTTTCAAGCTGCTGTCGATGGATGCCATTCCGGCGCTGATTTTCGCCATCGTCATGGCTGGCGTTTTTGCACTGGTCATCGGGTTTGTGTCGCTGCGCCGCTCGGGCATCTACTTTTCAATCCTGACCCTGGCGTTTGCCCAGATGAGCTATAACCTTGCCTATTCGGTGCTCACGCCTATCACCAACGGCGAAACGGCGTTGCAACTTGCTGGCTCTGACCCGCGCGTGCTCGACACCCTCTTTGCCGTCGGGACGTCATCGGCAATTCCTTCACCAAGCCTTCTGGGCAACACCTTGGGAGGCATGGGGGGATTTTATCTCTGTGCCGTGATCCTGCTGGTGGTATTCTTCATCGCCCAGAAGATATTCACCTCGCCTTTCGGAATGATGTTGCGCGCGGTCAAATCCAACCAGACGCGGCTGTCCTATACTGGCGTGAATACACGCCCCTATACGTTGGCCGCCTTCGTTATTTCCGGCATGTATGCCGGCTTGGCCGGTGGTCTGCTGGCGGTAACCGATCCGCTGGCTGGTGCCGAGCGTATGCAATGGACAGCTTCGGGTGAGGTGGTGCTGATGACCATTCTCGGCGGGGTTGGCACGTTGATCGGCCCGGTCATCGGGGCATGGCTGATCAAATTCATGGAAAACATCTTCTCGGCCTACAACGATCGTATCCTTCAGTTCTATTTCGACTGGATGCCCGACGGAATTCAGGACTTTGCAGTCACTGTGGCGTCGAAATTCGTGGGCGAGGGCTGGAAGCTGACGGAGGGACTGGTCTTCGTACTGGTGGTCGTGTTCCTTCCGGGCGGCATCATGGAAGGTGTCCGTCGCATCCGCTCGATGTTCGGCAACCGCCGCAAGCACCAAGAGACGCCGGCCAAACTCAGCACATCCGCAGCAGAATAGGAGATTGGTCATGGAAACCAATAAAAACGTCGTTCTGCATGTCGCCGATGTGCACAAGAATTTCGGTGGTCTGCATGCTCTTGCCGATATCGACCTGCAGGTCGAGGAGGGCCAGACCCACGCGATCATCGGCCCGAACGGGGCCGGCAAATCGACTTTGCTCAATGTCATCATCGGGCGCATTCCGCCCACCAGCGGCGCCGTGGTGTTCGACGGCACCGTGCTGACCGGAAAGCAACCACATGAAATCAATCAGTTGGGTGTCAGCCGCGTGTTTCAGACACCGGAAATCTTTTCCGATCTTTCCGTTCTCCAGAATGTCATGACGCCGGCGTTCGCAAAGCGCGACGGTGCATTCAAAATCAATCTGGCCAAGCCCTTCGAGCGAGAGACAGCATTGCGCCAGGAGGCCGAAGCGACGCTTGAAGACGTCGGATTGGTCGAGCGGCGCGGTGCCCATGCGGGCTCCCTGTCGCGCGGCGACAAACGGCGGTTGGAACTGGCGATGTGCCTCATCCAGAAGCCGCGTCTGCTGTTGTTGGACGAGCCGACGGCGGGAATGAGCCGTCATGACACCAACACGACAATCGAACTGCTCAAGAAGATCAAGAGCCGCGGCATGACCAAGGTGATCATCGAGCACGATATGCACGTCGTCTTTTCGCTGGCCGACAGGATTTCGGTGCTGGCCGGGGGCCGGATCATTGCCGAGGGTTTGCCAGAGGATGTGCGCGGCGATCCACGCGTGCAGGAAGCTTATCTGGGAGGAGCGCATTGATGAACGCCGTCTCGACAAACATGAAGCCGGAAGCGATCGCCCCTGCCGATTCACCCTTTCTCTCGGTCAAGGACGTCCACGCCTATTATGGCGAGAGCTACATCGTCCAGGGGGTGACCTTCGAGGTGCCGTATGGCCAAATTCTGGCGCTACTGGGGCGCAATGGCGCGGGCAAGACATCGACGCTGCGTACCATTGCGCGGCTCGACAATCCCAGTGTGCATCAGGGGGAGATTTGGCTCGACGGCCAGCCCATTCATGGCATGAAGGCCTTTGAAGCGGCCCGGTCCGGTATCCAGCTGGTCCCGGAAGACCGGCGGATCATTCAGGGGCTGTCGGTTGAAGAAAATCTTGCTCTTGCCCAGGTGGCACCGGGTGCTGGGTGGGACCTCGATCGCATTTACGGCCATTTCCCTCGCCTTGCCGAGCGCCGCCGGCAGGAGGGCACGACGCTGTCGGGTGGGGAGCAGCAAATGCTCGCCATTGCCCGGGCCCTGGCCAGAGACCTCAAGCTCCTGTTGCTCGATGAGCCTTATGAAGGGCTCGCGCCGGTTATCGTCCAGGAAATCGAAACCATCCTGCACGAGATCAAGGAACTGGGCATCACAACCATTATCGTGGAGCAGAACGCGATTGCGGCCCTCAAGCTGGCCGATCGGGCCGTTATCCTCGATACGGGCGAGGTGGCATTTTCGGGGAGCGCTCGCGAAGTGCTCGACAACGCCGAGTTGCGGCAAGAATACCTCGCCATTTAGGAGGATGGATATGAACAGCCAGGCCCCAATGGCGCGCCATACACGGCTCACGCCGGAGAGCTTCCAGGAGAAGTATTCAGCCTCACTGACCGATCCTGAAGCCTTTTGGGCAGAGTATGGCAAGCGTCTCGACTGGATTGAGCCCTATACCAAGGTCAAAAATACAACCTTTGCCTATCCCGACGTGTCAATCAAATGGTTCGAGGACGGTATTCTCAACGTTTCGGCCAACTGCATTGATCGGCACCTGCCGACCAATGGTGACAAGACCGCGTTGATCTGGGAACCCGACAACCCGCAAGATCGTGCTCAGCACATAAGCTTCCGGCAGCTCCACGACGAAGTCTGCCGGTTTGCCAACGTGCTCAAGGAACTGGGCGTCAAAAAGGGAGATCGGGTCACTATCTACCTGCCGATGATACCGGCAGCGACATATGCGATGCTGGCCTGTGCCCGCATCGGAGCACCACACTCGGTGGTTTTCGCCGGCTTCTCGCCCGACGCTTTGGCCGGGCGGATCACCGATGCGGATTCTACCGTCGTTATTACCGCCGACGAAGGGCGCCGGGGCGGCAAGCCCATCCCGCTCAAGGCCAATGTCGACAAGGCGCTGGAAGACTGTCCCGGTGTCTCGAAGGTTCTCGTGGTTGAAAACACCGGCGGCTCGATTGCGATGAAGGGCGGTCGCGACGTCTGGTGGCATGACGCCGCTTCGGGCGTGCAGCCGTTCTGCGTGCCCGAACCGATGAACGCGGAGGACCCGCTGTTTATCCTTTATACCTCCGGTTCGACGGGCAAGCCCAAGGGCGTTTTGCATACGACTGGCGGGTATCTGGTCTGGGCGTCGCTAACCCATGAAATGATCTTCGATCCGCGGCCTGACGACGTCTATTGGTGTTCGGCCGATGTGGGCTGGGTGACCGGGCACAGCTATATCGTTTACGGGCCGCTGGCCAATGGCGTCACCTCGCTGATGTTCGAGGGCGTTCCCAATTGGCCCGACCCGTCGCGGTTCTGGCAGGTCGTCGATCGGCATAAGGTCAACATCTTTTACACTGCCCCCACAGCCATTCGCGCACTCATGGGCGCCGGTGTCGAGCACGTCGAGAAGGCCGATCTTTCATCGTTACGTCTCATCGGAACGGTGGGCGAACCGATCAACCCTGAGGCTTGGCAGTGGTATCACAAAAATGTCGGTCGGGGCCGGTGCGAGATCGTCGATACCTGGTGGCAGACCGAAACCGGCGCCTCGATGATCATGCCGCTTCCCGGGGTCATCGCGACCAAACCGGGGTCTGCGACAAAGCCGTTTTTCGGTGTCGATCCGCTCGTTCTGACGCCTGAGGGCAAAGTGATAGAAGAGACCAGGGCGGAAGGCGTTCTGGCCATAGCCGATAGCTGGCCCGGGCAGGCGCGCACCATTTGGGGCGACCACGCGCGGTTCGTCGAAACCTACTTTTCGACTTATAAGGGGCTTTATTTCACGGGCGATGGCGTTCGGCGCGATGAGGATGGCTACTACTGGATAACCGGGCGGGTCGACGATGTGCTCAACGTCTCTGGCCACCGTCTGGGCACTGCCGAGATCGAGAGTGCGCTGGTCGCCCATCCCAAAGTTTCCGAAGCCGCGGTGGTTGGCTATCCGCACGAGATCAAAGGGCAGGGCATCTATTGCTATGTGACCCTCATGGCGGGAGAAAAAGACAGCGACGACCTCAGGGTCGAACTGCGCAACTGGGTTCGCAAGGACATCGGGCCGATCGCCTCGCCCGATTGCATTCAGTTCGCCCCGGGCCTCCCCAAGACGCGATCCGGCAAGATCATGCGCCGTATCCTGCGCAAGATTGCCGAAAACGACTTCGGTGCGCTGGGGGATACGTCAACGCTTGCTGATCCAGCGGTTGTCGATAATCTTATAGACAATCGCTTGAACCGATAGGAAACACGCGCCGCGGCATTGGCCGGCGGTGGGTATTTTCCAGGAAGAGAGCGGAGCCCCGGCCGTCGCCGGGGCTCTTTTCATGCGGGCTGCGGTTTGGTCCGGTCGTTGCGCCAAGCCAGCCAGGTATTGTGTCCCAGGATCGCAATGCAGCCCAGGAACCCGGCAATCTCGGCCGCCGGATAGGGGGACAGGCATCCAATGCCGCCCAGGCAGAGGAGCACTCTGAGAATGAGATGCATCCGGGTCTGGAAAAACCCTTCGAGCACAGCAACAAACGCCACGGTGCCGATCAGCGCCAAGGCGCCGTTCCAGACGACAGTGGGAAGTGGTCCACCTATGATGATTTCTGGGTTGAACACCATGAACATGGGGATGATGTAGAGGCCCTTGGCGAACTTCCAGGCCTGAATACTGGTCTCCATCGGACCGCTTTGTGCTATTGCTGCCGCTGCAAAACCGGCTAGCGCGACCGGTGGTGTTACGTTGGAATCCTGTGAATACCAGAACACCACAAGATGCACGATCAGCAGCGGAATGCCGAACTCCTGATTGAGGGCTGGCCCCACCAGGATGATGATCACGATATAGGCTGCGGTGACCGGCAGACCGAAGCCGAGGATCAGGCTGGCGATAAGCACGAGCAGGAGGGCCAGCAGTACGTATCCGCCAGAGAAAGCGAGCATCATCGAGGTGAATTTCAGGCCCAGCCCGGTCAGGCCGATAATGCCGACGATAATTCCGCCGATGGCGCAGGCAATCGTAACTGTCAGGGCGTTGCGCGCGCCGACCTCGCAGGCCTCAACCAGCTTCAGCCCTCCTAGCCTGAGAGCTTCACCAATCGCGGGCCGTCCGGTGCCATTCTCGCGCGGTGCGAAACGCAGCCAGTCGTAGCTTCCCTTGAGGACAGCGACGATCAGCACCGAAATAACGGCCCAAAAGCCAACCCGCATTGGCGACATGCCAACGATCAGCAAGTACATCAGGATCGCGAGTGGCACCATGAAGTGCCAGCCATTCTTCATTACCTCGCGCACTGAAGGCAATTCGCTGGCCGACATTCCTTTCATGTTCTGCTTGATGGCGATGATGTGGACGAACAGATAGACCGTGAGAAAATAGAGAAATGCCGGGAAGATCGAGACCAGAACGATGTGAAGGTAGGGAACCCCCGTGTATTCGGCGATCAGGAACGCCCCGGCGCCCATCAGCGGCGGTGTTATCTGTCCACCGGTCGAAGCGGCTGCCTCGATGCCGCCAGCCTGAGCGGGCTTGTATCCAAGGCGCTTCATCAGTGGGATGGTGAAGGGCCCGGTGGTGACCACATTGGCAATTGTCGAACCCGAGATCGAACCCATCGCCGTTGACGCAACGACCGCTGCCTTGGCCGGTCCGCCCCGGCGGCGTCCGGTTGCGGCATAGGCAAGTTCGATGAAGAACTGGCCGGCCCCGGTGACTTCAAGCACGGCACCGAACAGCACGAAAATGAAGACATAGGTTGCGGCAACACCAAGCGGGAGCCCGAAAATCCCTTCCTGTCCGAGATAGAGCTGTGCTGCCAGGCGATCGATGGGATAGCCCCGGTGACTGAGAATGCCGGGCATGATGTCGCCCAGCCATGGCAAGGGACCATTGGGGCCAGCCATGGCATAGAGGATGAAGACGATGCCGATGATGGTAATGCCTTTGCCCACCACGCGCCGGCTCGCTTCGAGCAGGGTGATAACCGCGATTACGCCCACGGTGACGTCGGTCGAACTCCAGAACCCGGCCCTGTCTATGATGTCGTTGAGAAAAACAGCGATATAGAAGCCCGATACGATCGCCAGGGCAAAAAACGCCGTATCGACCAGGGCTCCTATTGGGCCTTGCTTACGGTGCGGGCCGGCGACAGGGAACACCAGAAAGGCGATCATCAGGATAAAGCCCAGATGGATCGAACGCTGATAGAAAAGGCCGAGCGGGTTGATGCCCGCCGTGTAGAGCTGAAACAACACCAGGGCGACCGACAGAATTATCACCGCAAGGCGAATGGGCCAGGGGCGCTCGACCACGGCACTGGCCGGCGGCGGAATGTCGGGCGTCAATCGGCCCTTCTGCCGGAAGGTTGATTTCAGCATGAATTTTCTCCCTCGTGTCCTGCGCTATTCAGGACGATGCGCACGGCTTGCCGTGGCGCTATGGCAGACAAGTTCTCGTCTCGCTGATTCAGGATGATCCTGTGGTCGACCCCTGGTGCTCCGACCCGGAGCCGAAGGCAATTGTCGGGCACGGGCTCGTCGATATTTTCGATCCAGTATCCGCCTTCGGGTGCAGAAATCATGGTGCCCCGGCCCGGAATATGGCCCAGCCCTGCTGCAAAATCGGGTTGGTGGGATCGCTCGAGTACCATTTGCCCTTCGCGCGCGACAAAACAGTCGCGGACGAGGAAATGTTGGACCGAATGATTCCAGAAAATGCACCATCGCGAGCCGTTTGCGACCGGCTCCTCAAAGATGGTTTCTCCGTCTTCCCCGAAAACTTCCAGCATAAGGCCGGTGGGTTGATCGGACAGCGCCGCGGTTGACAGGGTCAGGGCGAGCACCAGGCTCGCCCCACCCATAGTGCCGTTAGGGCCGAGCATTTTCGGGAATGTCCGCTCCGACTTCCTCGTAGTAGCGGATCGCCCCGGGATGCAGCGGGATCGGTGTTGCACCCAGAGAGAATTCGACTGTCGTGTCGTTGGCTGCAGGGTGGATCGCCCGCAGATAGTCGATCTGTTCGTGCAGAAGCTTGGTCACCTGATAGGCCAGCTCTTCGTCCATGCCGGCGCTGACGACCAGTGCGTTGGGGATGCCGACGGTCGGCGTTTCAGTGTCGACGCCTTCATAGCTGTTGGCGGGAAGAACGTAGTCGGCAAAGATCGGCTCGACGTCCTTGGCCGCCGCGATTTCATCCTCACTCAACGGAATCAAACGAATTGCGCGGGCCACGGCCAGTGACATGATCGAAGACGTCGGAGGACCAACGCTCCAGATGCCGGCATCGATATCGCCATCGCGCAGGGCATCGGCGGTTTCGTTGAAGTTGAGGCGCTGTGCAGCAGCCAGATCCTCATAGGTGATGCCATTGGCGTTGAGGATAGCCTGGGCGTTGAGTTCGGTGCCTGAACCGGGCGCGCCGACCGAAACGCGTTTGCCGACCAGGTCGGAAAGGCCTTCGATGTCGGAATCGGCGGGGACGACGATCTGCACGGCGTTGGGATATAGGGCGCCCAGGGACAGGATATCGACCTGCCGGCCTTCCAGCGCTCCCGTTCCTGTATATGCCTGATAGACGGTATCGCCGAGGGCGATTGCGAAGTCCGCGGCTCCCTGCTGTATCAGAGCCATGTTCTCGACCGAAGCGCCGGTAACTTCGGCAACAGCGCTGTAGCCTTCGAGATTCTCGGTGATCAGCTCGGCAAGGCCGCCACCAATCGGATAATAGGCGCCGCCGGTTCCACCGGTTGCGATGGAGAGTTGCTGTTGGGCGAACGCGGGTGCGCTCACCGCCAGCGCGCCGATTACGGCGCAGGCTGTCAGAAGTTTCATTGTATCCTCCCAATTGCAGCCCCTGGGACTGCCTGGTTCCTCTCTAGCGCCGGGCTCCCGGTCGCCACACCCGCCGCGCTTCCTCTGCATGGCCGGTAATGCATTTACTGCAATCGCTGTGCCAAACAGCGCGATGATTTTTCGATTCCAGAAAATCCTTTCATTTCAAGTGATTGGGGTTTTGGGTGACTATTTTGAATCAACGGCGTCAGCAAGAATTTGCCGATGTTTGGTAACAGCGAGCAATTTATTGCCGATGTTGGTCTTCGGCCTCCCGTCTCCGGATGCCAAGTCGCGTCATTTTTTCGTTGAGCGTCCTGCGGGGGACCCCGAGCTTTTCGATCACCTCGCTGATACGGCCGCCGCTGTCGGCCAAGGCGCGCTCGATTATACGACGCTCAAAGGCCTCGAGCTGCTGGGCCAGGGGCATGATGTCAGCAAGTTCGATGGGACGGGCGATATCGGACGCCGCAAAACTGCTCAAGCCGAGCGCATGCCGCTCGGCCACGTTTCGCAGTTCACGCACATTGCCGGGCCAGTCATGCCGTATCAGTGCATCGAGCGTGGCTCCTTTGAGTGGCCGCGGTTCGCGATTGTGGCTGCGCGCCGCTTCCCCTGCGAAATACTCGAAAAGAAGCGGAATATCATCGCGCCGGTCGCGCAACGGCGGGATGGTGAGTTCGACGACCGAAAGCCGGAAATAGAGGTCCGAGCGAAAGGCACCCGCGTTGCTTTCGGCTTTCAGATCGCGCTTTGTGGCAGCGATGGTGCGAAAATCGACAGGAATTGAGCTGTTGGATCCAAGGCGTTCGATGGCGCGTTCCTGCAGCGCTCTCAACAGCTTGGCCTGCATTGTCAAAGGCATCGATTCAACTTCGTCGAGCAGAAGAGTGCCCCCGTTCGCGTGCTCGATCTTGCCGATCCTGCGGCCTGCAGCGCCGGTAAAGGCGCCGGCTTCGTGCCCGAACATTTCGGTTTCCACCATGGTATCGGGGATGGCCGAGCAATTGACGGCGACGTAATTGCCGGTCGAGCGGCGGCCCAGCTCGTGCAGGCATCGCGCTATGAGATCCTTGCCCGATCCGGTTTCCCCATAGAGCACGACGCTCACATCGGTTGCGGCGATTTCCGAAACCGCTTCGCGAAGGCGCTCGATCTCGCGCGATGTGCCCAGAATTCTGTTGCGCAAGCCATCGGAAGGGGCAGTCGAGGCCAGGTGCCGGTTTTCCAATACTAGACGACGTTTTTCGGTCGCGCGGCGGACTGTCTGGGCGAGGCGCTCAGGATCGAAAGGCTTCTCGATGAAATCATAGGCGCCGATCCGCATCGCCTCCACGGCGCTTTCGATGTCGCCCTGACCAGTCATGAGGATCACGGGTATGTCGGGATCGATTTCCAGGATTTGTCGCAACAATTCCATCCCGTCCATGGATGGCATGCGCAAGTCCGTAAGAACGATACCGTTGAGCCCTGCCGAGATGTACTCAAGAGCCGATTGGCCCGATGCGAAGCTTCGTGCATCATGACCGGCAACGCCGAGCCATTGCTGGACGGAATGACGCATGGGCTCTTCGTCGTCGACAAAAAAGACGGTTTGACGTTCAGCCATTATCGGCCACCTCGGTTGGCGATGGCGACGATGCTTCGTCCACCGCAACCAGTTCCACTGTAAGGACGGCACCGCCCTCGGGGTGGTTTGCGGCCCTGAGCGTGCCACCGAATTCGTGGATGATCTCATAGGAAATCGTCAGCCCCAACCCCAGGCCGGCCCCCGATGGCTTGGTGGTAACGAAGGGATCGAACAGCGTTTCCAGAATGGCGGGGTCAAAGCCGGGACCATGGTCTCTGACCTCGATGAAGATGCGCCCGTTTGCGGTATGCATGGAAACTTCGACGACCGGCTCTGGCGCTTCTTGCACGGCATCGATGGCATTGCGCACCAGATTGATGATCACCTGTTCAAGCCGTACGTCATTTCCGCGCGTAAAGGCGGGAACAATCGACTTCCTTATCGTGATGGCATCGGCCTGCAATTGAACGTCAACAAGGTCGAGAGCCTTGTGAACGGCCCTGTCCGCCGAAATCACTTCGGCCGGCCCCATTCCTTCCTTGCGCGCGAACGATTTGAGGTGTGAGGTGATCCGTCCCATGCGTACAGCGAGATTGTCCACCTTTTCGAGATTGTCGAGAATGGCGCCCGGGTCGCCCAGCGGCACGAAAACCCGCGTTGTGGCGATATAGGTGCGCATCGCCGTAAGGGGTTGATTGATCTCGTGCGCGATGGCGGCGGACATCTGTCCGAGCGCAGCCAGCTTTCCGGCCTGTATCAAATCGTTCTGGGCACTGCGGAGCTCACGTTCGGTGCGCCGACGCTCCTCGACCTCGACATGGAGGGTGTCGTTGACCTCACGTAATGCGCTCGTGCGTTCCGCCACGCGCTGTTCAAGGTCGGCCCTTGCGGCTCGTTCGATGGCCAGGCTGCGTTGACGCTGTGCGAGATAGAACAGGATGGCGATCACCAATGCCGAGCCTGTTGCGCCGATCATCGTGCCGTCGCGTCTTGCGTCAGCGACGCTCGAGAGGTCCGTGAGCTGGTTTACCGTCCAACCGAGCTCCGGGATATGGACAGTCTGGCGCAAAAAGCTCCCATTGTCCGGCAGGCCCTCAGCCCAGACCTGATCTCCGTCGGGTGTATGCTCGTCCATCCGCAATTGTTCGATTTCGGTCCCGGCATACTGCCGGGTGCTTTGGATGCGGGTGATCGCCGTCTCGTCGACCGGCGCAAGCGAGCGGTATTTCCATTCGGGCCTGCTGGCGAGGAAGATGATGTCATTCTCATCGGTCACCATGATGTGCTCGGCGGCCCGGGCCCAAATCGCTTCGAGGTCGTCGAATTCGATCTTGGCCACTGCGACGCCGGCCGGCTGCGTGCTTCCGACAGCACGGGCGATGAAATAGCCGGCTCTTCCGGTGGTGACGCCTATGCCGAAATAGGTACCCTCACCGTTTGCTATGGCCTGCGTGAAATAGGACCGGAAGCCATAATACTGGCCGACGAAGCTTCCTTGGGTGTTCCAGTTGCTGGCTGCCAGCGTATATCCGTCAGGTCTCATGACATAGAGTGCGGCGGGGCTACCTGATGCTTCGATCGTCTCGAGCTTGCGATTGAGCGCATCGATCACATCCGGGGCAGGCTGGGCGAGGGTGGCCTGCACGTCCGGGTCGAGCGCGAGCACCAATGGGAAATGAGCGTTTTGGGCGATGGTGTCGCTGATCGTCTGAGCGACGAGTTCGGCCCTGGTTTCGCCGGTGGAGCGGGCGGTACTGAGTGCCGATCGCTCCCATATGACGCGGGTGGCCAATGCGCTGGTGACGACCACCAGCGCTGCCAACACGATCTGCAGATATTGGCGCAGCCTGTCTTTCCTCATCCCGTTCGAAGGTTAGCGACGGCAGAACCTCCTGCCTAGTCCTAAACAGCGGCGCATGACGGATGGCGGGCGATCGGATGCGAAGGGAGCGGAAGGCGAACACGCCGAGCTTCGCCCGTGAGGTGGGTGGTTAGGACTTTGGTTGGTCTGGACGCCCGATGTCCCAAAGCATAAGCAGGATTGAAAGACCCATTTTGGAGGCAGCTCGTGGCGCGTATGACTCTTGAAACCTGGATCGCGCAAAGCGGTTTTGACCGAACCATCGGCGCAATTTTTGGGATGGTCGCGGACTGCGCTGTCGAGATTTCCGTCGCGCTGCGGGTGGCGTCGGCCGCCGGAGATACCGGAGCCGCACAGGCGGTGAACGTTCAGGGAGAAGTGCAGAAAAAGCTCGATGTCGTCGCCAACGATATTTTCTTGAGCCGCGGTGCGGCCAGCGGAGTTCTCGCTGCGATGGTGTCGGAGGAACTGGACGAAATAGAACTTGTGGCCGGAGCCGGCAATGCGCGCCATGCACTGGTCTTCGATCCACTCGACGGATCATCCAACCTCGAAATCAATGGGGCGGTGGGTTCGATTTTTTCGGTGCTTGACCTGGGCAAGAGTTCAGAGATCTCTGCCGTGGACGTATTGCAGCCGGGAAAAAAACAGGTTGCCGCCGGATATGCGCTTTACGGCCCGGCCACAATGTTGGTGCTGACAACGGGGCAGACGGTAACGGTGTTCAGTCTCGATGAGGCAAGCGCCGAGTTCGTCATGGTTCGGGACAAGGTCGAAATTCCGGCGGAGGCTGCCGAGTTCGCTATCAATGCCTCCCGGCAAACGCGATGGTATGCGCCGACCCGGGCCTTCATTGACGCCTGCATTGCCGGCAAATCCGGCCCGTTCGGCAAGTCCTACAACATGCGCTGGTGTGCAGCCATGGTCGCCGATCTGCACCGTATCCTGTACCGGGGCGGGGTCTTTCTCTATCCCGAGGACGAGGACATCAGGGGCAAGGGTGGGCGCCTTCGCCTGCTCTATGAAGCCAATCCCATGAGCATGATCATCGAAGCAGCCGGTGGCGCCTCGAGCACTGGGACCGAGCGCCTGCTCGATATCGAACCTTCCAGCCTGCACCAGCGAATCGGCATCATCATCGGCTCACGTGCCGAGGTGGAACGCGCGAAATCGTTCTATTGAGGCGGTTCCAGTTGCTTAACGTCCGGTAAACCCTTTCAGACAGTTTTGCCGAAACTGCGTAAGTTTACTGAAAATCCATTCCGTTACTGTGTGATCTACGTAGAACCGGCAATGCCGGTCGCAATCGTGCGGTTTATTTGGTGCAAGATGCGCCGGAAATGGACGAACGGGCATGGGACGCAGTTTGTTGGACTTGGTCCGGCGCGAGGATGGCGTCGTGGCGGTTATTTTCGCAGTTATGGCGATACCGTTCATTGCGATGGCCGGATGGGCCGTGGATTACGTGCGTTTGCAGCACGTGCAGGAAAAGCTGCAGATTGAAGCGGACGCCGCAGCCCTCAATGCCCTGATTGAGGACGTTGAATGGGAGGTCGTCCACGATTCCGCCATTGCCGAGCTTGGCCGCAATTATGATGGAAACTGGGCGGATGAAATCGAGGTGACCGGTGGCTGGCTGAGTGAGTTCGATTTCGAAGTCGTTGCCGAAGCCGACGTTCCGCTCGCATTCATCAGGCTCCTCCCGGGCGTTGGCGACACCCAGCATGTCCGGGTTACTGCTGTTGCGCGAGTATCGGAGCCGGAGCTGCACTATAGCCCTCCCGAATTCACCGCGCTGGAATTTGAAGCCTGGGACTTCAACCGTCTATGGCTCTATTGCTATTGGCCCGATCGGCCGATCAACGATCCGACGCGACCCCGTCGTACGCAGATGGTGCCTATCGCCGACAATGGCGGATCGGTGTTTACGCCTGATCCGGGCGATCCGCGCGACGAAGATTCCCCGATTGAGGATTCCAATCTGCGCTCGATGTACGAAACAAGGACGATGCTGGGAACCGAACAGCTGGATACACAAGAGCAGGGAATCTGGCGCCAGATCAGCGGCGGAAGCGGGACGAGCCGGCGATACACGTACCTGATGCCGCAATGTCCGAGCGGGTCCTATCTGAGCATGCGTCTCGAGAACGTACGTGAGGCCCTTGAAGGCGTTCGGCGCGGATGGCACACAGCCGCGCGCTGGGACAGCGGCGGAACGCGTTACAATCACTATTCCGATACTGTTTCTGCAAGCGGCGAGGCCGATGACTATACCGGTTTGGGCTCGATTACGATTCTTGAGACGATCATCTGCGATACGCTCATTCAGTGCAGAACCAATCCAAGTTCCGGCGGTCTGATTCCGCCACGCCAAACCGGCAGAGACCCGCAGGAGGCCATGGAAGGGTGCACGCCCGGGCGCTTCATGTACTATGGGTGGGAAGACAGGCCACCTGAAGGCGGCGGCTCGGACCGGGACTATGACGATATTCGTGTTGTCATGGCCTGCCCGCAGGAAGTTTCGAGCGGTGAACGCAACGCGAGATTGCTCATTTAACCCTCCGGGAGGTTGCTGACGACCGTCGTCGGGGAGTGCTCTAACCCTTGCGCGAAAAACCACTTGTTTCTCATCGTGCAACCGGGTAAACGCCCCCGCAGTTCTAATTCTCGATTAACGGTTGTGAGCAATGGGCAAGGAAAAATTTTCTCGTAACAAGCCGCACTGCAACATC
>CENV01061227.1_pt1 | contig 36314 bp, 29 predicted proteins | sample 530231 | NCBI WGS metagenome assembly CENV01 (sample SAMEA2619815, study PRJEB7988) | marine metagenome | biome: marine biome (ENVO:00000447); feature: surface water layer (ENVO:00002042); material: "saline water (ENVO:00002010), including plankton (ENVO:xxxxxxxx)" | depth 5 m
CGGCAGAACAGCCTCTACTGGGTCAGTTTTCGGTCAGCGGCAACATGTGAGGTAGTACTGGAAGCCAGTGTTGGCTTGATAGACCAGGTGGGGGACACCCGTTTTGCTTTGGCGCTTGGACATGATGGCATACCTTTTGGATTCACAGACGGACTGTGAGTAATCCAATGCCATCAAATCTGGGCTGAAACCCGCGTTCTAGACGGGTTTCAGTGTTGAATTGGGCCGGGGTCACCCTAACCTGATAGCTAATCCATTGAATCTACTTGATTTTCTAAGAATTAAAATTCACAGGGATACACACAGGGATACAAGAAGCCGTCTGTTGGCTGTTTTTTAAGGCCATTCCCGTACTGCAAAGCGGACTGCCATCCAGGCATCTGAACCGCCGTCGAAAGTACCCAAGGAACCACGAAGAACGCAGTCACGACCCTAGACTCAACGCCCAGCCCTATTCCGAATATGGAATGGATGGCCTACCCTCCAGCCATCTATGGCTGAACACAGGGACGCGCGCAATGGCTATCCAAAACCAATTCCGGAAGCCATTGGTGCTTTCCGGCGTCTTGCTTGCATTCCTAGCCTGGCCATTCATGGCTTCAGCACAGCTACAGAAGTGCACTGACCCTGTCACAGGAAAAACCACCTTCTCGGATCGGGGCTGCAGCTCAGGCGAAGAAATGACTTCGATCCGGGTCGCTCCGGCCAACAGCATCGACGGCTCCCAATATCGGCAACAGCAAGCCGACTCCAGTTACCCCGACGCCAACCAGTTTCAACAGGAAGCACCCTCGGGTATCAGAGTGGGCGGAGTCGGCTCAAGTAGCGACGCCGACCGCCAACGCCAAAAGCTCTGCAAGGAAGCGTCCACACCCCACAAGGGCGCACATGGATTGACCGTCGCACAGCGTGCTCATGCTGCCCAGTTGTGTGCGGGCATAAGTCTCACCGCCCCTACACCCCATACAGCACCAGCACCAGCAGCCGCACCCGCACCCGCACCAGCGGGCATCACAAGCTGTGACACAGGTGGCTGCTGGGACACCAACGGCATGCGCTACAACAAAGGCGCTGGCACAACCCACTTCCCCGCCAATGGCGGCCACGCCTGCCAACTAATCGGCGGGCAAATGATCTGCCCTTGAGACATCTTCCGAAGCCCTCGCGCGCGCGTATCTGTCTCACAGGCTTCTGCGTGGCAGCTCCAAGCCCGTCTTTGGGAAACACGTATTTCCGTGGATACCGAGCTGGATACCAAGCCTGGATACCGCCATTCAGCCTGTAACCTCGCCTGTAACCATGCAGCCACCCCGCAGCTGAAAAACGCGGTTTTCCGTGGTAACCAGCTTGTTAACCGGCATCTGTTAACCAGGGATTTGGTACTAACCTGGGCGCTAACCAAACCGCATAAACCGTGCGCACCAGCCTGCGTACCGCCCCACTGCGTACCTCACACGCAGGTGATCCGTTTTCGGGCTGAACTCCGCAGGCGTAGCAGGGTAAAGTGCAGCTTTTGCCGCCTCACCCAGGAGCAGTAGCGTGAACACGGAAAACCATTCCCAGACGGCCGCTTTTCTCTGGTCCATCGCAGACCTGCTGCGCGGTGACTTCAAGCAGTCCCAGTACGGTCGCATCATCCTTCCACTTCGAGCTGGGCTGCTCGCCCAATTACAGCTTCAAATTTAAACAGTACTCAGTGATCACCGGGCGTTAACCGAGCAGAGAACGCCAGGTTTGCTCCTGGGTATTAAGCCCTGGCTAAGCATCAAACAAATGGGAAAGAACAAGATGGCACAGAACGACACCGCCAAAAACGGCAACGGAGGCAACCTCGGCTTCGAGGCTGACCTCTTCAGAGCCGCCGACAAGCTGCGCGGCAACATGGAACCGTCCGACTACAAGCACGTCGCGCTCGGGCTCATCTTCCTGAAGTACATCTCGGATGCTTTCGAGGCCAAGCACAAGGCTCTGTTGGCCGAGGATGCGCAGGCCGCCGAGGACAAGGACGAGTACCTCGCGGACAACGTGTTCTGGGTGCCTAAGGAGGCACGCTGGTCGCACCTGCAGGCCAACGCCAAGCTGCCCAGCATCGGCACCTTGATCGATGACGCGATGCGCGCCATCGAGAAGGACAACGAGTCGCTCAAGGGCGTGCTGCCCAAGGACTACGCCCGACCCGCGCTCAACAAGGTGATGCTGGGCGAGCTGATCGACCTGATCTCCGGCATCGCGCTCAATGAGGAAGGCGATCGCTCGAAGGACATTCTCGGGCGCGTGTATGAGTATTTCCTGGGCCAGTTCGCCGGTGCCGAAGGCAAGCGCGGCGGCGAGTTCTACACGCCACGCTCCGTGGTGCGCGTCCTGGTTGAAATGCTCGAACCGCTGCCTGATCCCGCGCGGGGCGTGGCTGGCCGAGTGTACGACCCGTGTTGTGGCTCTGGCGGGATGTTCGTGCAGTCGGAAAAGTTCGTGCAGGAGCACGGCGGGCGAATTGGCGACATCGCCATCTACGGCCAAGAGTCGAACTACGTGACGTGGCGGCTGGCCAAGATGAACCTGGCCGTGCGGGGCATCGACTCTGACATCCGCTGGAACAACGAGGGCAGCTTCCACAAGGACGAACTGCGCGACCTCAAGGCCGACTACATCCTCGCCAACCCGCCGTTCAACATCTCCGACTGGGGCGGCGACCGCCTGCGTGAAGACGTGCGCTGGAAGTTCGGCGTGCCGCCCGTGGGCAACGCCAACTACGCGTGGCTGCAACACATCTACCACCACCTCGCACCCAACGGCACGGCGGGCGTGGTGCTGGCGAATGGCTCGATGAGCTCCAACCAGTCTGGTGAAGGCGAGATTCGCAAGGCGATGCTTGAGGCCGACGCGGTGGACTGCATGGTGGCGCTGCCTGGGCAGCTATTTTACTCCACACAGATCCCCGCTTGCCTGTGGTTCCTGGCCCGGAACAAAAATCCGGGCAAGGGCCTGCGTGACCGGCGCGGGCAAGTGCTGTTCATCGACGCCCGCAAGCTGGGCGTCCTGGTGGATCGCACACGACGCGAACTCACCAATGAGGAAGTCCAGAAAATTGCTGATACCTACCACGCTTGGCGTGGAGAAGATGGCGTCGGTGAGTACGCTGACGTGGCGGGCTTCTGCAAGTCCGCTTCGATGGAAGACATCCGCAAGCACGGCCATGTGCTGACACCGGGGCGCTACGTCGGCGCGGCGGATGTGGAAGACGACGGCGAACCCTTCGAGGAGAAAATGGCGCGGCTATCCGCGCTGTGGCGCGAGCAGCGGGCAGCCGCAAGCGAGCTGGATACGGCGATTGAAGCCAATCTCAAGGAGCTTGGGTATGGCGAATGAATGGGAAGCTTCTACGGTTGGGGACTTTTGCCCGTTCATTTATGGAAAGGCTTTGCCGGAACGATCTCGTATGCCCGGTGTGTTCCCTGTAATTAGCTCTGCGGGTATCAGTGGGTCGCATAACGAGCCCCTGGTAACGACAGGTGGAATTGTGATTGGCAGAAAAGGCACTGTTGGCAGCGTGACTTTGAGCAAGTCCGCATTCTGGCCAATTGATACCGCCTTCTACATTGCAGATGAACCGCAGCGTGACTTGAGGTTCACTTACTATCTGTTGAAGACGCTGGGACTGGATCGCATGAACTCTGATAGTGCGGTCCCCGGTCTTAATCGAGACAATGCACACGCCCGGACGATCTTTGTGCCGGGACTTCAAGAACAACGTTCCATCGCCCACATTCTCGGCACGCTGGACGACAAGATCGAGCTCAACCGCAAGCAGAACGAAACGCTGGAGGCGATGGCCCGCGCCCTGTTCAAGGCGTGGTTCGTGGACTTCGAACCTGTGCGCGCCAAGATGGAAGGCCGCTGGCAGCGCGGCCAATCGCAGCCCGGCCTGCCCGCCCACCACTACGACCTCTTTCCCGACCGACTCGTTGAATCGGAGCTGGGGGAGATTCCGGAGGGGTGGCGTCATTCGACGATTGGCGAAGAGGTGACGGTCTGCGGCGGATCGACCCCCAGCACCAAGGAGCCCGAGTTTTGGGAAGGCGGGCACCACTGCTGGGCCACGCCCAAAGACCTGTCTTCCCTGAGGTTTCCCGTCCTGCTGGATACGGATCGCAAGATCACGAATGCTGGACTTTCTAAGATCAGTTCCGGCCTCTTACCGGTTGGCACAGTGCTGTTGTCCTCTCGCGCACCCATCGGCTATATGGCGATTGCCGAGGTTCCGACGGCAATCAACCAGGGTTTCATCGCGATGAAATGCGACGGCGTTCTGCCAAACGTGTTTGTTTTGGCGTGGTGCCGGGAAAGCATGGATGCCATCGTCGGCAATGCCAACGGCTCTACATTCCAGGAGATCAGCAAAAGCAACTTTCGACCGCTCCGCGTCGTAGTTCCTTCCGATCCGGTGCTGACAAGTTTCACAAGGTCGGCTGACTCCCTTTATCGACAAATGGCGGAGAACGAACGTGAGTCCCGCTCCCTCGCCCAACTCCGCGACACCCTGCTGCCCAAACTCATCTCCGGCGAACTGCGTGTCCCGGAAGCCGAGCGCATCGTCGGAGCGGTCGTATGACTTTGGATTGGTGCCCCGGCATTCGCGAGGCCTGCGGCCATTGGCACGACGCGCCGATGTTGCAACAGACCTTCGAGGCAATGGAGCGCAATCTGGAGCAGAACAACGATGCGTGCATCGACTGCGCCAAGACCGTTGTCGAGGTGGTGTGCCGGGTGGTGGTTGACAGCTTCCACACTCCACAAGCTCCGCTGAAACCGGTACAGGAAACGCCCTCGCTTTCGGATTGGCTAAGTTCGGCGATTCGCGCGCTCAAGCTGGGCGACGTGCGCGATGACAAGTTCAAGAAGCTTGTGTCCAGCCATCACAAGCTGGCCGACGCACTGAACGACCTACGCAACAAGGCAGGCCCCGCCAGTCACGGCAAAGATCCGTATCTGGCGCGGTTGGCAGAGCACCACCGACGCAGTGCCGTGCTGGCGGCCGATGCCATCGTGGCCTTTCTGCATCAGGCCTATCTGGATGCGCAGCTCGACCCGAGCAGCTCGCGCGAGCCGTGGGAGCGATTCGCAACAGACAACGCGCTGATCGACGCGCACGTGGGGCTGGCAGTGGACGCCGAGGACGGCGACTCACCAACCTTGCGCTTCCTGCTGCCGGGGGGTGATGAGCTACCCATCAACATCGAAGTCAGCCGTTTGCTTTATCAACTGGATCGGGACGCCTACGTCGAGGCGTTGAATGCTGCGCGCGGGGCTCCGGCTCCAGTGGTGGAGCCCGTCGAAGAACAAGGAGAACCGTAATGGCGTTTCTGTCGGAGGCCGCCGTAGAGCTGGCACTACTGGAGCAGTTGCGAGGGCTGGGATACAGCATCGAACGCGAGGAAGACATCGGCCCCGATGGCCACCGACCGGAGCGCGAGAGCCACGATGAAGTCGTGCTCAAGAAGCGGTTCGAGGACGCGGTTGCACGCCTGAACCCGGGTCTGCCGCTGGAGGCGCGTCAGGACGCCGTGCGGCGCGTGATGCAGTCCGAACTGCCCTCGTTGCTCGAAGAAAACCGCCGCCTCCACAAGCTGATCACCGAAGGCGTGGATGTGGAGTACTACGCCAATGACGGCACCCTCACGGCGGGCAAAGTCGCGCTGATTGACTTTGAGCGGCCAGAGCAGAACGACTGGCTTGCGGTAAGTCAGTTCGTGGTCATCAATGGCCAGAACAACCGGCGGCCCGATGTGGTGGTGTTCGTCAACGGCCTGCCGCTGGGCGTGATCGAACTGAAAGCGCCGGGCAGCGCCGGGGCGCATCTGCTGGGCGCGTTCAACCAGTTGCAGACCTACAAGCAGCAGATCCCGCAGCTGTTCAACACCAACGCGCTGCTGGTCACCTCGGACGGCATTGCGGCACGGGTGGGTTCGCTGTCGGCAGACCTTGAGCGCTTCATGCCCTGGCGCACCACCGACGGTACGGACGTTGCCCCCAAGGGTGCGCCGGAGCTTTCAACACTGATCGAGGGCGTGTTCGAGCAGCGCCGCCTGCTTGACCTGCTGTGCTATTTCACAGTCTTCGGGGAAACCGGGTCGGGCCTGGCCAAGATCATTGCGGGCTACCACCAGTTCCACGCGGTGCGGCACGCGGTGAACAGCACGGTGACGGCGTCTTCGCCGCAGGGCAATCAGCGGGTCGGGGTCATCTGGCACACCCAAGGCTCAGGAAAAAGCCTGCTGATGGCGTTCTACGCCGGGCAACTGGTCAAACACCCGGCAATGGCCAACCCGACGCTGGTGGTGCTGACCGACCGCAACGATCTGGACGATCAGCTCTTCTCGACGTTCTCGATGTGCCGCGACCTGATTCGGCAGACGCCGGTGCAGGCCGAGAGCCGCGAAGATCTACAAAAGGTTTTGAGCCGGGCATCCGGCGGCGTGATTTTCACGACGTTGCAGAAGTTCGGCGAGATCGCGGAGCCGTTCACCACGCGACGCAACGTGGTCGTGATCGCCGATGAAGCGCACCGTAGTCAGTACGGCTTCAAGGCCAAGGTGGATGCGAAGACTGGCGAAATCTCCTACGGCTTCGCCAAGTACCTGCGCGACGCCCTGCCGAACGCATCCTTTATTGGCTTTACCGGTACGCCCATCGAGGCGGACGACGTCAACACCCCGGCAGTGTTCGGCAACTACATCGATGTCTACGACATCAGCCGTGCTGTCGAGGATGGCGCGACCGTGCCGATCTACTACGAGTCGCGGCTGGCGCGCATAGAACTAGACGAGGAAGAAAAGCCGAAGATCGACGCCGAGGTCAACGAATTAACCGAGGAGGACTCCGAGGTCGACCAGGAGCGTTTCAAGAAGAAGTGGTCAACGGTCGAAGCCCTGGTTGGCAGCGACAAACGCCTTGCACTGGTTGCCAAGGACATGGTCGCCCACTTCGAGGATCGCGTAGCCGCCCTCGACGGCAAGGCGATGGTGGTGTGTATGAGCCGCCGCATCTGCGTCAAACTCTACGATGAGATCGTCAAGCTGCGTCCGGACTGGCACAGTGCGGATGACAACGCGGGCGCAGTCAAGATCGTGATGACGGGCGCAGCAAGCGACCCGCAGGAGTGGCAGCAGCACATCGGCAACAAGGCCCGGCGCGATCTGCTGGCCAAGCGTGCCCGCGATCCCAAAGACCCGCTCAAGCTGGTGATCGTTCGGGATATGTGGCTGACCGGCTTTGACGCGCCGTGTATGCACACGATGTACGTCGACAAGCCGATGCAGGGCCACGGACTGATGCAGGCAATTGCGCGCGTGAACCGCGTGTTCCGCGACAAGCCTGCCGGACTCATCGTTGACTACATCGGCATTGCGCAAAACCTGAAGTCGGCGCTGCAGCAGTACTCCAAGAACGACCAGGAAAACACCGGCGTTGACGAAGCGCAGGCCATCGCAGTGATGATGGAGAAGTACGAGGTCGTGCGGGACATGTACCACGGCTTCGACTACGTATCTGCGATGAGCGGTACGCCACAGGAGCGCCTTGCGATGATGGCGGGCGCCATCGAGTGGATTCTCGACCTGCAGCAGAAGCTGGCAGCGAAAGAGAAGACCAAAGAAGGCAAGAAGAACGCTCACCGTCGATACCAGGACGCAGTGCTGGCGCTGTCCAAGGCGTTCGCCCTGGCGTCCGCCTCGGACGAGGCTCGCGAAATCCGCGAGGAGGTGGGCTTCTTCCAGGCGATTCGTGCAGCGCTGGTCAAGAGCAGTACTGGCTCCGGAGTGACCCAGCAAGAGCGCGAGTTGGCCATCCAGCAAATCGTCAGCCGTGCAGTAGTCTCGACCGAGATCGTGGACATCCTGGCCGCTGCGGGCATCAAGAGTCCCGACATCTCCATCCTCTCGGACGAATTCCTCGCCGAAGTGCAGCAGATGGAGAGGAAGAACCTTGCGCTGGAAGCCTTGCGAAAGCTGATCAACGACGGCATTCGCTCGCGCAGCAAGGCCAACGTGGTGCAGACCAAGGCGTTCTCGGAACGATTGGAGGACGCGGTAGCGCGCTACCACGCCAACGCCATCACCACCGCCGAGGTGCTGCAGGAGCTGATCCAGCTGGCCAAGGACATCCGTGCGGCGCGCCAGCGTGGCGAAGAGTCCGGGCTGTCAGATGAAGAGATCGCCTTCTACGACGCCCTGGCCGAGAACGAAAGTGCTGTGCAGATGATGGGTGATGACACGCTTCGGCTGATCGCTCATGAGCTGCTGATCAGCCTGCGTGAAAACGTATCGGTGGACTGGGCTCACCGTGATTCGGCGCGAGCGAGAATGCGGGTACTGGTGAAGCGCATCCTGCGAAGGTATGGCTTCCCACCTGATCTCCAGGACTCTGCCGTGCAAACAGTGCTACAGCAGGCTGAGGCGCTGTCGTCTGGGTGGAGCGTTTCGAGATGACCGACGTAGGTGAGCAGGCTGAGTAAGAGAGCTCGCTTTTCAGCGAAGTGGTAGCACGGAGTAGCACACTGCCCAAGGTACCCGATCAGCTCGACTGACTCAGTCCGCTGACAGGCCTCCACGCACGACAGTCGCCGCCGCGAATGGCGACAGACTGTCGTGGCAGTTCGCCAACCATTATTCCTCCAGGATGTAGGAATCCGGCCAGCGCCAGCGAGCCGCCTCCAAGGCTTCTGCATGAGTCATTGGCTCGCCGATCATCGTGCAGAGCGATTCACCGTTGCGGGTGATGTGCCAATGGCTGCGGCGCTCCAGGCCGTCGTTCGCGGCCAGTTCAGCCAACAGCTCCAGGCGGTGCACCTTGATGTACTTGCGCACGTTCGGCGTAAGTCGTGATGCAGGGGAAACGACGAGACGATTCCCGGCAATCTTGGCGGAAACGCCGTGCTCGCGGAGGAAGTCGATAGCGGCGCTCATTACAGTTCCTCCTTATCGTTTTCATCCCACAGCGGCAGTGCTTCCTCTTCGACATGAGGGGGTGTTCTATCCGCCACACCGCCACAATCCTCGCCAGCCGTGGCTTTCGGGCTGTTTCGATCCGCCACGGCCGGGTGTTGTGTGGCGCTTTTAATATCGCTGCAAGCCGCGTGGTTGCTGGTTTGTGGCGGTGTGGCGGATGTTTTAGGGGTATCGGTGGGCAGGTAGCGTTTAAAGGCCTCCTCGAATTGCTCTCGTTTGTAGCCCTTCGGCGTTTTCAGACCAATGCGAACGTTTCCCGACTTGATGCTAAATTCAGAAAGCCGCTTGGCGAGCTGGTGCGATGTCATGGGCTTGCCCCGATTCCAGGCAGCCCACGGTGCTTCCTCGTCTTCAGCCAGAGCTTCCAGCAGGTCAGCAGTTGACAGACGGTCGGCGCGGCGGTTGTCGAAGGCGTCTCGGATCGAAGTCAGCAGTTCGGCGCCGATGCTTGGGGCGTCTTCCTCCAGACCGTGAAGGGTTACAGCAGCGATGCGAGCCAGCCGTGGCCAATTACCCCCGGCCAGCTCGGCAATGGCCAGCAGCGGCTCCCAACAGTCGTTCGCACGATCATTCAGGCCCTCCACCTCGGCAGGTCTGGCCGTGCGGATGGCCTCTCGATTGTCGATAGCGAAACGCGCCAGCTTGCTGGCCAGTTGAGTAAAGACGGCGGGGTTGGCGTGGCGCATCTTGACCGTGCGTTCGCCTGGCAGCTTGCGGCGCAGGCGAAGCGGAATGCTGCGGTCGGCCAGGGTGTCGGCAATCTTGCCGATACCACACAGCGCCTTGGCTCCCCACACGTTGAAGCGGGTTGGCATGTGATCGTCGCCCACGCAGCGAATCACGAATGCTGTGTCACGGGTGAAGCCCGCATTGAGAATGCCACGCGCTTCGTCGTGGGCATCAAGGAAAGCGTCCACCTCGTCAATCAACAGTGTCGGGGTCCACAGCTCCAAGGCGCGGAACAGCGCAGCCGGGGCGATGTTAGAAACAGCCAGCGGACGGCAAGCTAGGCGTGCCAATACGCCAAGCAAGACAGTCTTTCCGCAACGCTTCTCCGGGGCGGTGATGTTGGCAATGGGCGCCACGTTTACCACCTCCACAAACCATGTGAAGGCAGCCCAGAGCGCAGCGGCATGAATAGTCGCGGGGTCGGCTATCACATGAGTGCGAATGGCGCTGGCCAGGTTTTCCAGGAGTTCGACACCGTCCACCGGGTCAGGCCACAGTGTCACCTCGGGGAACAGATCATCGGTACACACGGAAGCATCGGCGGCGCTGGTCAGCTTATCCAGGTCGGCCAGGCTTACTGTCTTCGCTTCCTTGATGGCGTGGCGGGTGCGCGCCCAGCGGGCCGGGTCGGACTCCTTCACTTGGCGCAACAGCGCCAGCACGTCGGATTCGAAGATTGCACCGGGGTCTTGCTTGATCTTGGCGAGTGCGTCGGCGATGGGGTCGGGTGCCGGTATAGGCGCAGGGATCAGTTCGGCAAGGTTGCTCATTGGTTCGCCCTCAACCACTGGCGCAGGTCATTGAAGTCGGACATTTCCAGCGGCTCGGCTCCCGACCAGCGCGGGAACTCCACGTCGCACCCCAGCAGAGCGGCGGCACGGTTGGCGGCGGTGCGTCCTGGGTTGCCCTCGGTCATGCGGTCATCGTCGCCGGCCACAATCAACTGGCTATCCGGGTAGGCGCGTTGGAGCTGGCGCCCGGCTTCCAGCAGATTGCCGGCATTCATGGCGCAGGCCACGGCAGCGCCGTGATGCTCGTGGATGGTGGCGCCTGTGCTCCAGCCTTCGCACAGGAATAGCGGCTGGCCTGATGCGATAGCGCCCAGGCTCGAATAGCAGCCCTTGACCATGCCTCCACTCAAAAAGCGCTTGGTGCCGTCCGGGGCGATGCGTTGCAAATTGACCAGCAGCCCGCCACAAGTGAGCGGAACCAGCAGCACATCACCTGCCTGGCGCAGGTTATGTGCCCGGCAGCCCTTGGCGATCAGGTAAGGGTGATCGTGGGCGGCGCGACGTGCGTCACGCCACAGCCTGGCCGCCTTCTCTGCTGCTGCTTGCTGGCGTCGGTGCTGCTCAGCTTCCCGCTGGCGGCGCCCCTGCTCGATGCGCTGGCGCAGGTGCTCCGCCTCCAGCATGTTGCATGGCTTACGGCTGCTCCAGGTGTAAGAGCTGCCGGCCTTCCAGCTGCCGAAGCAGCCCGAGACGATGCCGTCGCCGAACAGCACATACCAGCCGTTATGCGTCCCGACTTTGTCGCCGGGGACATGGAAGCGGTGAATTTGACCGTCAGGAATCGGCAGCCAATCCATTGCGCCGTAAGCAGCTGCCAGTTTGTCGCGGAACAACATTACGGCGTCGCTCACTGCAAACGGGGTGAAACTCAGAGCGAGGCCCATTAGGCGTCACGCTCTTTGATTTTTGCGGCCAGCCAGGCATTCAGTTCCGCAATGACGTAGTAGGCCGCCGCTTGGCGGCTGCTGCCGAACTTGATCGGTTTGGGGAAGGTCGGGTCTTTCTTGCGCAGCTTGTCCAGCCCGGAACGGGTCTGGCCAATGACTTTGCAGACCTCAGTCTGGGGGATAAGGGCTTGGTCAATCGTAGAGTGAGTTGGGTGCATCTAGGCAGCTCCGTGTGGGTACGGGGCGCACTTTCGGATGACTGACTAGACCCAAATCTACTAGACCACCAGACCTAATTTTTGGGTCTAGTCCGAGTCATTTCTTCGAGAAATGCATTCCATGCACTGACGAATTTTTTGGTCTTTCCAGTATTTTTTTGTGCGGCGCCATAGAACAGCGCTCCTCGGGCCGTCTGTCCCGATTGGGAAAGCCACTGCCAGCAGGCATCTCTAGCTCCACGCAAACCCTCTGTTGGCTTAGATAATGAAGCCGCGTTGTATTCTTGCTGCTGCCCAAACCACAGACGAATCAGCTTCAGGCGTGCAGCGTTTATCGAGCCTCTCGGCGTGATCGTCTCTTCTGGCTGAGCCTGGCCTTGGTCTGCTTGCCCGTTATGGTCAGGTTTGAGGAACGCTGCCAATCGTTTTATATCGTCCGGCCTAAAAAGGAATGGCCTGCCCTCTTGGTTCGTCAGTATCCAAGAGTGAACGTACAACCCTTCTGATTCCTCTCGATCTGAAAGAACAACAGCCATACCGGTTACGTTGACCCCCCCGCTTTGATGTGGATCAAAGGCCTCGAATGCGCTGGCGGGGGATTCGACTTGGCAGAGCTCTGTGCCTATGACTTGCTGTACAACAAAACTACTTCCAACTAGCGGCGCAATGACGCCCTCGAGCGCAGAGCAGTCAATGTAAACAGGTGTCGAATATTGCTCGCATAACTCCATAAGTATTCTGCTGGACACAGGAAAAGGAGATTCGATCAGGCGGTCTAACCATTGGCATGCCGTATCGATCTCTATGTGCTCCATAGAGTTCACAATATGATCCATGTCTTCGCGCTCCCGGCTGCTGGCTCTGAACGAGGTGGTGGCTGGACCTCTAGGCAGGAGCGGCCCTGTAATAGTCGGTGGATTGTTACGCCTGTCTGAAATGCACCACGTTGCCTGCTGCCAGCTTGTCCAGATGATCGGCATACCACTGCATCATCACCTTGCGCTGTTCCAGATAGGTGCTCTTGTCATAGACGCCCCGGACGCCTTCCTTGACGTGGGATAGCTGGGCCTCGACGTGCTGTGAGTCAAAGCCATTCTCGTTGAGGATGGTACTGGCCAGGTGACGGAAGCCGTGGCCGGTCTGGCGACCTTCGTAGCCCAGACGGCGCAGCGCCATCAGGAACACGGTATTACTGCGTGGCTTGGTGCTTTTGCCTTTGCCTGGGAACAACAGCAAGCCGTGACCGGTGATATTCCGCAGTTCACGCAAGAGCGCAACAGCTTGCATTGGCAGTGACACCAGATGCTCACGGCGGCGCTTCATGCGCTCGGCGGGGATCAGCCAGAGACCAGCATCGAGATCAAACTCCGCCCAGTGCGCCTCCCGCAGCTCGGATGGTCGGCAAGCGAGCATCGTCAGCAATTGCAGGCCTATGCGCACATCGGGTGCATGGGGGTAGGAGCGGATGGCCCTGAGCAGGGCAGGCAGCTCCTCAAGGGATACATGGGCAAAGTTCTCCACCGGTTTGGTCAGTAGAAACTTATGCAGCCCCTCGAGTGGATTGTGCGTGGCCCGGCCAGTGACGCGAGCCAGGTCATATATCTCTCGGCACATGCCGCGCACACGGCTTGTTTGCTCAACGATCCCGGTCTGCTCCATGCCGCGCAGAAACTCCATCCACTCCATTGGCAGAATGCCGGTGTAGGGACGCTTGCCGAAAACGGGGAATACATGCTTCTCAAGCGCGCCGATGGTGCGAACTGCCGTACCGTCGGACCAAGTCTTGCACTTGGTTGCGTACCACTCGCGTGCCAAGTGTTCGAAGGTGTTATTGGCTGCTTCAAGCTCAGCAGCTTTCTTGGCGCGCTTGGTTGCCATGATGCTGCCGTCCTTTGCGGTGCCGTCGCGTAGCTCACGGGCTTTTCGACGCGCCTTATCGCCTGTCAGCTGGTGGTCGCCTGTGCCGTATCCGCCCAGCCCTAGCCATGACCACTTGCCGTCGGGCTTCTTGTAACGCAGCTGCCAGGATTTCGAGCCGTCAGGCTTCACCCGGAAATACAGCCCGGCGCCATCCAGCTCCCGGTACTCCTTGGCATCCGGTTCCAAGCTGGCGAGCACGGTATCGGCCAGCGGGCGGCGCTTGATCTCGCTGCGCTTCATTCTTGTATCCCTTCGGTTCACTTTTCTGGCGAGGATACATGCGGGGATACACGGAGGGCAATGCTGTATGGGTGCGCTGGGGGGCGTGTATAAACAAGAAAGCCCGCACGGGGCGGGCTTTCAGGGGTGTTTCCGTTCATGTGGGAACATGTGGAAACTGGTATTTGGTGGAGCCGGGGGGATTTGAACCCCCGTCCGCCAGCTCTCCGCTATCGGTTCTACATGCTTAGCCAGATCTACTGAGTTAACTCCGCGCCGCCCGATTGGCAGGGTGCTTGGAGCGAGCTGTATGAGTTTTAGCCGTTACGTCTACAGCGAACTTGGCGGCGATCCTGTTCTGTCTGACAGTCATTTCGGGTTTACAGGCATCCCCTAATGACCGCTGGAGCCGAAGCTACCAGATGAAGGTTAGGCGGCTAGCGCGTACCCTTCGTAGTTGTCGTCGTTGGCAACTATAAGTTTGCAACAGTTTATTTACGAGTTCTGTTACCAACTCGGCATGCCCCTCAAGTTTTGTTACCGGCGTCGAATCCTAATCGGCCCCTGGTGACGCTTGTGGTGCTGGGCGCGAGTGTACGGCGATCTCTCTGCGCTGTCGATCAGTTTGTAGCCATGCTGGTTACAAAATGTACAGCTCGGCTGCGCAGGATCGCTCGCACGACCCCGCCCGTCGGACTTAGTTTCCGCCGCCAGAGCCAGAGCCAGCTGTGCCGCCGCTACCGGTGCTGCCTGGGCCCTTCAGCTCTTGCAGTGCCTTGGTGGAGTGCGCGATGCAGGCTTCGGTGTCGCCCGATTGCTGGGCTTGGCGGGCCTGTTTGACGTACTCGTCGACCTGGCTCTTGGCCGGCTCACCCAGGGTGGCGGTGTTGGTTGCCATGTTGTCGTCGATTTCCTGCAGGTTGAGCTGGCACAGGTCGTCTTGGGCGAAGACGGCCGGGCTGGCGAGCAGTACCGCGGATGCGAGCAGTGCATGAACTTTCATTGTGGGTCCTCCAGTCTTGTGGACTTCCCGGGCCTGCCTGAAAACTGCGGAAATGGCGGCGCCGAGTCGAATCGAACCCGTCAGGGGCTCTGAAATTCCGACTGCGATTGCGCATGAGCGTTCATCGAAATGCCACAAACGAAACGGCCCCGGCATTGCGCGCGGGGCCGTTTCGCTATTCAGGCCGGCGTGGCCGCCTTGCGCCGGGTGACGCGGTCGACCAGGTAGACCAGGCCGTGATAGTCGATCTCGCCATGACGTGACAGGCCGATCTCGCAGGTGCGGCTGGTGGAGATGCCTTCCTCGCAGATCTGCACGGCGTTCTTCAGGCTGCGCAGTGCGTGCTCGTTCAGTTCCGGCGTGGTGAAGCCCTTGTCGCCGGCGAAGCCGCAGCAGTGGATGCCTTCAGGCACCACGACTTCCTTGGCGCAGCGGCGCGCGATGTCGATCAGCGCCTGCGCCTCGCCCAGGTGCTGGGTGCTGCAGGTGACGTGCACGGCGATCGGCTTGTCCTGCGGGACGAAGTCCAACTTGTCGAGCAGATGCGTGCGGATGAAGCGCACCGGGTCGTACATGTCGAGGCGTTGATCGGTCAGTCCCTGGACCAGGCGCAGGGTGCAGGGGCTGGTGTCGCAGTAGATCGGGTCGAGCCCGCCGCGACTGGCCTTGAGCAGCGCGTCGAGCATTTCCTGCCGCTTGCGTTCGCCCTGCTCGGCATAGCCCTTGGAGGCGAACGGCTGGCCACAGCACAGGTCGTTTAACTGTTCGGGGAAGATCACCTGGTAGCCGGCCTTTTCCAGCAGGCTGCGGGTCTTGTCGAGCAGCGGCTCCTGTTCCTGATCGCGTGCCGCCGGGCCCATTGCACGGGAAACGCAGGCGGCCAGATAGACCACGCGCGGACGTTCGTCCTGCACGGCTGCTTTGGGCAGATGCAGGCGTTGCAGCGGCTGCGGTGTCGCAGGGGTCCACTGCGGCACGCGGCCCTTGCTGGCGTTGGTCATGGCCGCAGACAGCTTGGCCAGGCGCTTGGTGCCGAGAATGATGTGCGCGCCATTGGCGGCATGCAGCATGAAGCGGGTGCCCTGCACGGCCGTGGAGAAATGATCGGCCAGCCAGTTGGCAGTGCCGGTGCGGTTCGCCTCGCGCCCGCGCAGCTTGCGCACCAGGTCGCCGGTGTTGATGCCCACCGGGCAGCGCTGGGCGCAGAGGCCGGTGGCGGCGCAGGTCTCGACGCCGTGGTAGTGGTAGAGCCGCTCGATTTCCGTGGTGTCGACACCGGCGCGCTTGCGCGCCTGGATGTCGCGCCAGATGACGATGCGCTGGCGTGGCGTCAGGGTCAGCCCGTTGGATGGGCAGACCGGCTCGCAGAAGCCGCATTCGATGCACTTGTCGACGATCTCGTCGGCGGCGGGCATCGGCTTGAGGTTCTTCAGGTGGATGTCCGGGGCTTCGGAGAGCACCACGTCCGGGTTGAGGATGCCGGTGGGGTCGAGCAGGCGCTTGATCTTCCACATCAGCGCATAGGCCTCGCTGCCCCATTCCAGCTCGACGAAGGGCGCCATGTTGCGCCCGGTGCCGTGCTCGGCCTTGAGCGCGCCGCCGAACTCGACGGCAACCAGCTTCGCCACTTCGCCCATGAAGGCCTCGTAACGGGCGACCTGCGCCGGATCATCGAAGCCCTGGGTGAAGACGAAGTGCAGGTTGCCTTCCAGGGCATGGCCGAAGAGGATCGCCTCGTCGTAGCGGTGCTTGTCGAGCAACTCGATGAGCCGATTGACGCCTTCGGCCAGGCGCTCGACCGGGAAGGTCACGTCCTCGATGATCACCGTGGTGCCGGTCTGGCGCACGGCGCCGACTGCCGGGAAGGTGTCCTTGCGGATCTTCCACAGCTGGTTGTAAACGACCGGGTCCTCGCTGAAATCGACCTGCTTCTCCACCGGGAAGTGCGCGATGGAGGTCATGATCAGGTTGATCTGCTCATGCAGCAGCGACTGGCTGGCTGCACGCGATTCGATCAGCAACGCGCAGGCCGTTGGCGACAGTTCCTTCACCCACTCGGGCATCCCGGCCTTGTGCTCGACGGAGCGCAGGCTGCGCCGGTCGAGCAGCTCCACCGCCGACACCGGCTGCTGCTTGAGCACCGGCACGGCGAGGCAGCACGTTTCCACGTCGGGGAACACCACCAGCGCGCTGGCCTTGTGCGGATGGTCCGGCACGGTGTCGTAGGTCACCGCGCTGATGAAGCCCAAGGTGCCTTCGGAACCGACCATCAGGTGGTTGAGGATATCCAGCGGCTCGTCGTAGTCGACCAGCGCGTTGAGCGAAAAGCCGGTGGTGTTCTTCAGCCGGTACTTGTGGCGGATCTTCGCCGCCAGGTCGGTATTGGCGCGGGTCTCGCGGCCCAGCTCGGCCAGCTGCTCGAGCAGGGCCGCGTGGCTCTGGCGGAACGCGGCAACACTTGCGGCATCCTCGCTGTCGACCACGGTGCCATCGGCCAGCACGACGCGCAGGCCGGCGAGGGTCTTGTAGGTGTTCTGCGCCGTGCCGCAACACATGCCGCTGGAATTGTTGGCAACGATGCCGCCGATCTTCGCCGCGTTGATCGAGGCCGGGTCGGGGCCGATCTTGCGCTGGAAGGGTGCGAGCACGGCGTTGGCGTTGGCGCCGATCACGCCCGGTTGCAGGCGGATCTGCTCACCGCCGTTGCGAATCTCGCGGCCGTTCCAGTTGTCGCCGAGCACGATCAGTACCGAGTCGCTGATCGCCTGGCCGGACAGGCTGGTACCGGCGGCGCGGAAGGTCACCGGGACGTTTTCCGCGTGGGCCAGCTTGAGCAGCCTGACCACTTCGGCTTCGGTTTCGACGCGTACCACCAGCTTGGGCACCAACCGGTAGAAGCTGGCGTCGGTGCCGAAGGCGAGGGTGGAGAGCGGGTCGTCGAAGCGGCGCTCGGCAGGGATCAGGCGTTCGACTTCGCTGAGGAATGCGGCTGGCAAAGGCGCGCGTTCGAGTTGCGCGGCCGCGTTCATGCGTCCTCCAGGATCAGCAGGATCAGATCCTTCGGCCCGTGGGCGCCGTAGGCCAGCACCTGTTCGATGTCGGCAGTTTTCGACGGGCCGGAGACCAGCAGCGCATTGGTCGGCATGCCGGCGGCCCACTGGAACTTCTGCTGGATCTCGTAGAAGTTGTCGTGGATTTCGCTGGCCTTGAGGATGGCGAAATGCACCGGCGGCACCAGGCTCATCAGGCGCGGCTCCTCGCGGGTGGGCCACATGATCAGGCTGCCGGTGGAGGCGATGGCGCCGAGGGTGCCGGTGAGGCTCGCCGGGGTGTCGTTGAACAGCTCGTCCTTCCAGTCCTCGACCGGGCGGTCGTAGGCCTTCAGCGTCGGCAGGCCTTCACGACCGGCGCAATGCGCGGTGAAGCGCTGGCCGTACGGCGTGGTCGGGGCGATCAGCAGGCTCGGCAGCTGGCGGTCGTGCAGCAGCTGCTCGAGCAGGGCGGGCCAGCCGGCGTCCGTGGTCAGGTGAATCTCGGTGTGCACCGCTTCCATCAGCTGACGCAGGCGGGCGATGCGCTGCTCCGGCGCGTAGCTCCAGGGCTGGGTCACCAGCGACTCGTCGTAGTCATCGACGATCGGCGTGGTGCCCTCCAGGCTTTTTTTCAGCTTGGCGAGAATGTTGGCCTTGGCGCTCATCGCTTGCCCTCCAGGTGTGCCTTGGCCAGCTCGTGCAGCGAGCGGGCAGCCGGTTTCGGTGCGCTGTGGTTCTGCGTCCAGGGGCCGATGTTTGATGGCGTCAGGGCGCGAAGGCGTGTGGCGAAGAAGCCGAACAGGCGGTACAGCGTCGGGCTGGTGTTGAGCAGGCGCCAGCCGGCCCAGATCAGCCGTTCCTGCCTGGAGTACTTGCTGCCCTGGCCGCGCATGACCTTGTGCGGATCGTCCGGCGCCTTGACGTTTTCCTCGCGCAGGCGCCGCAGGAGGGTCGGAATCGGTATCTTCACCGGGCAGACTTCGCCGCAGGCGCCGCACAGCGACGAGGCGCTGGGGTGATCCGGCACCTTGTCCAGACCGACCATGTGCGGGGTGATGATCTTGCCGATCGGCCCGGGATAGACCTCGCCGTAGGTGTGGCCGCCGACGCGGGTGTACACCGGGCAGTGGTTCATGCAGGCGCCGCAGCGGATGCAGTTCAGCGTCTGGCGCAGCTCGCTGTCGGCGAAGGCCTGGCTGCGACCGTTGTCCAGCAGGATCAGGTGCACTTCCTGCGGGCCGTCGAGCTCGTCGGCCTTGCGCGGGCTGGAGATCATGTTGACGTAGGTGGTGATCGGCTGGCCGAGCGCCGAGCGGGTCAGCAGCGAGAGCAGCGGGACCACGTCGCGCAGGTTCTCCACGACCTTTTCGATGCCGGTGACGGCGATATGTACCGGCGGCACGGTGGTGCTCATGCGGCCGTTGCCTTCGTTCTCCACCAGCAGCAGGGTGCCGGTCTCGGCCACCGCGAAGTTCACCCCGGAGACGCCGATATCGGCCTCGAAGAACTTCTGCCGCAGCGTGCGCCGACCGATCTGAATGAGTTGGTCGACGTCCTTGGTGTACTCCACGCCGAGCTTGTCGTGGAACAGGGACGCGACCTGGCCGGCGTTCTTGTGGATCGCCGGCATGATGATATGAGAAGGCTTCTCGTGGTCGAGTTGGACGATGTACTCGCCCATGTCCGACTCCAGGCATTCGATGCCATGGCCGTCGAGGAAATGGTTCATCTCCATTTCTTCGCTGACCATCGATTTGCCCTTGATCACTTGTCGCGCCTCGTGAGCGCGGGCGATCTCGAGGACGATGTTGTTCGCCTCTTCAACCGTCTCCGCCCAGTGCACTTTCACACCGTTGCGGGTCAGGTTGGCTTCCAGCCGCTCGAGCAGTTCGGGCAGCTTGGACAGTGCGCGGGCGCGGATATGGTTGCCCATTTCGCGCAGCCGCTCGCGTTCGTCGGCATCGCTGAAGGCCACGGCGCGCTTGGTCATCAGCGAGTCCATGGCGGTGCGGAAGTTGCGCCGCAGCTGGTCGTCCTTCAGGGACTTGCGAGCGCGGGCGCGGAAATCCGGGTCACCGGCGTTCTCGATCTGTATCGCGGGGATACGCTGTTCGGCGTTCATCGGGCACCTCCGGTGCGTTGCCAGAGGAAGGTCGCCAGATGCTGACCGCGCAGGGCTTCACGCTGCTTCTCCAGCGAACCGTTGATGTTCATCAGGCAACCGCAATCGGCGCTGATCACCTGATGCGCGCCGGATTCCTTCAGTGCGCGGGTCTTGTCCAGCACCATGGCGCCGGAGATGTCGGGCATGCGTACGCTAAAGGTACCGCCGAAGCCGCAGCATTCGCTTTCGTGATCATGCTCGACGCGCTCGACCTGGCCCAGCTGGGCAAGCAGGGCGCGGCCGTGCAAGTGGGTGTTCATCTCGCGGCGGGCCGAGCAGGAGGTATGCAGGGCAACCTTGGTCGGCGTGCCGGCGTCCTTGAATTCGACCTTGCAGACATTGAGCAGGAACTCGGCCAGCTCGAAGGTGCGCTCGGCAAGCGCTTGCGCCTTCTTCAGCGTGGCCGGCTCGTCCTTGAACAGGTCCAGATAATGGTGGCGCAGCATCCCGGCGCAGGAACCGGACGGGACGACCACGGGCCAGTCGTTGGCGAACAGATCCAGTTGCGCCCGTGCGACGTTGCGTGCCTCGTCGGTGTAGCCGCTGGTATAGGCCGGCTGGCCGCAGCAGGTCTGACCCTGCGGGAATTGCACGATCAATCCTTCGCGCTCAAGCAGGCGGATGGCATCCAGGCCAGCCTCGGGATAGAACAGGTCGACCACGCAGGTACCGAACAGATAAACCTGGCTCGGCTTGGCGGGGTATTCGCGCGGCTTTGGCAGCGGCGGCGCGACGCGGGTAGCGTTCGGCGCAGCATCGTAGAAGAGTTCGCTCATCGGCTTGGTCTCCGGGTTAGCCCGGTTATCCGCAAACAGGCTTTTGAAAAACTATCTGCGTTGGCAATGCGTCGTTAAAGCAGCCTCAGAATGCTCATTTAGGAACCTGAACTCGTATGCGAGCCCAGTCCTTTCTTCGGCTGCTTTGCCTCGTGTTGCCGGTCTCGCCTACGTTTTTCAATGCGCCTGTCAGGTGCGGTTTCTGGAATGCAACCGTGCCCCCAAGCGGGGGCACGATTCCTGTTTCTTACACTCCGACCAGCGGGTCGGTCACGCCCAGCACGTAGATGGCGATCAGGCCGATCACCCCCGTGAACAGCACGTAGTACAGCGTAGGCCATATGGTCTTGCGCAGCGTGGAGCCTTCGCGGCCGAGCAGGCCAACGGTAGCGGATGCCGCCACCACGTTGTGGATCGCAACCATGTTGCCTGCCGCAGCGCCAACAGCCTGGGTGGCAACTACCATCGCTCCGGAAATTCCGAGCGACTGCGCAACGCCAAACTGGAACTGGCTGAACATCATGTTGCTGACGGTGTTGGAGCCGGCCAGGAACGCACCGAGCGCACCGACGGCTGGTGCCAGCAGCGGGTAGATGCTGCCGACGCTATCGGCGACATAGCGCGCCATGACGATTGGCATGCTGGCCAGCTCGGCGCCGTTGACGCCGGAGTTGATCAGGATGCGCACCATCGGCACGGTGAACAGCAGTACAAAGCCGGCGCTGAGCAGCACGCTGCTGGATTCCTTCACGGCAGCCTTGAGCTCGGAAACGAGCATGCCGTGCAGGAAGAACGTAATCAGCACCACCATGACCAGGATACCGCCCGGCAGATACAGTGGTTCAATACCGGCATTGATGCCGGTCTCACCGAGGATGTTGGCAAAGGCGATGGATACCGATTTCAGCGCGGCCGTGACCTGCGGGAACACGCGGCTGATCACCAGAATCGCGCCGACCAGCACGTAGGGCAGCCAGGCACGGAAGGCGCTCATCGGGCGGGCGGCCATCTCGTCCAGCTTCATTTCGATGGTGCCCAGCCACTCGGCCGGCCATTCCTTGGCGTCGGCGAAGTCCCAGGTGGTCTTCGGCGTCAGGAACTTGAAGCGAGCGGCAGTGGTAACGATCGCCAGCCCCACCAGGCCGCCGAGCAGCGACGGGAATTCCGGGCCGAGGAAGATGCCGGTGGCAGCGTAGGGCAGGGTGAACGCCAGGCCGGCGAAGATCGCGAACGGCAACACTTCGAAGCCGGCTTTCCAGCTTTTCTCCTTGCCGAAGAAGCGCGTCAGCATCAGCACCATGACCAGCGGCATTACTGTGCCGACGATGGCGTGGGTAATCGCCACACTGCTGGTGATCTGCTGCAGGTAGGCGTTCCAGCTGGACCCCTGCGCCACCAGTTGCGCGCCGATGGTGGCGGTATCCAGGCCGCTGTTGATGCCCACGACGATCGGCGTACCGACCGCGCCGAAAGACACCGGCGTGCTTTGCACCAGCATGCCGAGCAGGACTGCAGCCATTGCCGGGAAGCCGACCGCAACCAGCAGCGGTGCGGCGATGGCGGCCGGAGTGCCAAAGCCGGAAGCGCCTTCGATGAAGCAACCGAACAGCCAGGCGATGATGATCGCCTGGATGCGGCGGTCAGGGCTGATGGTGGTGAAACCGGCACGAATGGCGGTGATGCCGCCGGAATGCTTGAGGGTGTTCAGCAGCAGGATTGCGCCGAAGATGATCCACAGCAGGCCCAGGGTGATCACCAGACCTTGCAGCGTCGAGGCGATGATGCGGTTAACGCTCATGTCCCAGACGAACAGCCCGATGGCTGCGGTGAACAGGAAGACCAACGGCATGGCGCGGCTGGCGGGCCAGCGCAGACCGATCAGCATGATTGCTGCGAGCAGAATGGGTGTGAAGGCGAATAGTGCGAGCAGTCCGTTGGACATGTCAGGCTTCCCCTGCGGTTCGGTTCAGATGGGGCCCTGAGCGGACCGTGGAGTAATTTTTGTGCGCAGATCTCATGCTGAGTCCTCTTATTTTTAGACCACTCTGTAAAGTGGTAATACCAATTAACAGAAGTGAATGGCCAGCGTAAGAGCTGCGTATAGGGGCGTCAATTAGCTAGCTATAGACTTTGGTCGGAACAGCCGGCCTTGTGCAGATGCGCGGTCATGGCTAGCATTTTCGGATTGGTATGACCATTCGGGGTGGCTATGGACGTGGGGATGGTGCGGCAGCGGCGGCTAGCGGACGATATCGTCGCGCAGCTGGAAACCATGATTCTCGAGGGCACACTCAAGGCGGGTGAGCGTCTGCCCGCGGAGCGCGCCCTGGCTGAAAGCTTTGGTGTTTCGCGGCCTTCGCTGCGCGAAGCGATTCAGAAGCTCGCGGCCAAGGGGCTGCTGGTCAGCCGGCATGGCGGAGGTACGTTCGTCGCCGAGTCGCTGGGCTCGACGTTCAGTGATCCGTTGCTGCATCTGCTGGAAAACAACAGCGATGCGCAGCGCGACTTATTGGAGTTTCGCCACACGCTCGAGGGCAGCTGCGCCTACTACGCAGCGCTGCGTGCGACCGAGGTGGATCGGAAGCGGCTCACCGAAGCCTTTGCCGCATTGCAGGACTGCTACGCCCGGGAAGGCAAGGTCTCCCGGGCGGAAGAGGGCGCAGCCGATGCCCAGTTTCATCTGGCCATTGCCGAAGCCAGCCACAACGCGGTGCTGCTGCACACCATCCGTGGCCTGTTCGATCTGCTCAAGCGCAACGTGGTGACCAATATCGGCGGCATGTACGCCCTGCGTGACGAAACGCGGGATATGCTGATGAGCCAGCATCGCGAGTTGTACGAGGCGATCATGGCCAGGCGAGCGACCGAGGCGCGGGAGGTCATTCATCGCCATATCAATTACGTGCAGGAAGTGCTGGCTGAAGGTCAGCAGGAAGCCCAGCGGCTGGCGCGCGCGCAGCGTCGGCAGGGTGAAAGGATGCAGAAGGAAGGTTGAGAGCTGAGCCGGCACTGGCTGCCGGCTCGGTATCACTGCTTAGGCTGATCAGGCCAAACGCTGAGCGAGGCTCAGTCGTCCTTGCCCTTGGTACGCATGGCGCGCTGAATCTCGCGATCGGAATCGCGTTCCTTCTCGGTGTGGCGCTTGTCGTACTCCTTCTTGCCTTTGCCGAGGGCAATCTCGCACTTGATCATGTGCTTCTTCCAGTACAGCGACAGCGCTACGCAGGCGTAGCCTTTCTGCTGTACGGCGCCGAACAGCTTGCCCAGCTCGCGCTTGTTCAGCAGCAGCTTGCGGGTGCGGGTCGGATCGGCAATGACGTGTGTGCTGGCGCTGGTCAGCGGCGTGATGTGCGCACCCATCAGCCAGGCTTCGCCATCCTTGAGCAGGACGTAGCTGTCGACCAGCTGAGCCTTGCCGGCGCGCATGCTCTTCACTTCCCAGCCGGCCAGGACGAGGCCCGCCTCGAATTTCTGTTCGATGAAGTAGTCGTGTAGCGCTTTCTTGTTCAGCGCGATGGTCCCGGGGGACTGTTTCTTCTGTTTGGCCATAGGGGCCGCATTATAGGGAGTCCCGCTGCGGCTGGCGACAGCCTGCAAGAGCGCTGGCGGCAGAAACTTGAGGGGCAGCCGTTAATCCCCGACAATGTGCCCCGCTTTGCGCTGAGCCGCTTCCCGGGTGTCGCCCGGAAGCCGCGGTTGCGGGCTGGCTGCGCCAACCTTTGGATGGCGCGCAATGAAACGACGACGTAGAAGGTCCGCATGACGACGCACATTCAACGTTCCGCGCTGCTGCCGTACCCGGCCCAGGCGCTGTTCGACATGGTCAACGACGTAGCCAGCTACCCGCAGTTCCTGCCCTGGTGTTCAGCGACTGAGGTGCTTTCCAGCAGTGAGATCGAAATGCACGCCAGCATGACGGTGGCGAAGGCCGGGTTGAGCCAGCGCTTCATGACGCGCAACGCGCTGGAGTTCGGCAAGCGGATCGAGATGACGCTTGAGGAAGGCCCATTCAGCCATCTGCATGGCATATGGGAATTCAAGGCCCTTGGGGAAAAGGCCTGCAAGATCAGTCTGGATCTGACGTTCGATTACGCCGGGCCGTTGGTCAAGGCGACCCTTGGGCCGTTGTTCAATCAGGCCGCCAATACCTTGGTCGATGCCTTCTGCGAGCGGGCGAAGCAGCTATATGGATAAGCAATCGATTGCGGTCGAAGTGGTCTATGCCCTGGCCGACAAGCAGAAGCTGCTGCAGATGACCGTGCCCGCGGGCACCACCGTGCGCGAGGCGGCCTTGCGTTCGGGAATGGATGCGCACTTCCCGGGGCTCGATCTGGCCGCAGCTCCGTTAGGTATCTTCGGCAAGGCCGTGCCCAAGCCTGATGAGCGCGTGCTCGAGGAGGGTGAGCGGGTGGAGATCTACCGGCCGCTGATTGCCGACCCGAAAGAGGTGCGCAAACAGCGCGCCGCACGGGCAGCAAAGAACAAGGCCGAAGACGCTTGAATATGCTGAAACAAAAACGCCCGGGTTAGCCGGGCGTTTCTTTATTCGGTTTCCAGCGGTTCGGGAATCGGCACCGGAACCGGCTCCGCTTCATCCACTTCACGCTGAATCTGCTCCAGCAGCGAGCCAGGCGCAGGGCGCTCTTCAGGCTGACCTGGCTGGGCGGCAGGAGCCGCGTCAGGCGCCTGGGCGTCGCGGCCAAGGATCTGTTCATCGCGGCTTACGCCGGGCATGAAGTCGCCGGCCAGGCCTGCCAGCTGGTCGTTGGCGTTGAACACCAGGCTGACGCGCTCCTGCTGGCGCGGACTGCCGCCGGGCTGGATGCTGTACAGGTAGTCCCAGCGGTTGGCATGGAAGGTGTCGGTGATCAGCGGGTTGCCCATGATAAACCGCACCTGCTGGCGGGTCATTCCGGGGCGCAACTGGTCTATCATGTCCTGCGTGACGACATTGCCCTGTTGAATGTCGACCTTGTAAACCCCGGGGAATGAACAACCGGCGAGTGCGACCAGACCTGCGAAGGAGAGGCTGGCCAGCATGAGCTTGGTGTTTTGCATCGGTGGGTGACTTCCACTATCTTGGCTGGGCAAAGAACCCGGATCATACCCGTATTGAAGGAGGCTGCGAAACAGCAGCAGCGAGAAAGCCAACCATGGTTGAAAATAGCGAACTACGTAAAGCTGGTCTCAAGGTAACTCTGCCGCGGGTCAAGATCCTGCAGATGCTGGACACTACCGATCGCCGCCACATGAGCGCCGAAGACGTCTACAAGGCGTTGATGGAAGCGGGTGAGGATGTCGGTCTGGCGACGGTCTATCGCGTGCTGACCCAGTTCGAGGCGGCCGGTCTGGTAGTTCGGCACAACTTCGATGGTGGTCATGCCGTCTTCGAGCTGGCCGACGGCGGGCATCACGATCACATGGTCTGCGTCGATAGCGGCGACGTCATCGAGTTTTTCGATCCCGAGATCGAGAAGTTGCAGAAAGAAATCGTCAAGCGTCACGGCTACGAGCTGGTGGATCACAATCTGGTGCTCTACGTGCGCAAGAAAGACTGATCCAGACATATGAAAAAGGCGGCCAAGGCCGCCTTTTTTGTGCCTGGCTGCCGGGCTCAGGCTTGTGCGGAGGTGACCATCTGTCGGGCATGTGCCAGGGACTGCTCGGTCAGGTCGACGCCTCCGAGCATTCGCGCGATTTCCTCGACGCGGCCGTTCTGATCCAGCTCTGCGACGGCAGTGCGGGTTTCATCCGCCCCGCGAGCCTTGTGCACGAACAGGTGGTGATGTCCTTGGGCGGCGACCTGCGGCAGGTGGGTGACGGTCAGCACCTGGCCGCGCTCGCCGAGGCGGCGCAGCAGCTGGCCAACGATCTCCGCGGTGGGGCCGCCGATACCCACGTCGACTTCATCGAACACCAGCGTCGGTACGCGGGATGTCTGCGCGGTGATCACCTGAATCGCCAGGCTGATGCGTGATAGTTCACCCCCGGATGCGACCTTGGCCAGGGCGCGCAGGGGCTGGCCCGGGTTGGCGCTGACCAGGAACTCGACCTGCTCCAGGCCGTAGTGCATCAGTTCGCCTTCGGCTGCAGGCTTGAGTTGCACGCTGAATCTGCCGCCTGGCATACCCAGTCTTTGAATCTCTACCTCGACAGCGCTGGCCAGTTGTTCGGCCGCGGCCTGGCGCATGCGGCTGAGTTCGCCGGCTTTTTCTTCGTAGTGCCGAGCGTAGACCGCCAGTTCTTCACCGAGGCGCTCGACTGCTTCGTCGTCGGCGTTAAGCCCTTCTAGCTCCTCCAGCAGCTGCTGGTGCAGGTTGGGCAGTTCGGTCGGTTGCACGCGGTGCTTGCGAGCGAGGGTGTAGATGGTATCCAGCCGCTCTTCCAGCATTTGCTGGCGCTCCGGATCGGCGTCGAAGTGATCGACGAAGCGGTTCAGCTCGCCGATCGCCTCTTCGACCTGAATCTGCGCGCTCGCCAGCAGATTGACTGCTTCGCTCAGGGCCTGAGGTTGGTTCTGGAAGGCGCTCAGACGCTGCAGGCTGCTGGTCAGTGCCGACAGTACGTTGCCGGCATCGCTCTCGCTGCACAGCTCCATGACCTGTCGGCAGGCGCCGAGCAACTGCTCAGCATTGGCCAGGTTCTTGTGTTCGCGCTCGAGTTGCTCCAGTTCGTTCTCGCCCAACGCCAGGTTCTCCAGCTCTTCCAGCTGGTAGCTGAGCAATTGGTGGCGTGCGCGCTGTTCGTCGCCACTGTTGCTCAGGCGTTCCAGGGTCTGTCGCGTCTGCCGCCAGCGCTGGGCGGCCAGCTGGACCTGTCGCGCCAGCTCCTGGTTGCCGCTGTACTCATCGAGCAGGCGCCGATGGGTGTCGGTCTTCAGCAGGGATTGATGCTCGTGCTGGCTGTGGATATCGATAAGCAGCTCGCCCAGCGACTTGAGGTCGCCCTGCGGACAAGGGGTGCCGTTGATGTAGCCGCGGGAACGACCTTCGGCGGTGATGACACGGCGCAGGATGCAGGGCCCGTCATGGTCCATGTCGCGCTCGGCGAGCCAGGCGCGGGCGTCGGGAATATCGTCCAGGTCGAAGCTGGCAAGAATGTCGGCCTTGTCGGCGCCGATGCGCACCACGCTGCTGTCGGCCCGGTCGCCCAACGTCAGGCCGAGGGCGTCGAGCATGATCGACTTGCCTGCGCCGGTTTCTCCGCTGATGACGCTCATGCCGCGTTTCAGCTCGAGGTCGAGGTGCTCGACGATGGCGTAGTTGTGGACCGATAGATGAACCAGCATGGCAAGGGCTCCCGATTTGCGTGGCTGGCTATTTATACAGTGGTTTTCCTGGGCGCTACAAGCGTTGAAGGATGAGTGTGCGGTTGCTCGTCATTTCGCTGGGCGCTCTTCGCTTTCCGCCCTTGAAGCCTGTTTTCGCGCCCCCATATAGCGGCACAAGCGCGGGTTTGCTGCCCGCTGATCGTATAGAGAGGAGGACCTATGGCCGACGAGCAGAACCTGGATAACCAGAACCCGGAAGCGCCCGAGCACTCGGAAGCGGACGTAGCCGAGGATCTGGCCGCCCGCGTGCAGTCGCTGGAAGAGCAGCTGGCCGCTGCGCAGGACCAGTCACTGCGCGTTGCGGCTGAGCTGCAGAACATCCGCCGGCGCGCCGAGCAGGATGTCGAGAAGGCGCACAAGTTCGCCCTGGAAAAGTTCGCCGGTGATTTGCTTGCCGTTGCCGACAGTCTCGAGCGTGGCCTTGAGCTGTCCAGTGCTGATGACGAGGCGGTCAAGCCCATGCGCGAGGGCGTCGAACTGACCCTCAAGCTGCTTCAGGACACGCTGGCGCGTCACCAGCTCGAGCAGCTCGATCCGCATGGCGAGCCGTTCAATCCTGAGCATCACCAGGCCATGGCCATGGAAGAAAGCACCCACGTCGAGCCGGGCAGCGTGCTCAAGGTGTTCCAGAAAGGTTACCTGCTCAACGGTCGCCTGCTGCGTCCGGCGATGGTCGTCGTCAGCAAGGCGCCCGCCGATGTGCCGCCTTCGATTGATGAGAAGGCTTGAAATTCGGTTACCGACCCCCATCTGGTAGCCAAGCGTTTTTGTGTTACCCGCAGCCGGTAAAGCAGGCGCGGACCAATCGAAATTTGGAGAGCGAATTAAATGGGCAAGATCATCGGTATCGACCTGGGAACCACCAACTCCTGCGTCTCGATTCTGGAAAACGGCAAGGCCAAGGTAATTGAAAATGCCGAAGGCGGCCGTACCACTCCGTCGATCATCGCGTACGCGAACGACGGCGAAATTCTGGTTGGCCAGTCGGCCAAGCGTCAGGCAGTGACCAACCCGCACAACACCCTGTATGCGGTGAAGCGTCTGATCGGTCGCCGTTTCGACGAAGAAGTCGTGCAGAAAGACATTCAGATGGTCCCTTACAAGATCGTCAAGGCAGACAACAGTGACGCCTGGGTCGAGGTGAATGGCCAGAAAATGGCGCCGCCGCAGATCTCCGCTGAAATCCTGAAGAAGATGAAGAAGACCGCCGAGGACTACCTCGGTGAGCCGGTGACCGAGGCGGTGATCACCGTTCCGGCCTACTTCAACGACAGCCAGCGTCAGGCCACCAAGGATGCCGGTCGTATCGCCGGTCTGGACGTCAAGCGCATCATCAATGAGCCGACCGCGGCTGCGCTGGCATACGGCATGGACAAGGCCAAGGGCGACCACACCGTGATCGTCTATGACCTGGGTGGCGGTACCTTCGATGTTTCGGTGATCGAGATCGCCGAAGTCGACGGTGAGCACCAGTTCGAAGTGCTGGCTACCAACGGCGACACCTTCCTCGGTGGTGAGGACTTCGACATCCGCCTGATCGACTACCTCGTCGACGAGTTCAAGAAAGAAACCGGCATGAACCTCAAGGGTGATCCGCTGGCGATGCAGCGCCTGAAGGAAGCTGCCGAGAAGGCCAAGATCGAGCTGTCCTCCAGCCAGCAGACCGACGTCAACCTGCCGTACATCACCGCTGACGCGTCTGGTCCGAAGCACCTGAACGTGAAGATCTCCCGCGCCAAGCTGGAGTCGTTGGTCGAGGATCTGGTCGAGCGCACCATCGAGCCGTGCCGCATCGCGCTGAAGGATGCCGGCGTCGATGTTTCGAAGATCGACGACGTGATCCTGGTCGGTGGTCAGACCCGTATGCCGCTGGTGCAGCAGAAAGTCGCCGAGTTCTTCGGCAAGGAAGCACGCAAGGACGTCAACCCGGATGAGGCTGTGGCCATGGGTGCTGCCATTCAGGGCGCGGTCCTGGCCGGCGACGTCAAGGACGTGCTGCTGCTCGACGTATCGCCGCTTACCCTGGGCATCGAAACCCTGGGTGGCGTGATGACGCCGCTGATCGAGAAGAACACCACCATCCCGACCAAGAAGTCGCAGGTGTTCTCCACTGCGGACGATAACCAGAGCGCCGTGACCATTCATGTGCTGCAGGGCGAGCGCAAGCAGGCTACGCAAAATAAGTCGCTGGGTCGCTTCGATCTGGCCGAGATCCCGCCGGCACCGCGTGGCATGCCGCAGATCGAGGTCACCTTCGACATCGACGCCAACGGCATCCTGCACGTGTCTGCCAAGGACAAGGCCACTGGCAAGCAGCAATCCATCGTGATCAAGGCCAACTCGGGTCTGTCCGAGGAGGAGATCGAGCAGATGGTTCGCGACGCCGAGGCCAATGCCGAGGAAGACCGCAAGTTCGAAGAGTTGGCGACTGCGCGCAATCAGGGCGATCAGCTGGTGCATGCGACCCGCAAGATGCTCGTTGAGGCCGGCGACAAGGCCAGCGACGACGACAAAGCGGCAATCGAGAAAGCGCTTGGCGAGCTGGAAGTGGCCATCAAAGGCGACGACAAGGCCGAGATCGAAGCCAAGATCGCTGCGGTTTCCCAAGCTTCCACGCCGGTCGCGCAGAAGATGTACGCCGAGCAGGCCCAGGCTGGCGAAGGTCAGCCGGCAGATGAGCAGGGCAAGCCGGGCGACGACGTGGTCGACGCCGAGTTCGAAGAGGTCAAGGACAACAAGTAAGCCCTGGCTTGCTTCCGCTCCAGCCCGTCCCGACATCGTTCGGGCGGGCCCGACCGCTGCGCGGGGGCTTGCTCCCGCGTCGGCGTGTCTGGAAGGCATGAATTTGAGGGTTCAGGATAGTTATGGCCAAACGCGATTTTTATGAGGTGCTGGGCGTCGAGCGCGGCGTCAGCGAGACAGAGCTGAAAAAAGCTTACCGGCGCCTTGCGATGAAGCATCACCCGGACCGCAATCCGGGGGATAAGGCGGCTGAAGACGCCTTCAAGGAGGCCAACGAGGCCTACGAAGTACTCTCCGATCCGAGCAAACGGGCTGCCTACGATCAGTACGGCCACGCCGGTGTCGATCCGCAGATGGGTGCTGGCGCAGCCGGTGCCGGTTACGGTGGTGCGAACTTCTCCGATATCTTCGGCGACGTGTTCAGCGATTTCTTCAGTGGCGGCCGCGGCGGTGGTCGTGGCGGCGCACAGCGTGGCAGTGATCTGCGCTACACGCTCGAACTCGATCTCGAAGAGGCAGTGCGCGGCACCACCGTGACCATTCGCGTGCCGACCCTGGTCGAGTGCAAGACCTGCGATGGTTCCGGCGCGAAGAAGGGAACGAGTCCGGTTACCTGTACCACCTGCGGCGGTATCGGTCAGGTGCGCATGCAGCAGGGTTTCTTCTCGGTACAGCAGACCTGCCCGCGCTGCCACGGCAGCGGCAAGATGATTTCCGATCCGTGCGGCAGCTGCCATGGGCAGGGGCGCGTGGAGGAGCAGAAGACACTCTCGGTCAAGGTGCCGCCGGGTGTCGATACCGGTGATCGCATTCGTCTATCTGGCGAAGGCGAGGCGGGTACTCAGGGTGGCCCGGCCGGCGATCTGTATGTGGTGGTCAATGTGCGCGAGCACGCGATCTTCCAGCGCGATGGCAAACATTTGTATTGCGAAGTGCCGATCAGCTTTGCCGATGCCGCGTTGGGTGGCGAGCTGGAAGTGCCGACGCTGGATGGCCGCGTCAAGCTGAAGATTCCTGAGGGTACCCAGACCGGCAAGCAGTTCCGCTTGCGTGGCAAGGGGGTCGCGCCGGTGCGCGGTGGTGCGGCGGGCGATCTGCTGTGTCGCGTCGCGGTGGAGACGCCGGTCAACCTGAGCAAGCGTCAGCGTGAGATGCTCGAGGAGTTTCGCGGCACGCTGCAGGGTGACACCTCGCATTCCCCCAAGGCCAGTGGCTGGTTCGAAGGTGTGAAGCGCTTTTTCGGTGATGTATGACAAGGGCCTATGGGTGGAGGATGGCAGGCTTCGTGCCTGCGTCCTCCGCTTGAAGCCTGCAGCCTGGAGCTGAATTGATGCGACGTATTGCAGTGACCGGCGCCGCCGGGCGTATGGGCAAGACCTTGATCGAGGCGGTGCAGCAGACCAGTGGTGCCGCCGGCCTGACGGCGGCCATCGATCGTCCGGATAGCACTCTGGTGGGTGCCGATGCCGGCGAGCTGGCAGCCATCGGTCGTCTGGGTGTGCCGCTTACCGGTGAGCTCGTCAGGGCCATCGATGAGTTCGACGTGCTGATCGATTTCACCCATCCTTCGGTGACCCTGAAGAATCTGGAAGTCTGCCGGCGCGCCGGCAAGGCGATGGTGATCGGTACCACCGGATTCTCGCCTGACGAGAAGGAGCGTCTTGTTGCGGCGGCCAGGGACATCCCGATCGTCTTTGCCGCCAACTTCAGTGTTGGCGTCAATCTGTGCCTCAAGCTGCTGGATACGGCAGCGCGGGTATTAGGTGACGACGTGGATATCGAGATCATCGAAGCGCATCACCGGCACAAGGTGGACGCGCCTTCGGGTACCGCACTGCGCATGGGTGAGGTCGTCGCCGAGGCGCTCGGGCGTGACCTTCAGAAGGTTGCGGTGTATGGACGTGAGGGGCAAACCGGTGCGCGTCAGCGCGACACCATCGGCTTCGCGACCGTCCGTGCCGGCGACGTGGTCGGTGATCACACAGTGTTGTTCGCCGCCGATGGTGAGCGCGTGGAAATCACCCACAAGGCCTCCAGCCGCATGACCTTCGCCAAGGGCGCCGTGCGTGCCGCGCTATGGCTGGACGAGAAGCCGGCAGGTCTTTACGACATGCAGGATGTGCTCGGTCTGAAATGATTCGCTGCGTCGGCTGGCAGCGTCGCGCCCCGTTCGAGTGCGTTTGCCGGCTATTTTGGCTGGACCCGAAAGGCGGTTTTATGTAAGCTTCCCGCTTTAGTGTGTCCACTAAAAGTTGCGCAGAAATGAATCAAACAAAAAGCGGGATGACCTTCACACGTCATCCCGCTTTTTTACAATCTGCGTCTGCTCCAGCCTTGATCTACGGGAGGTCTCTTGACTAAGCCAGCCCTTACGCCAGCCATTCTGGCTCTTGCCGATGGCAGCATCTTTCGCGGCGAATCCATCGGCGCCGATGGGCAAACCATTGGTGAGGTGGTGTTCAACACCGCCATGACCGGCTATCAGGAAATCCTCACCGATCCTTCCTACGCCAAGCAGATCGTAACCCTGACCTATCCTCATGTCGGCAACACGGGTACCACGCCGGAGGATGCCGAGTCCTGGAAAGTCTGGGCTGCGGGTCTGGTTATTCGCGACCTGCCGCTGATTTCCAGCAACTGGCGCGACAAGCAACCCCTGCCTGACTACCTCAAGGCCAATGGCACCGTTGCCATCGCCGGCATCGATACTCGTCGCCTGACCCGTATCCTGCGTGAGAAGGGTGCGCAGAACGGCTGCATCCTGGCTGGTAGCGACGCGACAGAAGAGAAAGCGCTGGAGCTGGCGCGCAGCTTCCCCGGCCTCAAGGGCATGGATCTGGCGAAGGAAGTCAGCGTCAAGGAGCGTTACGAGTGGCGCTCCAGTGTCTGGTGCCTGAAGGATGACGGCCATGCCGAGATTCCCGCCAGCGAGCTGCCCTACCATGTCGTCGCCTTCGACTACGGCGTGAAGTACAACATCCTGCGCATGCTGGTCGCCCGCGGTTGCCGCGTCACCGTGCTTCCGGCACAGACGCCTGCCAGCGAAGCCCTGGCGCTGAACCCGGACGGTATCTTCCTGGCCAACGGTCCGGGTGACCCCGAGCCTTGCGACTACGCGATCAAGGCGATCCAGCAAGTGCTCGAAACCGACATTCCGGTGTTCGGCATCTGCCTTGGTCACCAGTTGCTGGCGCTCGCCTCCGGCGCCACGACCGTGAAGATGCCCAACGGCCACCACGGTGCGAACCACCCGGTTCAGGATCTGAAGACCGGTGTGGTGATGATCACCAGTCAGAACCACGGCTTTGCCGTGGACGAAGCTAGTCTGCCGGCCAATGTGCGTGCGACACACAAGTCGCTGTTCGATGGCACCCTGCAGGGCATCGAGCGCACCGACAAGGTTGCTTTCAGCTTCCAGGGTCACCCCGAAGCGAGCCCGGGGCCGCATGACGTCGCGCCGCTGTTCGACCGTTTCATCGAAGCCATGGCCAAACGACAGTAACGAGTCGTCTTGAGAGTGTAGCGAGCGCGGTCTGGGCAAGGCGCCCGGAACGCAACGACGAGACAGTACAGGTAGTACGGCGAGGAAGTGAGTACCGCGCAACGCAGCCCAGGCGGCGCGCAGTAACTTTCAAGATGACTCGCCGACTGACCTAAGGATTCGAGTAACGAAAATGCCAAAACGTACAGATATCAAAAGCATCCTCATCCTCGGCGCCGGCCCCATCGTCATCGGCCAGGCGTGCGAGTTCGATTACTCCGGCGCTCAGGCCTGCAAGGCGCTGAAGGAGGAAGGCTTCCGCGTCATCCTGGTGAATTCCAACCCGGCGACCATCATGACCGACCCGGCCATGGCTGACGCGACCTACATCGAGCCGATCAAATGGGCCACCGTGGCCAAGATCATCGAGAAGGAGCGTCCGGATGCACTGCTGCCGACCATGGGTGGCCAGACCGCGCTGAACTGCGCGCTGGACCTGGAAAAGCACGGCATTCTGGAGAAGTTCGGCGTCGAGATGATCGGTGCCAACGCCGACACAATCGACAAGGCCGAAGACCGTTCGCGCTTCGACAAGGCGATGAAGGACATCGGTCTGGCCTGTCCGGTATCCGGCATCGCGCACAACATGGAAGAAGCCTATGGCGTGCTCGACAAGGTTGGCTTCCCCTGCATCATTCGTCCGTCGTTCACCATGGGCGGCACCGGCGGCGGCATCGCCTACAACCGTGAAGAGTTCGAAGAGATCTGTGCCCGCGGCCTCGATCTGTCGCCGACCAGTGAGCTGCTGATCGACGAGTCGCTGATCGGCTGGAAGGAATACGAGATGGAGGTGGTCCGCGACAAGAAGGACAACTGCATCATCGTCTGCTCCATCGAAAACTTCGATCCGATGGGCGTGCACACCGGCGACTCCATCACCGTTGCGCCGGCGCAGACCCTGACCGACAAGGAATACCAGATCCTGCGTAACGCCTCGCTGGCGGTCCTGCGTGAGATCGGCGTGGAAACCGGCGGCTCCAACGTGCAGTTCGGCATCTGCCCGAACACCGGGCGCATGGTGGTGATCGAGATGAACCCGCGGGTGTCGCGTTCTTCGGCGCTGGCGTCCAAGGCTACCGGCTTCCCGATCGCCAAGATCGCGGCGAAGCTGGCCGTCGGTTACACCCTCGACGAACTGCAGAACGACATTACCGGTGGTCGTACTCCGGCCTCGTTCGAGCCGGCCATCGACTACGTCGTGACCAAGGTGCCGCGCTTTGCCTTCGAGAAATTCCCCAAGGCCGACGCGCGCCTGACTACTCAGATGAAGTCGGTCGGTGAGGTCATGGCGATTGGTCGCACCTTCCAGGAATCCATGCAGAAAGCGCTGCGTGGCCTGGAAGTCGGCGCAACCGGTTTCGATCCGAAACTGAATCTGGCTGACGCCGAGGCCGAGAGCACCCTCAAGCGCGAACTGACGGTGCCGGGCGCCGATCGCATCTGGTATGTCGCCGACGCCTTCCGTGCCGGCAAGAGTGTCGAAGATGTGTTCGCGCTGACCAAGATCGATCCTTGGTTCCTGGTGCAGATCGAGGATCTGGTCAAGGATGAAGAGCACGTCAAGACGCTGGGCCTGTCCAGCATCGACCGCGACATGATGTACAAGCTCAAGCGCAAGGGTTTTTCCGACGCGCGTCTGGCCAAGCTGTTAGGCGTCACCGAGAAGAACCTGCGCAGTCACCGTCACAAGCTCAAGGTGCTGCCGGTCTACAAGCGCGTCGACACCTGCGCCGCCGAGTTCGCTACCGACACGGCCTACATGTATTCGACCTACGAGGAAGAGTGCGAGGCAAACCCGTCGAGCCGCGACAAGATCATGATCCTGGGTGGCGGCCCCAACCGTATCGGACAGGGCATCGAGTTCGACTACTGCTGCGTGCATGCCGCGCTGGCCATGCGTGAAGACGGTTACGAGACCATCATGGTCAACTGCAACCCGGAAACCGTCTCCACCGACTAC
>CENV01088471.1_pt1 | contig 36231 bp, 30 predicted proteins | sample 530231 | NCBI WGS metagenome assembly CENV01 (sample SAMEA2619815, study PRJEB7988) | marine metagenome | biome: marine biome (ENVO:00000447); feature: surface water layer (ENVO:00002042); material: "saline water (ENVO:00002010), including plankton (ENVO:xxxxxxxx)" | depth 5 m
AAACAATAAGTACGGTATCGCAAGATACTTTGAATCAAGAGGTTATGATGGCTATCTAATGGATAGGCCGCAACATCTTAAGACAAGCAGCGCTAAGGTAAAAGTGAAGACTAAGGGTATTCCATCAAACTCTCAGGATATCATTCAGTCTCATGCTCATGCTATTGAATCATATATACATGATCACGTAGGTATTAACTATGAAACACTTGCTACTGGCAATATGTATTTCAATGATACCCTAGAAGATTGGATAGCATATAAGATAGATAACAGAACAAAGTTTGACTTAACAATAAGTTCAGGGCTTGCACTTTTGGCTGCACAAAAGGTGAAAAAGAAAAAGGTGCAATCGTTCGATGAGCGTCGCTTTTTTAGACGATATAAGGTCATAGGGTAATTCCTTATATTTGTGCCATATACTCTTTTGTAAATGAAACAATATAGCGGTAAGAAAAACTTTCCTGATCCACTTGCTTCTCAAGAGCAGAAGGAAAGTAAGGAATATGGATTGAGATACGCTAAAGCTATTGAGTCTCAGTGGGGTAAAAGATCGGATAGTAATTCCTTGTTCTCAAAACGATACGATTTATTTAAGAGAAACAAAGATTATGCTACAGGTGTACAAGACACTAGTATTTATAAAAGACTATTAAACAATGTCGATCCAAATGCAGGAGACGGCAGTTTGATGAATCTTGATTTTACTCCAGTTCCTATTCTGCCAAAGTTTGTACGGATTGTAGTAAATAAGATTTTAGGTAGAAATCTTTACCCTAATCTAGAAGCTATTGATCCTTTGTCTTCTTCTGAAAAGAATAGAGACAAAAAAAGAATTGAGATTCAGGTTGCATTAAAAAAGCAGCTTGTTGCATTTCAGCAAAAGACTGGTGCCACTATTGGTATGGACCCATCCATGATTCCTGACACTGAAGCTGAGGCTGAAATTTTTATGGGAGAGAATGTAAAGAGTGATGCTGAGATTGCTGCACAGGTAGCAACCAACATGACTTTGTCTTGGAACAACTTTGATGACAATACCTTTAGACGCTGCGTTAATGATCTAGCAATCAATGGGATGGCTGTAGTTAAACGATCTAATGATCCAAACTACGGAATCAAGACTCACTATGTTGATCCCAAAGATTTTATTCATAGCCAGACAGATGATCCAAGCTTTGAAAATATTACTTATGCTGGTCATGTTCGAAGCATGCCTATACAAGAACTAAAGCGCATTGCCAGTGGCGAGCTAGAGGAAGAAGATTTTCAAAAGATTGCCAAGAAGGTTACTGGCAAGATGGGATCGGGCTATCAGTACGATCAAAAGATGGGTAGAAACGTGTACGACTATGATGAGTATTCAGTAGATGTTTTGGAGTTTGAGTTTCTTTCTACCGATTGTATGTTCTTCGAAGAGAAAGAAAATAGATTTGGCAATAGAAACTTCTTTTATCAAGGCTTTGACTATAAAGAAAAAGCGGGCAGCGTCTTTGAGCGAAAGCCTTATAAGATGGAGGTTGTCAATGTATATAAAGGATACTTTGTTATAGGCACTGACTATCTGTTTGGGTATGGCAGAATGCACAATGTGCCTAAGAATATCCATGACATTAGTAAAGCACGAATGTCTTATTCTGTAGTAGCAACTAATCTTACAGAGATGATGCCTAAGTCCATGGTATCTAGCTGTATTGGTTTTGCTGATATGCTGCAGTTAACTCACCTTAAGATTCAACAAGCTATCGCTAAGGCTAAGCCAGATGGATTGATTATTGATATTGAGGGGCTTGAAAATGTACAGCTTGGAAAGGGTGGTGAGTTACAGCCACTAGACCTACATGATATCTACGAACAGACTGGTGTCTTTTACTACAGAAGTAAAAACCCAGAGGGTGGTTTTCAGAACCCACCTATTCGTGAAATTGGGAATAGTATTAGAAACATTAATGAACTTGTTGGGCTGTACAACCACTACCTAAGAATGATTCGTGATACAACAGGAATCAATGAGGTAGTAGATGCAAGTACACCAAAGTCTGAAGCCTTGGTCGGGGTGCGAGAGCAAGCCATTGCAGCATCAAACAATGCTACTTATGACATTACAAATGCATCTATGATTCTGTACAAGAATGTATGCAATGATATTGTCAAGTGTTTGCAGATCCTTCCTGAAGAATCTGTTATCATGGAGGTGTACAAGAATGCCATTGGAGAAACCAATATGAGTATTCTTACTAGTTTCTCTAGGCTTCCTATGTACAACTTTGGCGTACAGGTACAAAAGGATATGGACGATAAAGATCAAGCATATCTTGAACAAGCCATTCAAATTTCATTAGGTCAAAAAGAAATTGATCTAGAAGATGCTATGGCAATCAGAGAGTTGAAGGATGTCAATCAAGCTGAAAGATTGCTTGTTGTTCGTAGAAAGAAAAAGATTCAACAGGCTCAAGCTATGGCTTCTCAGCAGCAGCAGATGCAGGCTCAAATGGCACAGCAGTCACAGGCTATGCAGATGCAGATGGAAGGGCAGAAGCTCCAGGCAGAAGCCCAGATTGAAGCGCAAAAAATGCAACTCAAAGCTCAGCTCGATGCTCAGATGGCTGCCATGCGTCACGAGTTTAATAAAGAGATTGAAACTATTAGGGCTAAGGCTACGCTTGGTTTCAAAGAAACTGATGAGGAGTTTAGAGAAAAGATTGAAGTTCTTAAAGAGGATCGTAAGGATGAGAGAGTAGAAAAGCAGGCGATAGAGCAATCAAAGCTTATCTCTCAAAGAAAAGGTCAGAGGACAGAGCTTCAAGAAAATGATGGCAATCCTATGAGAAATACATTAATGAATATGCAAGATGTCTAATTCAGTAAATCTAGATGTATCAGAGGTTCTTGACATTACGTGTCGTCAAGGAGATACCTTTGAACTTACCGTTACCCTTAAGGATTCTGCTGGGACAGGCTTGACTCTTGCTACCTCAAACTATGCATTTGTTATGCAAGTATGGGCTACAGGCAGAAAGTCTAGAAGTCCTTTGATTGCAACTACAGAGAGAGGATTAAAAGGTCGCAACTTAAATACACCAGAGGTTCCTGGTGGCGCATACTTTGAACCATTTGTTGTTGATGACAGTGGCAATGTAACGATTAAAGCTACTGCAGCAACTATGCGAAACGTGCCTCCTGGTCGTCACATATATGATTTACAATTTATTCTACCCACTGCTTCAGGTGTAGACACACACACTACAGTATTGAGGGGATCATTTATTATCAATGAAGATGTAACTAAAGCCACTAGTATTGCAAGAAGATGAGCGTATCTGTAACATCAACAAGAGGCAATACTGTTGAGGTTTCTGTTTCTGGTGGAACTAATATAAGTTTTACTCAATCAGTTAGTACTGTATCTGTTGTAAGTCCTGCAGCAAATAGTTTTGTTGTTACATCAAAAGGGCCTAAGGGAGATAAAGGCGACACTGGTGCTCAAGGACCAACAGGACCTACAGGCGCTACAGGCGCTACAGGTGCTACGGGAGCTACGGGAGCCACAGGGGCTACTGGTGCTCAAGGACCCACTGGACCACAGGGGCCTGCTGGATCTGATGGTACATCACCAAATGCATTTACTACGATTTCTGTTGCTGGTCAAGATAATGTTGTAGCTGATGCAACTGATGATACCTTAACTATAGCTGCTGGATCTAATATTACTGTAACAACCAATGCTTCAAGTGATACTGTAACTATAGCGTCATCAGATACTAACACAAACATTTACGACACTGATGGAACTCTTACTGGAAACAGAACTATTGACTTAGGGTCTAATAGTTTGACATTTGATTCAGGTGGCACAGCTGGAGTAGCTTCTATAAGTAGTGTTGGTGATGGTGTATTTAGGAGAGGTCTTACAGTTCAGGGCACCACTGCTGGTGCATCTCTCTTTTTAAAAGAGGCATCGGCCAATGGCACAAACTCTGTTCGTCTTAATTGTCCAGATAGTTTAGGTTCTGATGTGGAATTTACTTTTCCATCCGCTGACGGTACAAGCGGTCAAGTGATGTCTACAGATGGAAGCGGTAATTTGTCATTTACTACACCATCAGATGGTTGGCATGGTTCAACGACAAGAATTAAGTTATTGCCTAGAGACTTTATTGCTGATGATGGTGGTAGACCTCTTATGATTGATGACACTGGCCTTGTTTCTAACAACTTTTTCTTAGAATCAAATTCTTCTAATCCTACATATGCTTCTATAGAAATACCAACAGGATTTAAGGCAACTCACGTTAAAGTAAATGGTTCTGCTACAGACGCTATTACAGTCTTTGAGATGCAAATTGACTCTAAGACAGGGGTAACCAAGGGTACTGGAAATGTAGGAACAGAGATTAATATAACAGATGTCACCAGCAGTACAACAAACTACTTGCTTTTAAAAGTAGATAACGCTTCTGGCAATGAGATTCACGGTGGTTACGTAACAATAGCAGGAGTATAACATGTCACTAAATACAAGAAGGCACGAGCCAATACACGACAAAACTGGGGATGACTTGGCACGTATCAAGGCAAACTTTGACAATGGCAAGCATCTTGAGGTCTTGGATTTTGGTCCAGAGGCTGCAATAATCTACCAGATACAGAAGATGCAAGAGGAGCTGGATTACCTTAGAACTGAGATTGCACTAAACAAAGCCAAGACGAGCATGACTCTGGGGAGAACTTCAACTACAGCTTTAGCTGGGAACACAAATATTGTGAGCATTGGAGCGAATACCAGACTGTCATTTGGAGACATGATAGAGTCAAGAGGTACTTATTCAATAGTCCTGACTGCAACCAGAGATTTTGGTAGGGGCAACGTAAGTAAGTCAATAACTCTTACACTCACATAATCATTATATTTGCATTATGGCTCGAGTTGTCAAATACAAAAAAGGAGGTAAGCTCTCTATCAGTAGCAAGAAGGTATCAGTAGATCCCCCTTCAGGATTTCACTGGATGGAGGAGCAAGGCAGATACTATCTGATGAAGGGAGACTATGCCCCACACCCTGGAGCCGTTAAAAAAGCAAAGTTTAAACTCGTTAATCATCCCAAGTCGTAATGGCAAAAAGTGCAGCACAGCAAGCAGCGATTGCTATCTCTATGAAAAAGGCTGGGAAGAAACCTAAGTCTGCGGCTAAGGGGATGAAGTTTAATCCTAAGTATACTCGTGGCAGTGCTAATGTGGGCAAGAGAAAGCAGCTCATGAAGCAGATCTCTGACATTTACAAGAAGTATAGAGGCACTAAGGCTAAAAGAAAGAAGAAAGGATTTCCACCCGCTGTAGAGGCTAGACTAAAAAGACTTATGGCACAAAGAGATAAGATATGATTGTACTCAAGAAAGGGGGCAAGTCTAAAAAGAAGAAAGGCAAAAGCTTTGCAAGCCTTAGTCCTGCACAAAAACAAGTGTATCGTAGAGGTCTTGCTGCTTACATGAGCTCAGGAAACAGGCCTAAGGTGTCGCAGCATGCCTGGGCTATGGCTCGTGTAAAGTCTGCCTTCGGCAAACGAGAAGCTGCTAAGATTAGAGCGGGGAAAGGCAAGAAAAAGAAGAAGTAAATAATAAGTATATTTGTGGAAATAACTATCCATTATGGCAACAACAACTGCAACATTGACATTATCTAGCGCGGACCTCACAGGTGATGCGCTTTCGTTGTCCACTACGGCAACACTCACAAAGGCTGGCACAGTAACTGGCTTGGATCAGTTTACTGGAGTAGCTAGACAGACCTTTACTCAAAACACCATCTTGACATTGATTGACAAAAGTCTCTACGATGTTGATGGTGCTCATAAGGTCTACATCAAAAACACTAGCACTACAGCTACAGAGAATATTATTGTGACTATTGAGGCGCAGTCTCTTGGAAGACTTTATGCTGGTGATTGGGCGCTGTTGCCTTTCAATGGTGAGCAAGACATTAAGATTACTCCAAGCGTAAATACTGCAATGACTATTGAATATGCAGTTATCTATCAGCAAGTTTAATGGCTACGCTTAGAGCAACATTAACATTAAGCAGTGCTTCCGTTTTGGCAAGCCCTGTAAACGTGTCTGCAGATTTTTCTGGAGCCGCAGACTCTGGCATTCTTAGCCGAGCTAAGGTTGTGAAGACTGCAGTAGATGCAAATGCTCTAGAGGTCTATACAGCTAACGACAAAACTGAATCAGCATATTTGTTTCTTAAGAATCTGGAAACAGAGAAGGAAACGTATGTATACATCTACAACGACACAGACAGTGATGGTCTTGTGGCAAAGGTGGGTGGCTCTGAGTTTTGTTTTATTCCCGTTGCAGTGAATAAATCATACAGAGTATACGGCACCAAGGTAGATCAGATGGTAGAGTTTGGAGTCTTTGGATTGGATAGCTCAGCTGCAGGTCCTTTTAATCAGAACTAATTAGTACCTCATGCCCTTTTCTACTATAGAAGTAACTCCTACACTAAGCGCAGCTACATATGCTGACAATGATGTATTGTTTACGTCTACTGAGGTAAAACTTCCGCATAGACACTGTAAAGTTTTATCAATATCAGCTATATGGAATGATGCAGAAGCTGCTAATGAGGACCTTATCCTTATGTTCTTTAAAGAAAATACTAATGATTTAGGAACAATAAATGAAGCTGCTTCTATCTCAGGTGCTCAACTCAAAGAAAATGTTTTTTTGGGTGCTATTCGTTTAGTAAACTCAGGAGAAGCTTCTTTGGGAACACCTTCTGCGTTTGTGAGTCAACATATAAATGATGTCAATAATAGTGGTAGTGGTGTAAATCCTTTTGTTTTGGTAGAAGGATCTAATAAAAATACATGTTTTGTCCAGGGACTTCTTGAAGATGGAGCTGGCACTTTTGCTACTGACAGCTTAGTTCTCACTATAAGTGTAGAATATTGATTATGGGTTACGATGTAATAACAGTTACGCCAGTTCTTTCTGCAGCAACAGATGATTATGGAGATAATGAAGTGTTGTTTGTTTCTACAGCTGTAAAGTTGCCGCATAGAAATTGCAAGGTTCTTGATATCTTTGCTATTTGGGATGATAATCAACTTAGTACAACTAATGATAGAGAGTTTCTTGTTTTTTTCTTTAAAGAAAATACGACAGATCTTGGATCTCTTGGGGGTAGCCCATCTATAACTGGCGCTCAGTTAAAAGCCAATAGTTTTTTAGGTGCCACTAGACTTGTAAACAACTCGGAAGACTCTCTTCATGGAGGGAGATCTGAAAGCGATTCAGGTGCTTTTCCTCATTTGTTTGTAGGTCAACACATGAATGATACTGGTTCATCATCTACAGGAAATTCTAGTTTTGTTATTGAAGAAGGTTCTACTAAGAACACTTGTTTTGTACAAGGATTGTATGAGGTTGGAGAGACAAGCAGTGGCACAGATACTTTTGCTGCAGATTCTTTGACTCTTACAATTTGTGTAGAGTATTAATTAAAAACTATAAATTAAAATGGAAAATCAACCTACCGAAATTGGTGGCATGAAGGTCTTCAGTAACCCTGAGGACCTTGCCGCATCTATGAATCAGGAAACTGTAGAGCCCACTCCACAGCCTGAATCACAACCTGAGCCTCAAGTAGAAGCTCAGCCAGAACCTACGCCTGAGCCACAAGCTGAGACGCAGGAAGATTCACCACAGCCAACTACCTCAGAGCCTGCCTACGAGCAGGTTGAGCAAGTAAGCCAAAGTGAATTTGGTCAGCAGAGTGATGCTGACGATGATGAAGAATATACCGAGGAAGATATGGAGAAGGCGGTAATCTCATACTTGAGCGAGAAGCTCAACAGAGATTTCAACTCTCTTGACGACCTCACCCCTAAACAAAACCCATTAGACGAAAGGGTAGAAGCTATTGCCAAGTTTGTAGCGGAGACAGGAAGAGCTCCCAAGGACTGGTTTACTTATCAATCATTGAGCACATCTGAGATGGATGATGCGACTTTGGTTAAGGTAGACATGGCATTGCAATATCCTAACCTTTCTGCTGATGAGGTAAACACTCTCATTCTGAATAAGTACAAGTTAGATCCAGACAAGTACTCAGAGGATGAAGCTAAGATTGGAGCCCTTCAGATGAAGGTCGATGCAGCCAATGCTAAGAATCAGATCGAAGAGCAGCGCATGAGATATGCAGCTCCTGAAGTTGAGCAAAAGACTGCGGAAAAAGAAAGCTTTATTAATGATGAGTGGGTCTCAACCATGAGACAAGAAGTCAATGATTTGACTGGATTGGAATTCGATCTGGGCAATGACAGGACTTTTACTTTCGGCTTGGATGACCGATACAAACAGGACCTTGTTAATAAGAACGCTCGTCTTGACGAGTACTTTGATGCATACGTCCACAATGATGGAAGCTGGGACTTTGACAAGCTCAACTCTCACCGCGCCATTCTTGACAACATCGATGCTATTGTAGCGTCCACTTACAGGCAAGGCCTTAGTGATGGTCAGAAGGGTGTGGTGCAGAACGCGGCCAATGTGTCTACTCAGGTTCCTCAACAGAGCTCTGATCCTAACGATAACTCTCTTGGCGATCAGCTTAGAAATATCATGGGACGGAACTCTAGCAAACTAACTTTTAAAATCTAAAACTAGAGAATTATGGCAACTACTACTGCCGCGAGAACAGACGCAGGTTCAACTTTCTTTGATGCGAAAGCAGATCTTAGGCTGACTCCCGAAAAATACACCACCATTGATACTCTGCTTGATCATAACAAGCCAGAGGTCATGGAAGAACTTGTTCACACTTTTGGTGAGCAAGGCATCACTGGCTTCTTGAAGCTTACTGGTGCAATCAATTCTGGCGGTTCTGCCGACCAGGTTGAATACTTTGAAGAAGGACGTCGTCACAGAACCGTCACTGGATCTCTTGACGATGCTGCATCAGGCGACCAAGTTGAACTTCACTGCACTGCAGATTCAACTAACGGTCTCCCTCTTGGTCCTAACGATGTTGTTATGGATTCAGATGATGGTCGTCGCTACATTGTTATCGATGCCGATACATCCGATCCAACCACAGCAGCTGAATACATGCTTGCTAGTCTGGATGGAGAGAGTGCAACTGGCTCACGTTCAACAGACAGAGAGTTTATTGTTCTTGGCAACATGTACGGTCAAGGAACTGAGCAGCCAGGCCACTTCACTGACGTTGATGTGAAGAGACGTAAGAATCCTTACATGATTGTGAAGGATCGCTTCCAGGTCAATGGATCTCAAGCAACCAACATTGGTTACATTAACACAGGTGGTGATTACCGCTGGTTTATGTACGGTGAACAAGAAGCTCGTAAGCGCTTTGAAGATCGTCGTGAAATGATGTTGTTGTTTGCAGAGAAGGGCAATGACGACAATTTTGGCAACGCTGCCAGCTACGCTTACAATGATGCTCAAGACCCAGGTAAGGGCTCAGAGGGCTACATTTCTGCTGTTGAAGACAGAGGTATTGTTGTCTCTAACGCCAATGCCAATCCTATGGATAGCTTCGCTGAGTTCGATGATCTCATCTTGGAGCTGGACAAGAACGGCGCACCTGCCGAGTACGCTATGTACTTGAACAGAAAGCAAGACTTGGCTATCGATGATATGTTGGCTTCTGGTGTTTCTACTGGTGTGACTGCAGGTTTGGCTGGTCAATTCGGTGCGTTCAACAACGACGCTGACATGGCTGTGAAGCTTGGCTTTAAGTCATTTACTCGTGGAGGATACACCTTTCACAAGCACGACTTTAGACTCTTGAACGATCCTACTCTCTTGGGTGCTACTAACTTCTTGCAAGGCTGCATGGTTCCTATGACCCAGGTTGCTGACCCACGTACTGGATTCAGAGCTCCTGCTTTGTCTATGTACTACAAAGAAGCTAACGGCTACTCTCGTGAGATGGAGCACTGGGTAACTGGTGGTGGCGTCTTGGGACACACAAACAACGGTGATGCTGGTAGAGACGTGGCTACGTTCCACTACCGCTCTGAGATTTGTTTGGTGACTCGCGCTGCTAACCAGCACGTCATCATCAAGGGATAATAACTATTAGGTAGAAGGGAGGGGCTTTGGCCCTTCCCCTCTGGCTACAAAAAATAACTAGTTACTATGGAAAAATATTTGTTTTTTAACACTGGCGCTAATGACTCTCTTTGCTTGCCTGCTCGTCGTTTGACAGACATGGGGATGGAGAGCGATGGCACTTCTTTGATCCTGCACTTTATTGCTCCTTTTGGGGGTAATGATGGTGTTGGAGAAATTACTGTAGACGTTACAATTACTGACAACAAGGGTAAGCTTGTTATGGAGGCTATTGCAGAAGAAATTCGTTTGGGTAAAAATCCTTTTATTACCGTTTGCGACGATACTACCTCTGAGTTCCTTCATCCAAATATTCTTAGCGTTGGTTCAATTGCTGACTTTGCTTAATACTAGAAACTATGGATACTTCTAAAAAATTCTTGTTCGTAAATCCAGATAATACTGCTGGTGAGTTTGATAGCTCTAAGATGTTCCCAGTCTCTAGCTTGCAAGGGATTCAGGAGCTTAATGCCACTAGTGTTCGATTTGCTGTATCTGATTACGGTCAAGCAGACGACACACTTATTGACATTACTGTTGATTCTGGAAAAGGCAAGGCTTACATTAAGGAGCTTGTTGAAGCCATTAACTTTGCAAAACAGTCGGTAATCAATCTTGCTGATGCGAGTGATGAAACATCATTCTCTGCAGATGTAGACTTTGGTACTGATCCAGTTATTACGGTTGGTTCGGCATAAACCATAAACCTTTTAAAAGAAAGGCTCTCTTCGGAGGGCCTTTTTTATTTTATATATTTGCTCTATGAGAGCTAAGAAGCGAGACCCTAAGGTTGGGACGGGCAAGAAACCCAAGGGTTCTGGCAGAAGGCTTTATACAGATGAGAATCCTAAAGACACAGTTAGGATTAAGTTTGCTACCCCTGCAGATGCAAGAGCTACTGTTGCCAAGGTTAAAAAGATCAACAAGCCTTTTGCTAGAAAGATTCAGATCCTAACGGTAGGCGAGCAAAGAGCTAAAGTCATGAAGAAGAATGAAGTAGCTGCTATATTTAGAAGAGGTAAGGAGTCGTTGCGTAAAGCTAGACGATCATGAGTACTAAGAAAATTAGTATATTTGTATACAATTAAATTGAGTTGATGAAATTTTTTCTGTTTAGCATATCAAATGTGTCGCGAGCTAGTACTACAAACTCGGACAGTGGTATTGGTATTAGCACTATAGCTGTACCAGTTGCTAAGCTTTCTAACATCACGGCTACCAAGGGCTTTGTCAATATGACATTTGATGATGCAGGTCTTTATGATGAATCCTTTATGAATGTAGGGGAGGCTATCGAGAAAGTAAATATCTCTGTAGCGGCTGTAGAATCTCGTGAGGTCAACTTGATTGAAGACATCTTAAACTTTATCTCTTCAGAGGAGCGTCAGTTTGTGATGAGATTTGATGCAGTAAACAATGTATCCAATATGCGCTTCTCGGATGTAAGTTCATCTGCTAACCTTATAGCCAAGGTTTCTACTGCGCCTATCAACATGGAGACAGGAAGGTTATCTGTTGGCACAACAGAAGAGGAGTTCCAAGACACGATTGCTGGTATCAACTTTAGAGGCAACTTACCTTCACTTGACTTTAATCATGAAGGGTTGTCTGGATTTGCAGATGGGGCTGAGATTACATCATGGTTTAATTCAGGCACTGAAGGGGCAACCCATAGCATTGTAGCTAACGTTGGTGCGCCCACTTGTGAAACATCTTCTGCTACTAGCAATATATCTAAAAGCTCTGCAAACCTAAGCAATGGTGCCAATCATTTTATTGTGCCAAATGCATTCACAGTATCTAACGACTATACTCTTTACTGCGTTCTTGGTTTGGCTATTCCACCCATGGCTCTTTACGGTGATGCTGCTGGAGAGACATTAGGTTTTGGAGGATCATATCCAGCTGGAACAGACTTAAATCAAGCAAATGTTATTGACAAAAGAAACTCCTTTTCTGTAAGACACAGCGGAATCGAGGGTGCTGTTGCTTCAATTCAAACCAACAATGAAGACAGCGGAACTCTGTCATACAAGTGGCCTAAGTCTCAGATTGCAAACAATGTTGTGGCAGATCACGATCTAGATGTATTCATCATCAGACGAGATAGAGATTTCAATATGATATTGCATAATAGGGATGGTGATATCATTGGATTTATTCCAGCCAAAACTAAAAAGCTAGATGATAAACTCACTAAAGATTCATCAGCAAGAACAGACGGAGATCTTTTGATTGAACGTCTAGGCACAGTAAAAGACATTAACTCTTCAGTGGCTGGTAGCTTTAGAGGATTTATAGCTAGGTTCGGTGTTATACCTAAAGACATTGGAGTATCTAAGACTCGAATACTTGCAGAAGACTTATTTAATTTTTACAAATCTTAATTCATTTCAATATGGAAACTAAACCTAAAAAGTCTCCTGGACGACCTAAAGTCCAGAAGCCAGCAGTTAAAGCGGCTGTTGTAGAAAAGCCTAAGGCTAAGCCTGTAGTTAAAAGAACTCCTAGACGAAAGGAGGAGACTCGTATTGCTACAGAGTATGAGATCATCAAGGGTGGTGGCGTGGTGTTTATGCTGCCACAGAAAGGTGTGACCATTTATGACAAGGAGCAAGACACGGTTCGTGAGATTCGTTACTGCCCCAATGAGCCATCAATCTTTGTTGATGAGCAATCAGAAAATGCAGTGCGTAAGTCTGTAGCATTTAGAGAGGGTAGATTGTTTGTGCCACGTGAGAAGCCTAACCTTAAGAAGTTTCTTGAGTTGCACCCACTTAACAAGGCCAACGGAGGCACTGTGTTCTCAATTGTAGACAAGACTCAAGATGCAGCCAAAGAACTAGAAAGAGAGTTTGCTGTATCTGATGCTATCTCTATTGTAAGAGACAGAGACATCAATGATCTGTTGGCTATTGCCTTGTACTACGGTATTAACATCAACACTCATACATCTGAGATTAGATACAATCTTCTAAGGATTGCAAAGTCCAAGCCTGTGGAGTTTATGCAATCGCTTGACTCTCCTGAGGTTACATGTCGATCAACCATTAAGCAAGCTGCTGACTATCAGATCATCTCACTAAAATCTAATGGGGTGTACTGGTTTGATGCCAACACATTAATCGTATCTGTTCCTGTAGGCCAAGACGCTGTAGATACTATGGTTAGATTCTGCTTGACAGAGAAGGGTGCATCGACACTCGGACTCATTGAGGAGAAGCTAGATAGGCTAAGCTAATTATAGTTTACATTGATAAGAGAGCTGCCCGAAAGGGCGGCTTTTTTATTTCTTATATTTGTTGTATGATCAACATTATTGATGTGTACAACGCCGTTAGAGACCTTTGCAACAAGGATCAACGGGGCTTTGTTACGCCCGAAGTATTTAGCACGTTCGCTGGTATAGCACAGCAGAATGTGTTTAACGAGATGTTTCAGGAGCTGCTCACAGCAAACAGAGCAAGGAAGCAAGGCATCGACCCTGCCCGAGACAAGTCTTTGTACAAGATGGTTGAAGAAGACCTATCTTATTTTATTGACACAAGAAGTTTGGATCGTGGCAGACCAACAGGAGATGCTGGGGTTTTTGAAAAACCCTTAGACCTTTCTAAGATTATTAGTATTCATAAAACTGGCAGCAATACATCATTGACTATTGTGTATAATCCAGAAGTAAAAGAAAGACTTCTAAATAGTTTTTTGTCTGGACCTAGCAAGAGCTATCCCGTAGCCTTTGTTGAAGAAAGTAGGATACTGGTATATCCAAACTCGTTGACTGACATTAGTCTTAGATATTACAGGCAGCCTGCATCACATCAGCTAGGTGTGGGCACAGACTTTTCATCTACACCTATCTATGTAGAGGCTGACGCAGGGTCTAACATCACTGTTCCTGATGTACGAAACTCAAGACACTTTGAGCTCCCTGGACACTATAAGAATGAATTGATCATGGAGATTGCCAAAATGATTGGCATTAGATTGAGAGACAATTACCTTTCTGGATTTGCAATCGCAGAAGAAAAAGCTGAGTAATGGCATTTACTGAAGACATTGTATACGACGGGCTAAGAGCTGACGCTACAGAAAATACTGAAGCAATGAACTACTTGCCTTTAAACCAAGTCATTGCGGACTATATCATTACCATGGACGGTGATGATTACACTAGCAATGTCTCTGATGTTGCTATTCAAAACATCGCTATGCGTGGAATTAGAGAGCTTGGCTTTGATGTTACTGCTCGCGTCAAGTCTCTTAAGAGATCAGTAGAATCAAACAATACTGTCATCTTACCCGAAGACTTTGTAGATATTGTAAAGCTCGGTGTGGTTGATGGTGATGGAGTTATCAGAGTTTTTAAGCAAAACAAAAACATCAACTACTCTCGAAAAATAAAAGTCACTACGAATGCCGATGGTACCTTGACTGGCGGCACGGGTAATACATCTTCTCAAGCAAGCTCCTCTCCACATGCTCTTACTGCTAATCAAATATTAGATAGAGAGGATGACAAAAATGCTACCAGCTCCTCCACACCAGACAGTGGTGACCTAGACTTTTACGTTTTTGAAAACTATCTGTATCAGGGTGGCTTGGGAAGACTCTATGGATTAGGTGGTGGTCACAGCCCAGGGGAGTACAGAATCAATCTTGATCAAAACAGAATTGAGATAGCTACAGATTCTCAAACAACAGACGTGGTGATTGAATACATTGCCGACCAAGCAAGGTCAACCAATCCCGTTGTCCATGTGTATGCAGAGGAGGCCTTGCGCTGCTACATTTACTACAAGCTGTGCGAGAGAAAATCTACTGTGCCTCAAGGGGAGAAGATGAGAGCACGAGCAGAGTATTACAACGAAAGAAGAAAAGCTAAAGCTAGGTTGTCAGGCTTCACCAAAGAAGAAGCTTTGCATACTATCCGCAAGAACTTTAAGCAAGCACCTAAGTATTAATGATTGACAAGGTCATACCCCAAAGGCTTAACTCTGATGTAGACTCAAGGTTTCGCCCATCAACTGATATGATTGATGCGCTGAATATTGCGTTTCAAGAAAGCTATAATACTGATGCCGCAGCTGCTGATAGCGGAGCGTCAGTTAGTTTTTCAGGTGACGCTGGGGTGATAAAACCTATGCCATCAAACAGAAGTGTTCAATCGCTTTCTCAAACAAGTGTAATTAACAATAACACAAACATTCGAGTTATTGGCTCAGTATCAGATGAGGTATTTAATGTCATATATTTCTTTGCTTGGTCTAATCAGAACAATCAGATGGGTGTATACGCATGGGATCAAGATGGAGTTCTTCCTGGCGCTACTCCTGGTGCTTACGTCAAAGTATATACTTCACCTAAATTCAACTTCCCTAGCGATGGTTTTGTCAAAGCAGATGTTGTTCATGTAGGTCAAAGAAAAAATATTGAAGACCAAGACAGGGTTCGTAATGTCATTTTGTATTTCACTGACAATAGAAACGAACCTAGAAAGCTGAGTGTCTATGATGTCATGGAAGCTGATCTCTCATCTTACAATGACATTGACTTCCTGGACATGATTACTGCCTGCCCAAGGACTCCACTAGAACCTATATCTTTTCAGTTTGATTTTGATCCTGCTAGAGCATCTTCAAACTTTACTAGTTTGCCTGGCTTGCAATTTGCATATCAACATGTATACTCTGACAATGTAGAAAGTGCTTTGTCTACATATTCAAGGCTGGCTGTACCTCCTGCATACTTGGCCTTGGGTCAAGTTACAGGTAGTGTAAATCTACAGAATAGATGTATTCTTAATGTGCCTAGGGGGTCGAGAGAGGTAGATAGAATCAGAGTGCTTGTTAGATATGGAAACCTTGGGCTATGGCGTTTGATAGATGAAATCAAAGAGCTTCCTGATGCGGTAGATACCGTACAATACAACTTTTATAATGATCGTATTTTAATACCTGTCTCGGAGGAGACTACAGCTATGCCGTACAGCAATCTCCCAAGGATTGCACAAGCACAATCAGTGGTTTCTGATAGGCTTGTATATGGGAACTATGTAGAAAGCTATCCAGAGGTTGATGCCTCAGCGATTATATCTCCTCAGTATAGAGGCACGCCTCGTCAAGGTGATGTCATTGAGATAGATGTTGTACCTGTGATAAACCAGCTTAGTGCTCGTACTGACGATGCCAACTCTACCACAGCTAGTATCTATACACAACTAGGTACCAATAGGGTCGCTGGGTATCAGATCAACCTTGATGGCGTTCCATCGGATGTGTTAGAAGCGGGGACAATTATACAGCTAGAGTTTACTGTAGAGCCTGATGACAATTTTCATTTCTACAACCAACACAATTCCTATCATGGAGGTCGTGAAAATGGATTCTTTGGGGGGGGCAACAACCTCACAGACGAAGACCTTGATAACGTTAATGACCCTTTAATTGATATAGATGGAGGCTCAGGTGAGCCTGTTAACAATGTAAACCAGTATAGCAGGGGTCGTCAGTACTTTGGCAAAAACTCAGGCGTCAAATTTATTGATGGTTTAAATAAGTGGAAATATTATGGGTGGGGAACTGATGGTAGTAGCTATGGAAATATTATATCATTTCCTGGTAGCGATGACACAGTAGATGTAAAGTATGGCACCTCAGCTGCCAATCCATTTATACTGCACTCTAGGGCGCTTAGATTTTCATTAACATTTAAGACGTTAGTAGACAGCACAACCCCCAGGCAGCATGTAAGAGAAACTATATACGCTCTTCTTACGGGGACGGGTACCATCCCTACTGTTGAGGGAGGTGACTTTGCCTCTACTGAAGACTTTCCAGATCCAGTCACTATATCTTCTTATGACATTGATTTGTCTTTAAATAGTGGCGACAAAATTCTTAGCGGTTATGCAAACGATTACAGAAAACATCTAATTGTTGGCTTGACAAGAGATAGTGGAGGCGCTCCTTCATCTCACACTGAAGAGCCTATTGGATACTTTATAGTAAACAAAGCTCAGGTACAGTTTGGCCTTAAGGCCTTCACATATATGCAAACTCAGTATGATGAGGTGGGTTCAGAAAATTGTTATATCGGATTAGACTTACAGTCCCTTACTAACGTTGAGGTGATGACGTGCATTCCATATGTGCCTGTAGGTAGAAAGATTGCCGTCTCTATAGATGCGACACCTTTTGATGCTAATAATGATTGGTTTGGTGTAATGCCACTAAATATTATTAATGGCAGCATTGGTCATTGGAAGGTCTTTTCTCGTGGTGAAATTCAATCAACAGATGTACAGAGCTTAAATATTTATGACACAGCAACTGTATCAGACTGGCCTGGAAATGTAGCATATACACCCACTGGTGTGAATGAAGCCACGATGTCGGACGACACGAGGAATCTATATTTCTTTGATACTGCCAATCAATATCTCAGTGTTTTTGCAGAGCAAAATTCAGACACAGGAAATAATTTTGAAGGAAGCTCTGTTAACCCTATTGTTGGAGATTCTGACGGAACCCCTACAGGTATAGGTTTGGCACTAGCTCCTGCTATTCAAAACTCAGGTAGAGGCGCTTATTGTATTGGATACTTGCAGCCTGAAAGCGGAGCTGATGGAGATCAATTAAACCTTATACATACAAGCAATGAAATTTTTACTTCTGCTGCTGGTAGTATTAACTCCACAACTATTGTGTCAGAGAATGCTGTCTTTTCTCTTGTCGATGGAGAGGGTGGGCCTGGATTTACAAAAAACAGAAGCGGTATTGGAGAGTTTGTTTCGTGGGGTAGCATATCTCCATACGTATTGTTTAAGGGTGATATCCATAATCGATGGATTATTGATTTTCAAAATCTACCCTACACAGGATATATACCACTTACCTTGGGTGGCGGATCAAATAATTATCTAAAGCTGTATGATTCTAATCCTAAAGGAGATGAGGGGTGGAAGAAGAGTAAGGGTTTCCTTAAGGCATATAGAAATTTAGAAATCAATACGCCTGAAAACCAATTAGGGCAAGACTATTTTCAAGGCAACACCGCCGACCTTACATATGATCACCCTATTTCAGACACATTAAATACATGGATTGAGATTACTGTACTTACCACGTATATCACAGGTATCACAGGCCTCTACTATCCTAGGTCTTTTAAAACAAATGCCAATCACGATTTTGGTATTGTGTACTATGACCAGCGCGGTAGATCAGGCAATGTCAACTATCTCGGAAACACTTTTGTAAAAGGCTATAGTAATGCCGATAGGGGATTAGATGCCAAGGGTAGAGTTGATATACGAGTATTACTTACAAGTGATCCTCCTGAGTGGGCCACTCAATATCAAATTGTATACAGCCCAAACAGTACCATTGATGAATTTGTACAGTACAGCACAGGCCCTGCATTTGTAGCTAGCACAAAGGAAACAAATCCCGCTTCGGGCGATGAGGCTTTGATATATGTGAACCTTGGGCACCTTCAGGGAGTGAACAATGTATCATACAGTCATGCTTTCGGTGCTGTCAATAACGATGGAGGCAAGGACTTATATACCCACAGGCAAGGAGACAGGCTGCGTATCTTGTACTATACTGACCCTAGTGGAGACGAATCAGATGTATTGTATCCCAATAACTATGTCTTTGACATAGTGGACGTGGTTACTTTACCTGAAAATGCTAATGACAATATTTTATCTGGAGGAGGTGATAGCAATGCCATCGTACATCCTTCTAGGTCTGGTCAGTTTTTAGTTCTAAAAAATAATCCAGAAGCTACAGGCTTTACATATAGCGATATTCTTGATTCATATGACGATGAGGCTGGGTACTTAGACGGGGCATCTGCAATTAATTTTTGGAACAACAGAACTGTAGTTGAAATTTTTACTCCAAAAAAAGTTCAAGACTTTGATCAAAGGCTTTACTATGAGATTGGAGAGAAGTATGATATTACTATAGATCAATTTCAAAATCCAGTTCACTCGAGAACTTCTATCCTATTAAGCAATGGAGATGTATGGTGGAGGCGCGTGCCTGTAAATCTTCAATCCTTTGACACTGAAAGCCAAAGATTCGTAAGCTTATTCTCTGAGAGTCTCAGTGACGATAATAGTATTCCATCGTTTCAGACACAGGTGTTGGAAACCATGGCATTTACTGATGTTATCCCTGGGTGTAAAACTCTAGACTGGGGCAAACCTAAAATTATTGTACCAGGCTCTCAGTCTCTATATAAGAGGTCATCGTTGACATACTCTAATAAGAATAACTATTCTTCTAGAGCCAACAACTATACGACGTTTAACGCGTCCTCTTTAAACTTTAAGGATTTACCTAACGAGTATGGAGCAATCAATTACATCCTCAATGACTATGACAATGTTGTAGTTATTCAAGAAGATAAGACCAGCTCTATCCCAGTTAATAGAAATATTATTACTACTGCTGGTGGGCAACAATCTTTGGTTGCCTCTAAAGATGTGTTGGGAACTCAGAAGTTTTATGCTGGCGACTACGGAGCTGATAACAATCCTGAAGGTGTCGTTAGGGCGGGTGAAGCTATCTACTTTGCACATAAGGGCAGAAGAGAAGTTTACAAACTAACGCGTAGCAAAGGCCTTAAGGTTATCTCCAAAGCGAGCATGAAGGCGCACTTCAACAATCTGTTTATTCAGGCGTTAAAAGATGAGGCCGAGGGAGATGGCAAGGTGCGTGTGGTATCAGGATACGATCCGTTAAGAGATGAGTATATCATCTCGGTGTATAACATGATAGACTTTTCAACATCTGAGATTAATTATAATCCACTTACAGGTGTATTTGATGGTGTCGATCAAGTCTTTGAAGAAGAGCAAACGGTGGGACCATTTGATGATTTTACTACTCCCACAGGATTTGAAGAATTTGGAACAACAGGTGGTGAAGTAGTCGATGTAGACGATGATATAATTGTAACTCCTGCTGGTGATGATGAGATAGGCGAAGATGAGGGCGGCACGACCCCTGACACTGAAACGGGATTGGCAGATATCGAAACTGATCCTCTAATTCTTACGATCGTTAACCCAGGTCCTACTACTTATACAAGCTCGTTTAAAATTAAGAACACTAGTGTAGACAATGATTTGCAAGTGTTTTCTATTTCTGTAATCAATAATCAAGGTGCCGTAGACGGAGTGGTTTTAAGTGTCATTGATTTGCCAAGCAACGGATCTCCGTTTCTTATATCTGCTAGTGGAGAGAAAATAATTAACTACAGTATTTCTGCACCCACAGCAGATGTGCCTATCACAGAAGATGATTTTCGAATGATTGGTGTGATAGACATAGTAAGCGATGCTAGTCAGCCTGAATATTCATTGCCATATAACATCACATATCCCATTACCGACGTAGATGAGGATGAGGGTTTTGAAGATGAACTACTGCCCTCCTTGGAGCTTAGCCCCGATGCCTTGTCCTTTCAAGATGTACCTCAAGGGGGATCGCCAACAAAAAATATTACTTTTACAAATACAGGTAATGGTGATTTGTTGATAAACAATTTGACACTGAACCCCGTACTTAATGTGCCTGATGGGTCTGCTTACTTTGAACTAGTTGGTGCGCTAAGTGGTGCTGCGACAGGGACTCCCTATACCCTTTTACCAGAAGGGAGCGTAGATCTTATTGTAAAATGTTGGGCTCCACCTCCTGAGTCTACTATTACAGCACCTAATAATTTTTTGCTGTCTACTCTTGATATATCTAGCAACATTGAGGATGAAGTAACTACGGTTAATCTATCGGCAAATTTTCAAGTTGATGAAGCTGAAGATGAGAATGGTGACGACGGAGAGTTTGAGCCATCTGACGCACGAATACAGCTAACCCCTCCACTCCTAACACACACAACTCAAAACGCTGATGAAGCTGTAGAAGGCTCTTTTCAAATAGAAAATCAAGGCATCACCGATAATCTAACTGTTGATGTTATTACTATTCAAACGCAGCAGAATGTGTTTGATGCCGAGTTCACTATACTGAATGGACCTGAACAACTAGGAGCTCCAATTGTGATTGGACCCCTTGGGGCAACCACAACGATTAACTATACTGTCAGTCCACCAACCCCAGCTGTTACCGAGAATGACGAAAATGAGTATAGAGGATTGCTACAAATTTCAAGCGACGACCCCACCCAGCCGACAGCATTGCTAAACTTCTCAGTACAGTATGTGTTTCAGGAGGGTCCCGATACTGTGGACCCTGACGGCGGCGGCGGTGATAATGGTAATGATGGTCAGGGCGGGCAAGGGGACGGTGATGTTTCGCTTACACCACCGCCACCTAGCTCAACTGAAGATCAGTATTTTGGAGGCCTTGGTGTGTATGGAAACGGCTTTGTCGCTACAACAAATAAAAGAAGAATCAAGAACTCATGAGGCAGACCTTAGCTTTTGACAATACTCTTGGGCACTGGAAGACTAGATATTCTTATGTGCCTTCTTGTATGATGCATCTAAACAAACTGTTTTTTAGTTCCCCTCAGAGCAAAGTAGCGGATGATAGTAAGGACATATTCTACAGGCATAACGATTCTTCTGTTGGTAGAAATACATTTTATAATGACGACAATCACTCTTCGCCTAGTGCGCTGGCTGTAAGCTTTAATGGATTTACCGCCAAGTCTTTACGATCTGCAGCCTCAAATACAACGTCATCAAATAAGATATTTAAATCATTCTCTATCTCAGGCCTTAACGATGCTAAGGTTCGGAGAGGCTTGAGTCTCGGTGCCAGCTCTTTTATTGTCAACAATCAAAACAAACCAGGCTCCACAGCCGAAGGATTCCACACGCTATCTCCCTTGCGCCGCATGGGCAACTCTGTATATGGCGAGATTGGAAAAGACTTCAATATGTCGGGGATGAACATAAAGGCTATCGGTCAGATAACTAATGTCTACAAGTGGAGAGGATTTGACGGAACCAATAATTTGTGGGAAGATCTAACCTCTGAACCAGGCAGGATTGAAATTATCTCAGAAGCTATAGTTGATTTTAATGGGGATGAAGTACAACCTTTTTTGGTTTCAGAACAGCTTTATGCCTTTGAGATTGGATACTTTATATCTGGGAATCCTTTGCCCTCGGGGGTGTTTGGTGGTAGTCCAGGTGATGGCTTCAGATTTTTTACTGGCACATCAGTCTCAGGCTCTATGCAATCCAGACCATACATCGCGTTGGAGTCCTACACTCCAAGCACCGCAAACTTTGGCATCAACTTTATAGCATCTAATAATTTTGGTGCAGGCACACAGTTTACGTCCTATCTCTCTTTTGGTGACCCTTATCAAGACACGTATAACACATACAAGAAGGGCAACTTCATATTTCTAAAAACAAATATGAATAATAGCAGTCCTCACCTTCCATTTGAAGATGCGCAAGAGGTGTCAGAAATTTCTAGAGGTGGCACTTTTTTGTATGCTATGACTCCAGGAAATATAAATGGCGCTGACCCACACGGATCTTTTGCCGATGCATTTGTTATTCTTGGTGATACAGACTTTGAAGTCTCATCCCTCCAAGTGGAGTTTGAATTTACAGAGTACGATCATGGCGGCATGATAGGCACAGCCAGTAAGGCAGGCAGTAAAAAATAATTTACTATTTTTGTTACACACTATATTGTAAGATAAATGGCATTAGGAGCAGCAGTATTAATTGGTCAGGGACTAGGGGCGCTTGGTAATTTCTTTATTGGTAGACAACAAAAGAAACAGGGTCAGCGTCTTGCTCGTAGGGGCAGAAAGGATATGCTTGCTACTGCTGGGCCAACTGCTGAGCTTCTTGCTGGTGTCGATGAAACCAAGGGCCTCATTGAGCAAGGTAGAGCTAGAGCTGAAGAAAGACTTGACTCTAGTGTATCAGGATTTCTAGATGCCTTGTCGTCTGGTGACCAGTCACAGATTTCAGCCATGGTTCCTGGATTTGGTCAAGATGTAGCACAGGCGTCATCTGACTTAGGCTTACAAACGGCTGCATCTATGGCTCAAGCCAATCAGCCAGCTATCGATGCTGCGGAACGTGCTATGGATGTATCTCGTAGCCTTGCGGGCATGGACCTTCAGCAAGGCACTGAGGCTTTTAATAAAGGCAGGCAGTTGCAATTTGATGCGCTTGGTCAGGTATTAAACACTCCTATGGATTTAGCTGCACTTCAGACAGCTAACCCCCAGACCTTCGACGACCTGTTCCCTTTCCTAGGCGAGAATGGTGTTAAGGTGGGGCAAGAGGGGTCGTATACAGGGGATGGTATCAACGTGCAAACTATTAGAGATTTGCTTGCTGCTTTGCCTAAGAAGAAAGATAAAGAGGAAGAGGATAAAAAAATAAGATTCGGCGAAGCCAAGGATACTGTGGATACACTTAAAAATCAAGCCGCCATGGGTGGTACGATGAGACCTGGCGATACGTTTCGAACTAAGGGCCCAGAGGATCACGACAAACAAGAGTACAATATTGTAGACGCTGAAACAGGTCAAACTGTAGCTAAAACAACAGGGCAAGAAGACCACACTGTCAACGAAGACGGTAGCATGACAGTGCTCAACAGCGAGCAGTCAGGGTCTATCCATGATGCATTTAAAGATGTTGATGTCCCTATGCTTCTTAAGTTCCTTGAGAAGTACCCACAGAAAGGCCAGGTCAGGGATCTGATGTCTGCCCTGAATGTGTTCACTCTACCACAATTCCAAGACTGATGTCTAACGGACCAGGACTTACTCCTATATACACAGGGGGAGGTATACCAATTAAAGGCTTCGACACACTTATTGAGGTTGCAGCACAGAGCGCACAGTTCGATGCCCGCCGCAGGCAACAGCTTCAGAACGCTCGTAGAGGTCAAGTCAATAAGATTCAGACCATCCTTGATGATGTTTATCAAGAGACAGGAGCGGACTTGGCACCAGCACTGAGGCCTTTTTGGTCTGAGTATGTGGACGGAGTAGACCAGCAGATACAGAACATGACCCTAAAAGATGGCGAGCCTATTACGAGTGTGTCTCAGGGTTTGGCGCTTTTGAATGAGGCTAATTCTTTCTACGATCATCTCTACAATTACAATCACTTTGAGGGCCAGTATGCCCCCGAAGATGAGATTGGTCTTATTGAAAACTTAATCTCTGATCCTGTAGCTCGCAGAAAGTTTAAAGAGAAAGCGCCAGTCAACAAGAATTATCAGCTAGATGACGCGACCAAAGCCAATAGCCGCCTAGCTCAAATGCAGAACTTTGCAGATATTGGATTTATAGGTGCAAGTGTGCAAGAGATTTTAGATGGCAGCTACGCTCAAGGGGGGTACGCAAAATATGCTCAGATTGATTACAGTGGGCAAACACCTAGGCTAAAACTGACCCAACCCAATGGTGTTGTTGACAGAAATAGTGCTAGTGGATACGCCCCATCAGGATCATACCTTGATGGTTTATCTATATACGGTGCAAATCACCAAGGCCTTTTTAATGTAGAGCGTTTTGCTGTGGATAGAGAAGCTAAAACTCTGGCAGCTCTTGGTCAAGAATACTTGCAGCCACAGGTTAAGGCAGACAGAGTTCAGCTGGGATGGGATAGAGGTACGGCAAACAACTTGGCGCCAGGTCTCATAAGGGACACCACTGAGGCAGGTCAGGATATCAGGTATGGTTTTCTTAACATGGCTAAAAAGGACAATCCTAACTTCTTCTCAGAAGCCGAAGAGCGCGCATTCTTATTCAACAATCCACAACTAGCATTTGACTTGGACCCACAGGGCAATGTCGTTGCTACAGAGCAGCAGCTAACAAGACTTCAGGAAACTTTTGATAGGCTGATGGCTAACCCAGACTATAACAAAGCATTTGTTAATGGAAGTAAGTATGATCGGGCTATCCAAACAGATGCAAGAGAGGAACGTCAGAGCGATTCGTTCCGAGACATGTTAGCTGGTATGACTAAATTGAATCCTAACGATGTCTTCTCTATCGAACAGATTGAAGAACTAATCGATCAAAACGCTTTACTTAATGCCACTGACCAGTATGGAAGACCTGAATATGAGGCATTCCATATGGGATATGCAAGATTGTTGGCTGAGAATGAAGCGGTTTTGGGTCAGCAAATTCAGCCTGGATCTACCTTAGACAACATATTGATTGCTAAGGCACCGTCTTTTGCGTTGGTGGGACAACAGCTTGATGAGCAGGCAGGTGTCACAAGAGAGTTTGTTGAGCAATTTGGTCAAGGCAAAGGGAGTCTACCTCAAGCTCTTGGAAGATTCCCAATCAATGCTTCAGGCAGTACGGAACTTCAGTTTTCTCCTGAAGACGGTATAGAAGGGAATATAGATACAGTGTATTTCATGGAGAATCCAGTTACTGGAAAGCTCACCATTGGTGTGGCTCTGAACAAAAGCGGGGTCACCTCCTTTGGAAGGGGCACACTAAACCTACCCATAGTACCACTAGCAGGTCAGGTTACCTTCACCACAGACACGCCACTTTTTGATGTGATTACTAACCCAGATGGCAGCCAGTCATTAAGAGATTTAGGTAGAGTTCAAGATGGGGTTGGTTTGCAAGGTAAAACCTTTAAAACAGGAACGCCTGAGAATGTATTCTACTTCGATCCTAATGACAGATCAGACATCAGTCGATTGGCTACACTTGGAAGTAAGCTTGATAAGATGTATGGCAAATCAGGAGAGGAATATCCTAACGCTGTCTTGCCAAGTCTCGGATATGTTTTGAACGCTCAGTTTGATGCAAGCAATCGATAAAAATGGAAGACGAAGAAATCTTACAACTTATATCTGACCAGCGGGCAGGTGGTAAAAACGACATGCAAATTGGCCGAGTGTTGCGGATGCGCGGCGTGTCGGATGTTGACGGTTACTTAAAAAAAAAAGACGATACTTCGACCTCGGACTCCAGTTCGGAAGAGGCAAGTACGGGGTCACCGCAAGCTACAGCTCCTCAGGGGTCACAAGAGCCTGGTTCTTCGGCTTCACCTGTAGCTCCACAAGCAGAGTCTAACATAGGCACTCAGGTTGATGGTCTTAATGACCCCAGTATAAATAGACTTACGGGCCAGGTTACTGCGTGGACAGATACACCAGCTAACAGAGCACGTCTAGAGATTGATCCAGTGCATTACGATGCCTTTCAAAAGGCTGGATTTGCACAAGTCATGCAGGGCATCAGTCCAGAGTTTGTTACGCCAGAGATACAGGCTTCTTTTTCTAATTTTGCAACGCAGGGTCAGTGGTGGTGGAATGCAGTAGATGGCAACGTGCAGGCGGTGGCCGAGCAATTGGCTAAAAACGACCAGTATTTAAATAGCAATGGCATAGAATACAAAAGCACTTCTGTTGTTGATCCGACTGGTGGCTCTAGCCTCCCCATGATTGGTGATTCTTACATCACAGACCTGCCTGAAGATCAAATCTATCAGAACAAAGTTCGTGCTGTAAGTCAACACCTGAATAGTAAGGTACAAGAGAACGTTGTTTCGTCAATGTTGGGGGCTATGCCTGCCGACATCAAGCAAAGCAAAGAGGCCTTGAAGTATACAGAGCAGTATATGCTTGAAAACTACGGGTCCATGCTGGACCTTACTGGCGAAGGCCAAGTAGGCAATACGCCCTTCCTAAAATTCGAAGGATTCGAGCTTAATCAGGGCAGGTCTGATGTCGGGGCCTTTGCTGCACCACTTCCTAAGTTCTCAGGCTACTTGGTTGACAAGTTTGAAGCCGCTAGTATTGACTTGGTAAATGGCATCTACAACCTGTTTGGAGGCGAGGCCAAGGATGTAGAGGCTATGCGCGAAAAGGCAGACGAGATTCGCGCAAATACACTGCAGTTTAGTGAGAGCATGAGCGGAAGCTTTACTGATGGGCAGTTTGCCAATGGCTTGATGCAGCTCAGTGGCTTTCTATCAGAGGCTGTGCCAACTATGTCTGTGCTTATCCCTGCGGCTACGGTAACTACAGTTGCCACAGGTGGCGCAGCAGCACCATGGTGGGTGACTACAGGCCTTATTGGTATAGAGGGAGCTGCGTTTAGCACAGCGATTGAATCCGCAAGGACTCGAAACCACCCTATGTTCAAGCGTTACACAAAGGATGGTCAGACTATAGGTCATGAAGAGATGATGCTTGCCACGGGTGGAGACCCTGAGCTCATGAACCAGTACACTGAGAGCTTTGATAACACAGCTCGTTGGGGTCACTTGAGCACCGTGTTTGGAACTGACTTTGTCTCGGCTGGAGCATCATCATTGTTCTTCCTAAAGGCACTAAAGGGGGCTGGATCATCTGCAAATGTGGGCAACAACATGAACTCATGGTGGAATGCTCACCTTGCCAACATGGGGTACGCGGTGCCCGTCAATAGCGTTACTGCATCAACAGCTGCTATGGCCCAGTATGTTAGTATGCTGGAAAACTCTGGTCAAGAATACGATGCCAATGAGGTGTTTGAGCTTGGTCTTGATGTAGCCCTGGGTGTGGTGCCAGTTACAGTGGGTGTGACAGGTGCTGGCTCTCGTGTCAGCTACGTTCAGACCAAAGCGCAGATTGCAAATGCCTTGGCTAGGGATGCGGTTGGCAGAAATGGTGGCAACATTAAGATCAATCAGCAAAGAACAAAGTTCTTGGAGATCCTCCGCACCAGTAAGGATAGAAACGAGCAGGTATATGCAGAACGTCAGCTTGTTGCGCTAGAAGAGCAGAAGCTCAGCACTATGAGTGCTGACGAACAGTTCTACCTACGCATGAATCCTGAGGACTATGAGAATATTCTGACCCTGCACAGAGACTACAACACCAAGCTCCGTCAACTCAACTCTTTAGAAGATTCTAGTAGTGAGGTGGGCAAGGCTCTTCAAGACGATATGAAGGGCATCAAAGAAAAGCGCTTAAACATTGAAAAGATGTACGAAGCAGAGAGCGCAGCCGATGTTGAGGCAGGTGCCCCTCCTCCAGATTCTGGATTGACAGCTCCTGATGGCTCGACATTGCCTATGGATTTTACCCCTGGACTTTCTAGCTGGTGGTACGTAGAGTTTCTTGACAAATATGCTGATGTGAACATGCTTCAGAGGTCTATTACAGAAGCACTGGACACAGAAAATCAGGCCGCAAGAGTAGAACTAAGCAAAGACTTTGAAGTGCTTCAAAAGCTGGCCGTATCGAAAGCCGCCAATCGCATTGAGGAGATGGTTAATCTCAGAACACAGGATGGAGGCTTGATAGATCAGCTTAGGCAGCTTCAAAAAAGCACCGACCCTGCACTTTACAAAGACCTCCCTGAAGTGCATGATAAGAATATCATTGGACTGTACGACAGGTGGTCTATCGCAAAGTTTGCGCCCGAAAGAAACAAGCAGGTATTGGCAGATAACCAAGCCGAACTTAACGCTTTAAGATCCTCTGTGGATGGAGACATCACTGCACTTTCAGCCAAGCAAAGAAGTAGATTTAGATTCCTTGAGGATAAGATCGCGTCGAGAAAGGGAAGTGGTATGGCTGACAGCGAGGCTGAGGCGTTCTTAAACTCTATCCCTGAAGATTTGATGCAGGCCTTTGAATCCGTAAGAGAAGAGCATCGAGCCATTCAGCAAAACACTAGAGATGCAGCCCTGTCATATGGCTTTATTGATCAGGCCATGTACGACAAGATGCAAGCCACTGCAGAAAACTACGTCACCCTGACTGGTGATGGAATGAAGCAGATTGACGGCAACATTGCACTCATTGACAACGAGGTAGTAGAGGCAATCTTTCCATCTCGTTCTAGGCAAGGCGGGGTACCAGACCAGCTTAGAAAAGCCTCTGGCCGTAGCGATGAGACAGGTAGTATTCTAGCCAAAACAATCGATCAAAATACCCAGATTCATGTCGCGGGTCAGAAGAACTTAGCTCTACAAGGACTCTACGAGCTTCTGTTGGCTAATCCTAGTCCAAAGCACTACACCATATCTGATGATGGTAACTCCACAGCAAGCAATACTGTGATGACTTATGTGGATGGACAGAAAAAGTACATCACCTTTGAAAATGAGGCTTATGCTGCCCCATTCAAAACGACTGGCCCCAGCGATAACCAAGCATATGTAAAGGTTGTCCAACCATTGCAGAGGTTCTTCAGCTTGGTGCCTAAGATGTATACTCAATACTCCACTACATTTTTTGCTGGCAATAGCGTAAGAGACTATCAAGCGTCGATAACAAATGCACTGTCAGCTGCTGAAAAAAAGTTTGGCTATGCGCTGTACAATGCAGAGGGCAACCCCCTAAACATTAGAAAGCTTGTAACAGACTCCCACCTGGTAGGGAGAGGTGAGTTTTTTAAAGCATTCAAAGCTATTGCAGCCGATGAGTTTGGTCCAGGAAATAACTTCAGGGGTGAAGAGAATGTTAGGTATCAGGAGTACAAGAGGCACGGAGGTAAAACTGGATGGGGCTATCGCACACCACTAGAGGATTTGTCCAAGCAGCTAGCCGCAGAAGTAGATGAAACACTTCGCGGCCAGAGGGCGACAAAGTGGATGTATGACAACAGCTTGGGGATGATTGAGTCCTTTAACAACACGTTTGAAAATGTGTTTAGATTTCAGGTGTTTAAAGCTCTAAGGAATCAAGGGGTGAAGCCAGATTATGCTGCTGCAGTAGCAAAGGATGTAAGTATTGACTTCAACAGATCGGGCAACACCACGCCTATGATTAGTTCTCTGAAGTTTTTCTTAAATGCTTCTTTACAGGGGGCTGATATGACGGTGCAAACATCGACAGCTCTGAAACCTAAAGCGAAACCAGACGGAACGGAGAGAAATGCAATACAAAGGTTGACCAATGCACAAAAACTTTTGCTCGGTAGTGTTGGCTTTGGATATATGCTTACACAATTTAATCAGGCTGTATCTGAAACAGACACAGATGGCGTAACATTTTACGACAAGATTCCTGATAATGTAAAGCAGAGAAACCTGGTTATCATGTTGCCAGGCAGCCCCACAGGAGAGCGCGTGCTCATCCCAAAGGCTTACGGGTTTGGTGCTTTTAATGATATTGGTCTTTCGGTAGCTGAATTTCAGAACGGAGAAAGAGATGGTGTTGATGCTAGTCTATATGTTGGTTCTTCCATAGTAAACAACATGTCTCCAATATATTTCCGTGGTGTAGGTGTTGAGGATGACCCAACAAAAAGCGTTGACCCTGTATCTCAGCCAGGACTAGTTCTTAAGGGGCTTACAGAAATAGACCCTATCGCACCAATCATCGATGTAGCTCAAAATGTTGATGGCTTTGGCAACCCTATTTACAAAGAAGCAAGGCCAGGACAATCAAGAGCGTCCTTAGGAAAAGACTCACCGTCTGTGTTGCAGGATATCGCCAAGGTGTTAAATGAGTCATACGTTAGTGGAGGCAGTGACCAGATTAGCGGTGATCTTGATTTTAATCCCGATGCATTAAACTATCTGTTGCAAAACTATCTAGGCAGTTCGTATATCATGTTTGGTGATGCAGCAGAGGGAATTCTTAAGAGAGAAGCTGGAGAGGGTGGCGTTGAAACGTGGCCTCTCATAAAGAAGTTCTATCAGGAAGACATGGAATATGCAGCATACGGTAACTATTATGAAGCCAAGGCTGTAATTAATTCATATCTCGCTGAGTTTGGAGATGTTGAAGATCTTCTAGAAAATAAAGGCAAGGCAATGCCAAGCAGAGATGAAAGGTTGGCAGACTATAGGGCTACGGAAACATCGCCAGGCAGCGCTCAAGAAAGATACAACGGTGCTTTAGGTTTGGCAAGTGCTCTTAGGGACATAGAAAAAGACCTTAGAGATCTTAAAGAGGCCAAGGATTTAGCTCAAAATGAGCAGGAAAAACTTGGCTACGATATGTTTAATTTAGAGGTAGCAGATAAATATGCTGAATATGAAGCTAAGATTCAAAGAATAGAAAAAGGTGAGATGCAATTGATGGAAAGTTTTTTGAAAGAGTATTATAAATTTTATGCAAAACCTCAAGAGAAATGAGTGAGAAGAAAAAAATTAGAGACACAAAGCTAGGGGCTTGGTTGTCAGAAAAAGCACCACAAGTATTGGGTGTTGTAGGAGACCTCCTGCCCGACAGCGGTGGTCTAGGTGTAGTTAAAAACCTTATCGACAATGATCCTAAGGTGGACTCACAAGAGGCGCAAGCTGTCATTGAGGCAGAGATTCGCTTTCAAGAGAACGTTACCGAGCGTTGGAAGGCCGACATGGGCAGCGATGTCAAGCTGGCTAAGATGATCAGACCAGTCACACTGATTTGTCTGATGGCTATGTTTATGGTCACCATGATGATAGACAGCATGGACAACGTTCCGTTCAATGTCAAGGACTCTTATGTATCCTTGCTTGAACTTCTTATGCTGACAGCCTTTGGTGCCTACTTTGCTGGCAGGACTATTGAAAAGAAGTCTAAAGGATGAGGACTCTGCTGCTTTTATTGACGCCGCTGTTTGCTACAGCTCAGTCTGGCTGGATAAACGTTGAGTTCCAGGCCGATGCATATGGAGGAGAGAGCACTTGGGAGATATATATGGTTGGCTCTGACAGCGTATATGCTGCTGGGGGACCATATGCTGCGAACTCATACACTGAGCAGCTCATTACACTGCCAGTCGGTGAATACAATCTTGTGGTAAATGACTCTTTTGGCGATGGTATTTGCTGCGAGTTTGGAGAGGGGTGGTTTGGATTTGAAAACAGCTGCGGCCTAAGCACCTATGTGTATGACTTTGATGCCATGCAGATTACAGTGCCTTTCAATCTACTGCCCTGTCCCCCACCAGTATATGGCTGTATGGATGAGGATGCAAACAACTACAACCCACAGGCGTACTTTGACGATACCTGTGTCTATGATGTAACATTTAGATTAGACCTCAATGGACCACACCCACCACAGATAAACGTACCAGAAGTAAACTCTAATGTGAATGGATACTGTGGAGCCTGTTGGCCCATGAGTGATGACAATCAAGACGGAGTGTGGGAGATAACAGTCCCCATGCCAGAAGGAGAGCACCTTTGGAAGTTCTCTGCTGATAACTGGTCAGTACAAGAACTACCAGTAGGCGTTTCTAATTCCCCTTGTTTTTTATTTGATGAGTTTGGGTATGTAAATAGAAGCATCAACGTGCAGGGGGACATGGTGCTGCCTCCGTTTTGTTGGGAGAGTTGCCTGCCTTGTGGAGCGGTGCCTGGTTGCACCAATCCCAACGCGAGTAACTGGAGTCCTTGGGCAAACTTTAATAATGGATCATGCGCGGGCCTTGGTGCGAACTGCCAGCCATGGGAGACAGAGATTACAACCTTTGTTGTGTTGGACAACTATCCCGAAGAGACAAGCCTAAACGTGTACAACGTAACTTCTAATGAAGAGCTTTTGGATGTGTCCATTGGAAATATATCAGAGCTAGTTATTGGCGTCCCTCTTGCCTTCTCTACGTGTGCAACCGTGGGTGACGTAATCGAAGTAGAAATAGCCGACAGCTATGGAGATGGACTCGGGGCGTCACAGTGGGGCGGTCAAGATGGAGACGTATTTGTAGTTGCTTGTGGAGATACATTGTGGGAGCTTCCAGAAGCTGACTTTGGATACACCACTTTTACGGAGTTCAATACACCCCTGTGCCTTGAGGTGGAGGATGTTGTAGGTTGTGGAGACCCTGACTATCTAGAGTACAATCCAGACGCAACCATTCAGCTTGATACGCTGTGTGAAACACTGGCTGTATATGGATGCATAGACGATACCTACTTTAACTACGACTCTTTGGCTAATACAGAGAGCGCCATCGACTCCTGCTTCTATACACTTGTAATTACTGATGGAGTAGGCGACGGATGGTTTGGAAGCTGGCTAGGAATCTATCAGGATGGATGGGTTTCGCCTCAATACAAGATGGGGCCGAATGATGGGACAGAAGAAGTGTTTGATGTGTACTTGTCAGCAGAAGAAGAGATAGAGTTGTTCTTCTTTACAACGCCTCAGTCTCAAAACCAGGTAGATCAATGTGGGTTCATGCTCGTTGGTCCAACAGGAGATACTTTGATTGATGTTTCTCAATGGAATATCACACCATTCCCAAACACGTATACGGTGACTCCGTATTGTGGCAACACTTGTATTCCATTTGTGTACGGATGCACAGACGAGGTTGCACAGAACTACATGGCTGAGGCAAACTCAGACGACGCCAGCTGCTACTACAGCGCTGGATGCACTCAGGCTGGATATCTGGAATACTACACTCAAGGCTACGAAGCAGATTACGACGATGGGAGCTGCCTTACACTAGCCATCTTTGGTTGCACAGATCCTGAGGCTCTCAACTATGAGCCCGAGGCCAACGTAGATATTGATTCTTGCATAGATGTAGTAGAGGGTTGCATGGACATCAATGCATACAACTACAATGAAGACGCCAACACCTCTGTCGATAGTTGCTTGTACGACGCAGGATGCATTACAGGACCAGGCAATCCTTACTGGTTAAACAATGGCTGTTATGCATGGATCATTGAGGTTGATCCCTACTGTTGTGAGGTCGCCTGGGATGCCAGTTGCGTTGACCTGTATGAGTACTGCGAACAGGGGTGGCCTCAAAATATTACAGAGGCTACACGCAACATCTCAGTATACCCGAATCCCACAAACTCTTTGCTAAACATCAACGCACCGACAGGCGCTGTAGCTTCGGTGTACGATGCCTTAGGTAGAGTCGTGGTGCCAGCCACCAAAGAAAAAGTTATAGACCTTAGTCTTCTCCCCCAAGGATTCTACAGCGTTGCTATACAGTATGAACACTTTCTTGTAAAGAAAAAAATCACGAAGTCATGAGTGTCAAGCTACCTGTATCTGTTCTGCTATGTCTTCTGTGTTTTAATGCATACTCACAGACACTCAAGAAGACTTTTAAGTTCGCAACTTTTTACACTGCCTTCAGTGGCGGCAACTCTGTGGCTGATGAGAGTTTGTATTCAGTGACAAATGGACTAGAGACAGACATCATAGAGACACCCTTCGATTACTCGTTCACTGCTGGCGTCCGAAAGATTGCAAGGTTTGGATATGAGAACAGAGCCAACGTATTCTACGACGGCACAGAGAAGTCATACAGCGACGCGGCCAACATCGGCAAAGTCAAAGGCTTTGAGTTCTTATTTGAAGCTGACTGGCGTAGACAGCAAGGCCGCAACTTCTTGGATCAGGATTACTTCTTGAGGTATGTGGCTAAAAAGTGGATAGCCAAAGCAGAATATCTTCAAGATGGATTTGCTGACGTACAATACTTTGAAGGATCAGAGAGATATCGTCTCCATGTTAATGACAACCTTAGCCTCAACATAGGTGTAGCTCAAAGAATATCGGAGCCATACGGATATGATCCACTAGAAGAGTGGGTGCTTGATAACAATAACATCCACTACACCAGCCTGGCTCTTCAGGAAGGATACACCTTTGACCCTCAGGCCAATGAATACTTTGATCCAAGTGGAGAGCTGGTCGCTACCAGCGCAGATGTTTGGTCGCAGGTCATAGTGCCTGATGTGATTAACAACTATGCATCTCGAAAGAGAAACGAACTACCTAACCAATGGAACTATTCTTTGGTACTGGGATACGATTATTACAAATACACCAAGGACTTTTGGATGCATAGTTGGGCTAGCGTTATGCCCTACCATCTCAACACGGGTGGGGAGTATTCGTACTTTCGGGCTACAGACGGAAGCCAGTGGACAGATTGCGGATTAGGCCTTATCTTTGGTTGGAGAATAAACAAAAGTCTAGGTGTATTCCTCGAAGGAAAATATAACAGGTACTGGAACAGAGAGTGGCACGACTTTTCTGTTGGACTTAACTATGTGATACTATAATGGCGCAGCAGATAGGAGAGGATACCAAGGTTACAATAGACCTTAAGACCATCGGCATGGCTGCTGCAGGTATCGGCTCCCTTGTCGCCATGTGGTTCACATTACAAGCAGATATAGCTGAAGCCAAAGAACTTCCTGAGCCTGCCGACCCAGAGATTACACGTATGGAGTTTGACATGAAGGACCAACTGGTTCGTCAGACCATCATGACCACACAAGAAGATGTACAAGAACTCAAACGAGACTTAGATCGTATAGAAGAAAAAATCGACAAACTAAACTGATATGCCTAAACACTACAAGGTCGCCAAGAAAGGCACCACAACAGCGAGCGAAGGAAGGATGCTTGCTAAGAATATGCCAGGCGGTGGCAAGGCCCCTATGTTTATGATGGGTGGCAAGACCTACGCAGACATGGGAGCTATGATTAAAGCAGAAGCAGGGACGCTTATCGCAGGCCTCGCCAAGAACCCTAAGACGCGGGCCCAAATGGAAGAGGCCGTAGGTAAGAAGTAATGCGTTGGCTCCTCACTGTTTGTTGCATGGCTATGCTGTGCCTTGGCGCTGGCATTCCAGAGTCAGGCGTATGCGTTGTAGAATTCAACGCAGCATTTAACGCAGCCAACAGTGTCGAGTGGATTGAAAGCCTTAGTGATTGCAAGGGTAAGCGTATTGACATCATGGCTGAGCCCGACATGCAGAAGGAGCACAAGATTGTTGTTGTACCTACAATCATTATCTTTAACGAAGGCGAAGAGGTCAAACGATTTCAGGGCAACATCATGATGCAGCTCGAAGCTAGTGAAGATGATGTCCAGGAAGCTGTCGATGAAGTCATTATGAGTTCTTTCTAATGAGCTGTGGTTGTTCCACATACAGGGTTATGAAGAAGGGGGGCAAGGCTCGCAAGGGTCGCATGCCCAAGAAGTTCTCTGTCAAGAGCGGAGACAAAGACCCATCAGGAGGATTGACAGCCAAGGGTGTACGTCGCTACCGTGCGGCAAACCCTGGCAGCAAACTCAAGACTGCTGTAACAACCAAGCCTTCTAGATTGAAGAAAGGTAGCAAGGCTGCCAAAAGAAGAAAGTCTTTCTGCGCTCGCATGAAAGGCATGAAGAA
>CENV01088515.1_pt1 | contig 36066 bp, 45 predicted proteins | sample 530231 | NCBI WGS metagenome assembly CENV01 (sample SAMEA2619815, study PRJEB7988) | marine metagenome | biome: marine biome (ENVO:00000447); feature: surface water layer (ENVO:00002042); material: "saline water (ENVO:00002010), including plankton (ENVO:xxxxxxxx)" | depth 5 m
GAGTTGCTCAAAATCGTGCGCTACCTGGCCCCGGACGCGATAAGCGAGCTGCTTTTGGGTCGGGGACCCGTCGGTGCGAAAAATTGTGCCCGGCTCCTGACCGAAGGTATTGCGACCCGGCGCCATGAAGCAGCACTGGCGCCGATTATCGCTCAGATCGAAAAAAGGGCGGTTCGGACGGCTGGGTTGAACGTCATCGATCGGTATGGGCGCATCGATCATGCCAACCGCTTCTCCGACGATTTGCTTGCGGGGCTCTCCCGTCTGGCGATCTGGGAACTGGTCAGGCTCAAGGTCATCCGAGCTTTTGAAGATTTTCGATCCCGACTGTCTCGATAAATCTGCGATCCGACTTGCCCTCGCACCTTCGGGTGCGGGGCTTTTTTTGTGCAGCGCTCGGACCAAAGCGCCACAGGCGGTGACCAGGGGCGACATTTTGTTTCCATCAAGTGACCACGCGTAACCAAAAGTGACTCGGGGTGACTCATAGCGACCACAAGAGACATTTTGAGACCGGACTTCTAGTCGGTCCTGACTAGAATACGGTGAGATCAATGGACGCGGCGATTGGGAAAGGTGCACCACGATGACCAGCCAATTTGTTCGATTGAACTGTTATGGCCGGCAAGCGGGTGCGCGGCGCAAATCCCATGAGAATGCCTACGATATCCTCAAGGAAGCAGAACGTGCCCCGGGCTCGGCACCTCACGTGCGAAACCCGAAACCGCCAGTCCAGCTCCATGGTATCCCGATCGGATCGGTACGGGACCAACTCGACGCGTTCGTCAGGACTGCGCGGGACCGGCGTGGCGCACCGGTTCGCCGCGACGGCACTGTGCTTTATGCGATCGTTGCATCATACCCGCGTGCCTGGCGCGAGCTTGACCACGAAGGCGAACTTGAACTCTACCAACAGTGGCGCGGCGCTGTCGTTGCCTGGTTGTGTTCAATTTTTGGCGACAGTCTGCAATCTGTTGTCGAGCACATCGATGAGACCCGACCGCACCTCCATGGATTTGTCATTCCGCCACTATGCCCGCGCAATCGTATCGACCACCGTCTCCATCCCGGGCATGCGGCCAGGGATGCTGTTCTTGAAAGCGGCGGCGATCGGCTGGCAGGCGAGCGGGCGTACCGTAATGGAATGCGCGCCTGGCAAGACAAATTTCATGAGGCGGTCTCTTGTCGATTTGGGCATGAGCGGACCGGACCGCGCCGCATACGGTTCCAGCGCGATGTCGCGCTTATGCGTCAGGCGAGCGATCGCTTTCTTGAGCGCGCTCAAACGATCACCGAGCGAATGGTGCTCCGGCTCGAGGCGTTGCCGTCTGCGGCGACGCCTGCAGATAGAGCCGAAATAGAATCGTTGGCAGAACTCTTCCGCAACGCCCGCGGCCGCCTTCTGGACGGGCATGCCGACGCGCTCGAAACGCTCGACAATTCGCTTTCCGATCTCGTTGAGGCTGGTCGGGAAAGCAAGGGCCTGGGAGATCAAAACAGACTTTTTGATGATGAGTTCGTATCTGTAATCCCGGGTTGGGATGGTGATGATGATCTTGGGCCCGACCAGATGAACGAAGTCGAGATTGACTGCGATGACGACCGCGATCCTGAAGCGTTCGATCGCGATGGCCCTGAGGACGATTGGGACGCCGAGCCCGACGATGGCGATTTGGTCGAGCCCTTTGATTATACAGATGAGGTGGACCCGCGTGGTTGAAATCAGATCGTGGCGCAGCGTTCTCGACAGCGGCTCACGTTAACGGGCAGATGCCCCAAGCTTGAATCGTGGACACAAATAAACTAAGTTTAGTGAACTAGATTGAGGTGTGTGGAATGAAAACGATTAACATTCATGAGGCAAAGACCCATCTGTCGCGTCTGGTCGATCTGGCCGCGGCCGGCGAGCCGTTCATTATCGCAAAGTCAGGAAAGCCCGTTGCCAAGGTCGTTCCCCTGTCAGCCAAAGATAGCGAAACGGTTGAGCGGGTCGGGTTCCTCGCGGGAAAATTGTTGATCCCCGACGATTTCGACCGCATGGGCGAAGCTGAAATCGAAACCATGTTTTCCTCCAAGCCATGAAGCTCTTGCTCGATACCCATATCTTGTTGTGGGCGGCAGCCATGCCCGAAAAACTTTCGGCCGATGCCATCGCCCTGATCACCAGCAAGTCGAGCGAGTTGATCTTTTCTGCGGCCAGTCTTTGGGAGGTCGCGATCAAGTCGGGGTTGGGACGATCCGATTTCAAGGTCGACGCATCCCTTTTACGCAAGGGACTTATCGAGAACGGTTATAATGAGCTAGCTGTGACCGCCACCCATGCCATCGCAACGTCAGGTTTGGCGCCGATCCACAAGGATCCATTCGATCGCATTCTGATCGCCCAAGCCATCACTGAAGGCATTGAATTTTTGACCGCCGACCCCATTGTCGCGCGCTATGAAGGACCGATCCGGGCTGTGTGAACCGCCGTCGATTGAGGGGAGGAGATATTAAAGTATGTATCGCGGTATGATACGTAGTCGGGCCTGATCCAGGGTACAAAGGGCAAGCTTGCCGCAAATGCCGTTGACGACATTTTTTGGCAAAGGCTTCCCGCCGATCTGGTGAAGCGAACACGCGCAATGCTGTCCGCGCCGATGCTGCGTCTGCGCTGCAGGATATGTGTTTTCTACCCGGCAACGGTCTTGAGGCGATGTCAGGTGACCGTGAGGGCTCGGCGAACGTTGAAATTGTGGATTATCACTGAGGTATGACCATGAGCATGATCAAGAACCCGGTGCACCCCGGCGAGGTGCTCAACGAGCTGTTTCTTGTCCCGCTTGAAATGAGCGCGGGCGCTCTTGCCCGGCGCCTTGGGGTGCCGCGTACCCGTATCGAGCGTCTTGTGAAGAAAGAGACAGCCCTTACCGCCGATACTGCCTTGCGCCTATCGGCCTTCTTTGGCAACACGGCTGAGTTCTGGTTGAACCTTCAGCGCGCCTACGATCTGGCCGCGGCCCGAGAAACTGTGGACCTGACCCACATTGAGCCAATGGCTGCGGCTTGAGCGTTTTAATGCGCGCCTGAACGGGCGCAAAGATTTTCGAAAGCCACCTGGCCAGGGCACTTTGGGGAGGGGAGAGCGGCCATACCGACCGTTTGCGCATTCGGGAACGGGCTGCGCGAAGCCGATTGTCGAAAACTGAAGAGAATTGCGATCCGATGAAAAGCGCCCAAGCGCCGCGGCCGAACACAGATGCCGTGCTAACCGGCCACAATGAGCTTATGGAAATCGTAAGGGTCGCCATGCCCGCCTATCTTCGGGCTCAGGACCGCCGCGTTATTCGTGCTGAAGCGCTGATTGCGCTGCTCAAGGGCGAAATCAATTGAGCAAGGCCCAGGTTCTGGCGGTAATCGGTTCGATATGCCTGGTCCTGGCACTGGTTCCCGCGTTGGGGCAGCTGTTGGGTTTCTTCTAGCGCCTACTTATCCACGCCCGTCCGCGCAAGTTTATGCTGGTCCCCGAATAGAACTGGGAGACACCATATGGACCCGCGTGATTGGAAACTGATATTGCGAGTTGTTGTGGCAATGATCGAATATGTATTGGATGGCAGGTGACAACGAGAGCAAAAAGGGCGGCAGTGTGGGGGCTGGTTCTGGCAACGCTAACGGTGTCTTCTTTGGCATGGGCGCAACCGGTCATGGAAATGTGTGCGCCCTATCAGCCCAACACGGCTGACAAGACCTGCGTGGTTGATGGCGACACGATCTGGCTTGCAGGCGAAAACATCAGACTTGAGGGGTTCGACACCCCTGAGCCCCAGACCGACATCTGTGGTGGCGAACGCGAAAAGGCACTCGCGGCACAGGCCAGCGCAAGGCTGATTGAATTGCTCAACACCAATGTCTGGACGGTTCGGCGCAGCGGAACCGATCGTTATGGCCGCACACTGGCAACGGTTGCGATTGGCGGCCGCGATATTGGAGAATGGCTCGTCTCAGAGCGACTGGCTCGCTGGTGGCCGGATGGCGAGGAATGGTGGTGCGATTAGAGCGCAATCTCATGGCCCAAAGGATGGCTTGGTTGCCAGGGTCATGGAAGGGCATCTCGTGGCTGAGATCGTTGTGGTTTTTCATCCTCTGGGCTTTTGGGCGCAGGCTTTGATTTAATTGCGGTCACTGCCATGTCATGACGAGGCTGCTGTTGTGCGATCGACAACGCGGCTTTCCGCACGTTCGTTTGCGTGTCGAAAAAACTTAACTTGAGCGTGAGGGCGGCCATTGGCTCCATACACTGCTCGCCAATGGCCCGCTCAAGATCGGTAAGTCGAAAAGGATATGATCCATGGTGCTCAATATTGAAGACCCCGAGGTCGACAAACTGGTCGCCGAGCTGATCGCTTTGAAGCAAACATCCAAGCTCGAGGCTGTTAAAGCTGCCCTCAAGCACGAGATAGCCATCCATCGGCGCAATCTCCCCATTGGCGAAAGACTGGCCAAGTCCCTTGCCATGGCCAAGGAGGCCGGACCTTTTTCACCGGGCGACCATAAAGCTGAAACCGATGAAATATGGGACGCAGATTGATGCATCCAAGGGCGTATGGAGTCGCTTTCAATCGGTCTGATTCCAGCTTCCAATCTGCCATCCGACCATTTCAATTGGACGCGTGTTGACTTTCAAACGGTCGGATCCCTACTTTGGATTGGTCGAAAGAGATGGACTTTAGCCAGAATAGAAGGCGCCATCTCCGACACCCGTGTCGTCCTCATCTCCGGTCCTCGGCAGGCCGGAAAGACGACGTTGTCGATAGAGATTGCAGGCGACTTCTTCTGCTAAAGAGCCCGGTGCGAACGGGGTTGGACGGTGCGGTATTTCCCGCGACTGACGACCAGCTGTGGTATAGGTTCTGGCCCGGGCTGCAGCAGTTTCCATAAAGGTCATCAACCTTTGACGATGTGATCGTCGCACAATCCCCGACACGGGAGGTTGTTCGGCAATGCCCCTTTCCAAACGTCCTGTTGCTCGTACGTCTTTAGCATTCGAAAAGGCTGACTCAGCGGCACGCGAGATTGAATTCATGCACGGATATGCTATATGTAGGTAAATACCTACAATAGGTGCAAAATGACCATCACCACATTCACCAGTCGCGATTTGAACCAGGATGTCAGCAGGGCCAAGAAAGCCGCAAGGCAAGGTCCCGTGGTCATCACCGACCGGGGCAAGCCATCTCATGTCCTTTTGACATATGCCGAGTACGAGCGTTTGTCCGGCCGACATCAAAGTCTTTTGGATGCACTGACGATGACTGGCCTGTCGGAGATCGAATTCGTCCCGGAGCGTACGCAAATCGGTATTCGCCAGGTTGATCTGGATTGACCTATTTGCTCGACACCAATGTCATCTCCGAGCTCCGCAAGGTGGGGGACGCAAGGGCCGACGCCAACGTGACGGCGTGGATCGGGACTCAAGATGCTGCACGGTTTTTCATCTCCGCCATCACCATTCTTGAGCTCGAGCGTGGCATCCTTGGCATTGTCCGGCGCGATCGGGTTCAGGGTGCGCGATTGCGGGCTTGGCTCGACGGGCATGTTCGGCCGGCTTTCGCTGGCCGGATACTTGCTGTCGACGACAAGGTCGCAAGCCGGTGCGCGCAGCTTCACGTTCCCGACCGCCGCAACGAGGCCGATGCGCTCATTGCAGCGACGGCGCTCGTTCATGACCTCGGCGTGGTGACAAGGAACATAGCCGATTTTGAGGGAACAGGCGTCGCAATCATCGATCCCTGGCGAGCCTGACAGGTGAGATCGCATTGATGACCGCAAAAATGGACATGACAGCGCCGACGCCCCTTACCGTAACGCTCGAAGATGGTGCATCGGTGGGCGTTGCCCTTGATCTTGCTGGGCGCGGTATGGATGTCGCGGATGCGCTGCATCTTGCCAGGTCCATCCATTGCACGGACTTTGCCACCGTCGACCGCAAATTTGTGAGCGCGGCGACGGGTGCCGGGTTTGAGGACGTGCGGCAAGCCTGACGCGTGCTCGCCTTGACTGTTTGGGCCTAAAATTTTTGCGTGCCGATAAGGGGCAAACTTGGCGCTGACTTTAGTTACTGCTTGCACTATGCTTGCGTTAGGGGTTGAAGCCGAATGGCGGAAGCGCGCCAAGAGCGTGGTTCGGGCGCAGCCGAAAGCCAGAGCCGAAAGGCACGTCCTTGTTCAGTGCCGTGCTTTCCAAGGATCAATGACCTGAACGCCTTCCGCATTGAAGGCGCTGGCATCGCGTGTCGCAACGGCGAAACCATGGGCGGTTGCGATGGCGGCGATATAGCCGTCCGGCGTGGGAAAGCCCTTGCCTACATTTCGGGCAGCAACGGCAAGGTCGGCATAATGTCGGGCGGCATCGAAGGCGAGGATTCTGCCCTCGAACAGCGGAAGCATCCCCTCGAGCGTGGTGGCGAGCTTGTGCTTGCGCCCTCCATCCGGCAGCGGGCCGATACCGAACAGGAGTTCCGCGACGGTCACGCTGGAGATATAGAGGGTTTCGGCAACCTGTTCGTCCAGCCAGTCGCGCACGGCGGGGTCCGGCTCCGGCTTCATCGCCTCGGAGACGACATTGGTATCCAGAATGATCATTCCAAGCTCATCGGCTGGGCGGGCGTCTTGTCGCTGGCCCGTTCTAGCGCCTCGAAATCGGCATTGGTCAGCCCGGCCTTGCGGCTCAACGCCGATAGGGCGGAACCGAGTCGTAGGCGTTCTGCGGGACGCACCGCCGATTCCAGAATGTCGCGCATTTCAGCCTCTGTGCTGCGCCCATGATGGGCCGCGCGCAGCTTGAGGGCGCGGTGGATTTCTTCGGAGAGGTTGCGAATGGTGACGGCGGGCATTTGATGACGTCTCCGGTCAAATGATAGCTTTGATACCAACATGGGAAATATGCTATCACCTGACAAGGTGCGGCCGATATCTGGCGGGCTGGCGGACGCCAGTCGTCAGTCCCATCCATGTCGCCACGCCGACGCATCCACCCCCGACGATGCAGAAGATTTGCCGCCAGATTTCGAAGAACACGGTTTCCTTGGTGATGCCATGGATCAATGCATAGCTCGCCTCGGCGGCGGTTAGGGCCAAGACAAGCGCTACGATCAGGCGGATGAGGGGTGTGCGGATCGTCTCGGACCGCGGCCAGGACGCCGAAGGCGACGCCAGCAGAGAACAGGCCGAGCAGTCCCGCGCCGATCAGGCCGGAACCGGTCTGGCAGGCGAAATGGGCGGCGTGTGTTTGGCTATCCGGGACCCGCCCAATTGCTTATTCAGGCGGACGATCCCATTCTCGAGATCGTTGATCCCGAGGGCCGCAACCCTTCGTCGCCGGCATCGTGGCGGAAGCCCTTATCAAGAGGCGCACCCAGGACTCTGCTTTGCCGTGCGCACGCCTAATTGTGCTCACATATTACTGTTCAGGGGCGGTATCCGCAGCTGTCGAACGTAGTGTTGGCTTTCCCTACCAGGCAACCGGTTTGCCATCATAGCTGTAGTGCATTCCACTCATTTGGGGCGTGGCATTGGCAATCGTGTTGCGCATGCCGCGCACCGTTTCCTCGGGTGTCAGATCACCGGCAAAATCGGTCATGCGGGTTTTGACCCGACCCGGGTGCATCGGGAGACAAATGCAGCCCCATCCGCGCCATTCGACCGACAGATTGCGCCACATCTGATTGAGAGCCGCCTTGGAGGCGCGATAGGCGAACTGGCGCGGAACTTCATAGAGGCTCATTGAAGCGGCTAGGCCGGATACGGTCGCGAGAACTTTCTTCTCACCGAGCCGGATATTGGGTTCGAGAAGTGCCGCGAGGTGGAGGGGTGCAAACGTGTTGGTAAGCATGATTGGTTCCCAATGCTCGGGCGTAACCTCCTCGGGACCGAGGTCAGGACCGCTGCCCAGTCCGGCATTGATAATGACTACATCGATGGGCCGGCCCTTGAGCCGGTTAGCCAGAGCCACGGCACTGGCATCGTCCATGGCATCATAACGCAATTCGGTGATGTCCATGCCAAGCGCAGCGAAATCGCGTGCCGACAAAGGCGTACGGCAGGCGGCGATGACCTGCCAGCCTTCGGCGGAATACTGCTTGGCGAACTCAAGGCCAATACCGCGATTGGCGCCGGTGATGAGAACGGAAGGCATATGTGATCTCCAGCGCTTACCAGAGCACGTCCGTGCCGTCATAACCAATGATGCGGCCGGCATCGGCGAGCGTCAGACCCTCGACCACTTTCTTGAGGCCCGAAACGCTCGTTTCGACCGGGATGCCCCTGAAGTCCGTCATGCGAGTGGCCACCATGCCGGGCCGAATGAGCCCGCAGGTGATGCCCAGCGGTTTCCACTCGCGCGTCAAGGCCGTCCAGACTGCATTGAGGCCGGTTTTCGAAGCGCGATACGTATACTGCGTTGCCCAATCATTGGCCCCGATTGAACTCATCAGGCTCGACATGGCCAGAGCGATCTTGCGTTCGCTTGCAAGGATGTTGGGCTTGAGCGCAGCGGCAAGGGCCAGTGGTGCGAAGGTATTGGTGCGCACGACCTTGAGGAAATCTGCACGTGTCACCTCGGCGGGCCGAGCCTGCAAATTAATGGCAATTCCCGCATTAGCGATGAGGACGTCGATCGGCTCCCCGTCGAGGATCTTGACCAGATCGGATATGGATTGGCTCTCGGTCGCTTCAAGTGGAAGCGCCACGGTCCCGGGCAGCAGGGCGGTGAGTTCGGTGGCGGCGCCCGGATCACGGGCGGTGCCAATAACGGTCCAGCCATCGGCGGAAAACTGTCGGGCCAGTTCCAGCCCGATGCCTCTGTTGGCTCCGGATATCAAAAGCGTAGGCATGGTTTACCTGATTTTCATTTGGTGCACTATTGGTATGCCAATTATTGCCGCATTGGCAAGTCAAACCTGTTCGCCCCTTGCTTAAAAAATGACCGCAGGAGAAAATTGCCTATAATGCCAGCGTTTGAGGGTTGGCAACATCGGTGTACATTTGGTATACCTTTCTGGAGGCGCATTTAGCCAGCGTCAGAAATCAATCGAGGGACATTTGGTTTGATGTTTTCAGCGTCCGAGATGCCGACCGGAATTCCAGCCGAGAATGCGCAGGCCAGATCGCTTATTGAGTTGTCTCATTCCGGTGTGACTTTCCAGACCAAGCGCGGCGAACCGGTTGTGGCAGTCGATGATTTCAGCCTGACCGTCAAGCGCGAGGAGATCGTCTCCCTGGTCGGGCCGTCGGGTTGCGGAAAATCGACAGTGCTTCGCATGCTGGCAGGGCTACTCGAGCCCACAAGTGGCGACGTGTGGATCGGTGGCGATCAGAACCGGCGCGGCTTTTCTGAAGTGGCGATCGTGTTTCAGCGCGCGACGCTTCTGCCGTGGCTGACCATCCTCAAGAACGTGCTCTATCCTGTGCGCGTTCTCAAGGGCAGGGCGGTGCCCGACGACGTAGAGCGAGCTCATGAATTGCTGGCGCTTGTGGGGTTGTCCGACATGGCAGAGCGGATGCCTCATGAGCTCTCGGGCGGCATGCAGCAGCGTGCCGCGATTGCCCGCAGCCTCATTCTCGATGCCAAGATATTGCTAATGGACGAGCCGTTCGGTGCTCTCGACGCGCTCACCCGCGAAGATCTGCAGTTGGACCTGCTCGATATTCACGCGCGCACGCGCAAGACCATAGTGCTGGTCACTCACTCGATCACCGAGGCGGTTTTGCTATCCGACCGGGTGGCCGTAATGTCTGCGCGGCCAGGTCGGCTCCAGGATCTGGTTGAGATTGATATTGCAAAGCCGCGCTCTCACGATATCGCCGCCATGCCCGAATTCATCAATTATTCTCAACGCATCCGGGACGACATTTTCGGACCGCGCGCCCAGAGGAAGGTTGTCCAGCCATGAGTTCTGCCGCCCGACGTATCGTGTTGCCGCTCGGCACTTTCGTGTTTTTCCTGCTCGTCTGGCAGTTCACAAGCTGGGTTCTTGAGGTTCCGGTTTACCTCCTTCCGTCGCCCGTCGACATTTTCAACGGTGGAATGCGGCTGGGGCCGACCATATTCACCAACACGCTGGAGACGCTGACGACGATCCTCATCGGTTTCACGCTGTCGTGCCTCGTAGGCATTCCGCTCGGCGTGCTGGTTTCGGTCAATCGGGTCACCTCGGAGGCCATCTACCCGCTTATTGTCTTCCTCAACGCCATCCCGATCATTGCCATTGCACCCATTCTCGTCGTCATCTTCGGGACGGACATTACTGCGCGGCTCATTATCGTGACACTCATCGCCTTTTTCCCGATTATGGTTGCGACAGCGAGTGGCATTCTCGATACGCCGGAAGAGATGCTCGATCTGGCCCGGGTGGCAGGTGCATCGCCCCTGACTGAAATTCTGACGGTGCGTCTGCCTCACGCCGTTGCCTTCATCTTCGGTGGTTTGCGGATTGGGGTTACGGTTGCAGTGGTGGGCGCTGTGGTCGCCGAGTTCGTTAATGCCAACAAAGGGCTAGGTTTTCTCGTCACGTCATCGACAGCGCAATTTGCCATCCCGACGGCCATGGCGTGCGTGGTGATGCTGGCGCTGATCAGTGTGCTTTTATACGAAGGCGTGAACCTGGTGCACCGCACCTTCTTCTCCTGGTCGCTGCGCCGCGAAGCTGGCGAGTAACGCCAAACCGTTCAAAACGGAAAGGGCGGGTCGCTGGACCCGCCCATTTTACCCATTCAAGTCAGAGATTTACGCCGGCGTGTTCAGTTCCTGATCCACCACCGATACCCAATAGGCTGAGCCCAGCGTGATGATCTCATCGTTGAAATCATAGTCGGGCATGTGGTTGTTTTTCCATTGCGGCCCGTCGCCATTGCCAATCATCACATTGCAGCCGGGCCGTTTGAGAAGCATGAAGGCGAAATCGTCACCGGCATTGATCGGCGGGTTATTGCCGTCGACATTTTCGGCGCCCACCAGCGCCGAAGCTGCGGCGATGGCCACGCGCGTCTCCTCGGCCGTGTTGATGAGCGGGGGATAGCCCCGCTGATAGTCGATATCGGCGCTGCACCGGCTCATGGAGGCTGCGTGTTCAGCGATCTCCCTAAAGCGGGTCTCGATCAGGTCACGAATCTCGGGTTTGTGGGACCGGGTGGAGCCCTGAACCACGATCTCGGCCGGCATCACATTGTGGCTCGATCCCGCCTTGATGACCCCGATGCTAACCACTGCGGAATCGATGGCGGCGATATTGCGTGAAACGATCGTCTGCAGGCCCAAAATGAACTGAGCCAATGCGATAGTGGCATCGGTCGATTTTTCGGGGGCGCCGCCGTGTCCGCCAGTGCCGCGAAAGGTCACGCTCCAATAATCGGTCGCCGCCAGTTGCGGGCCAACCCGTGTGACGAATTTCCCGACCGGGACACCCGGCTTGTTGTGGAGCGAATAGACCGTGTCGCAGGGAAAGCGTTCGAAAAGGCCGTCGTCGATCATCGCCTGCGCTCCGGCGCCGCCTTCTTCGGCCGGCTGAAATATGCAGTGCACGGTTCCGGCGAAATCGGGATTGTTCTGCATATAGCGCGCGGCGCCCAGCAGCATGACCGTATGACCATCATGGCCGCATCCATGCATCTTGCCGGGGATGGCGGACGCATGCGCGAAACCGTTGGTCTCGACCATATCGAGTGCGTCCATGTCGGCGCGCAGACCGACCGAGCGCTGTCCGGGCCGTTTGCCGGTGATCGAGGCAACAATGCCCGTCTTGCCCAGGCCACGCACGAAAGGGATGCCCCATTCGGTCAACTTTTCGGCAACCACGCCAGAGGTGCGGACCTCTTCATAGCAGGTTTCAGGGTGCATATGCAGGTCGTGCCGCAGCGCGATCATCTCTCCTTCATGCGCCCTGAGCGCGTCCATAATCTTTTCAGCATCCATTGCCGGAGCCTTCCTTCCAATCAATCAAAATGTCCTCAATTTCAGGCAGAATCTCAAAGTGCCCAAAAAATTCTCTAGACGATACACCTACGGTATTCTATTGGTATGCCGAAAGGAAGAGGGCATTTCGCCCGTCTTTGGACCTGAGGGGTTGTCATGATTGCATCTACTTACCGCGCCGCGCTTGCGGTTTCTGTGTTTGCCCTTTGCAGCGCCGGCCCGGCACTTGCGGCTGATACTGTCGAATTACAACTCGACTGGACACCGGGCGGCATTTCGTCGGGCTGGTACCTTGGTATCGAAGAGGGGTGCTTTACCGATCAGGACATAGACCTGACCGTAGTGCGTGGATATGGGGCAGCTGACGCGGTGACCAAGGTGGCCACCGGTGTCGCCCAGTTCTCCATTACCGATCTGGGTACCATCATCAACTCCATCGACTCGGCCGGCGCCCCGGTCAAGGCGATCATGCCGGTCGTCTCGCGCTCACCCATGGGCATCGCCGTGCTCGATGAGAGCCCTATTCAAACTCTCGAGGACCTCGAGGGCCACAGCGTGGGCTCCTCGGTCGGCAACGCGGCGATGCTCTATTTGCCAATCGGGCTGGAACTGGTTGGTGCCGACGCGAGCCAGGTCGAGGAAGTGACGGCCGAAAGCTCGGCTCTCAATGGCCTCCTGCTCCAGGGACAGATCGACGCGCTGGCCAGCTATGTGACATCGACAGTCCAGCTTCAAGCCATAGCCGAACAGGCCGGCAAAAAGGTCCGGTCGATCGGCTATGGCGACGAGCTCGATATCTACAACGCGTCGCTGTTCACGTCCGATACCATGATCGAGGAAAACCCCGATCTTGTTGCCCGGTTCGTTCAGGGCGCCCAGTGCACCTATGATGCAGCCCGCGCCAACCCCGAAGGGGCTATTGATGCCATGGTTGCCAGTGTCGAGGGCATGCAGCGCGAAACGCAGATCAATTCGGTGCCGTTCTCGATGGATTTCGCCTTCAACAATCCGGTCTTCCAGGCCAATGGCTACAGCTGGGACATGGACCGGGTTGATCACAACATTGAAATCGTCGGCAAAATTTCACCGCTCACCAACGATCTGAGCGCCGAAGACGTCGTTTACAACGTCGCCGAATAACCGCAATAGGCCGGACGCCGACCTGCGCGCGGCGTCCGGCCCTCGGGAGAGAATGTATGCCTTTGATTTCCGCTGCCAGCAGGGGCGTGTTCGTTATCGCCGTAACACCATTTACCGAGGACGGCGCCATCGATGCCCAGAGTATCGACAGTGTTACCGATTTCTACCTTGAAAGCGGCGCCGACGGGCTGACCATTTTGGGGATGATGGGCGAGGCGCCGAAGTTGACTCAGGCCGAAGCGCTTGGGGTTACTCGGCAGACGCTGCAACGTGCCGGTGACAAGCCTGTGGTGGTTGGCGTTTCCGCGCCCGGACTTGCCGCGATCGGAGAATTGACCGCCGCCGTCATGGATCTCGGCGCGGCTGGGGTCATGGTCGCGCCGCCGACCGGGCTGCGGACCAATGAGCAGATCATTCGCTACTATGACCAGGTGGTTGAAACCATAGGCGCCGACGTGCCGCTCGTGCTCCAGGATTTTCCCCTGTCCACCAACGTGCCAATCAGCACCGGGGCGCTTGGGCAGATCATCGAGGCCCATTCCTCCATCGTCATGCTCAAGCATGAAGACTGGCCGGGGCTGGCAAAGATCAGCGCATTGCGCGACGCCGAACACAATGGTCGCCGCCGAATCTCGATCCTGTGCGGCAATGGAGGTCTTTTCCTTCCCGAGGAGATAGCGCGCGGCGCCGATGGTGCGATGACGGGATTTGGCTTTCCCGAAATGATGGTCGATGTCTGCAGGCTTGCGGCGGCGGGCGATATGGACCGCGCTCAGGATATTTTCGACGCCTATCTGCCGCTGGTACGCTACGAACAGCAGCCCGGTGTCGGGCTCGGCGTGCGGAAACATGTCCTCGCCAAGCGCGGAGTCATCGCCTCCGATGCACAGCGCAGGCCGGGTGCCAACCTTTCATCTGCCGATATTTCCGAAATCGAGCGGCTGATATCGCGCCAGACCAAGCGCCTCGACGCTCTGTCCTGACCCCTCGTCCGGTTCCCCATAAGCCCCGGCGATCGTCAGGCCTTTATTTTGCCGCGACGTAGCCTTCAAGTTGGCGTGGCGGCAGCACCGTCATGGCAAGCACGCCGATGCTGAGCAATCCGGCAGCGACCAGGGAAATTGTCCATGTGGGAATGCCAGCGGGCGCCTGGCTGACGGTGTCAGTCAACCCCGATGCGACGGCGACCGCGCCGACCACAGCGACCCCGATCGTGCCCCCCATTGCGCGCATGAATCCCAGAACGCCAATCGCCGTGCCCATGCGGGGCCCTGCCGCATTCTGTGTCGCCAGGGTGAAGATCGGATACGCGGCGCCGATCCCCAGACCCAGCGCTATGGTGGCAATTTCCACACCCACCAGCGTTGGCATGAGGGCAAGGACCAGCGTGAGCAGCAGTGCGCCGCAGAGAGCGGTGGCGGTCGCCTTGAGCAGGAGCGGCTTGTAGTTGGGATTGAGCAGCAGGAGGCGTGGCGGGATGTAGGCGCCGGCCATGATGCCGCACAACAATCCCAGAATGACCAACCCCGCCCCGCTGGCCGACAGCCCGAACTGATGCTGATAGTAGATCGGGAGATAGACGGCCAACCCGATATTACTGCCCTGACAGCACAAAAGACCGAGCGCGCTGAGAAGTATGGTCTTGTCGGTTAGTACCTGTAAAGGCACCAGCGGCGCGCGCGCGCTCAGCATCCGCCAGGCAAAACAGCCCCAAAGAGCTCCCGCGCATACGAGCCACATCACTGGACTGGATGCAGTATTCGATATGCCCGTAAGGCTGTTGAGTGCGAGCACGCTGGTGGTGGTGCCGCCGATCAGAAGTGCTGCTCCGATGAAATCAATCGAACTTGGCCCTGCGGCGGCATCATCGCGAAACAGCATGGCAATCGCCACCAGCACGGCAATGCCGAGCGGAACATTGATCCAGAAAATTGCGCTCCAATGCACATGATCCGAAAGAAAGCCGCCCGCGACCGGGCCAAGGATGCTCGCGACGGCATAGATGGTCGAAATATATGCGGCGTAAGTGGCGCGCCGATTCATGGCAACGCGGTCCGCGATAACCACGAAGGGCAGGGCCGTAAGCCCGCCCGCACCCGCGCCCTGAACGACGCGTGCAGCCACCAGCATTTCCAGATGTGTAGACAGCGCGGCCGCGACCGAGCCGGCGAGAAACAGGCCCACACATAAATAGAGCGCGAGGCGCCGCCCGTGCTGGTCGGCGACAGCGCCCAGAATGGGGGAGGCGGCGGTGGCGGCCAGAAGATAGGCGGTGGGCACCCAGCTGAGCAGCGAACCACCACCGAGCTGGGAAGCGATATCTCCCAGGGCGGGACCGACAATGGTTTGTTCAAGCGCAGCCATAAACAATGCCAGCATGACCGTCCCGACGACCATCCGTTCCTTGGCGAGATTGGACCTTGTCTCTTTTGCGGTGGAGGCAGACGTCATGGCGGGCCTTTCATTCGGCCCGTGGCCGTTGGCGTGGTCAGGAGCGACGATGGCCCAGGATGAAGTCGATGATGGCATCGCGCACATTGTCGAGGTGTTTGCCCATGAGCTGGCGAGATTGCTCGGGGTCATTGCCCATCACGGCATCGAGCAGTTCCAAATGTTCACCAGCCCCCACCAAGAGCCGGTGCGGAAGACGCGACGTGTTGAAAATGTGGGTGCGCCGTCGAAGATCACGAATGGAGGCGGCAACCAGCGGGTTGCCGGCGGTCTGGGCAATTGTGCTGTGGACCAGGTCATCGACCGCCCAGTGCTGGGCGGGCGTTATGGCGTCGAGTCCCGTCAACTCGTCGATGGCCCGGTGAATGGCGTCGGCGTCTTCGCGCGACAACTGGCCGGTAGCGCGGGCTGCGGTTTCCATCTCGAGGATGCGGCGCATGTCGAGCAGATTGACGTAACTTTCCACGCTGACATCGGTCACCACCAGCATACGGCCGTGGCGGCGCGAAACCAGCGACTCGTTTTCCAGCCGGGACAGGGCTTCGCGGACCGGGGTGCGTGAGATCGAGAGCAGTTCGGCCAGCCGCCGTTCCTGAAGGATGGCTCCGGCCTGCAGATGCCCCCCCAACAGTAGATCGAGAATTTGGTTGTAGGCATAACCGCTCAGACTGACGTCTGAATCACTTCGCGGACCACGGTCCGGTTCAACGGCCTCGAGACTCATTGAGTATCCTCGTTTTCAGTTCTGGTAGGCCAATGGGATACCATAGTCAATGCTGTGCAACATATATGATAATAATGATCATGTTATATCCGATACAGCGCGGCTTGCAACTTTCGTGTTCCATTGGTATGCCGATGGAACACCTTTTTGTCCCTTTACCCGCATGGGAGTGTTAAATGACCATCCAGCCGTGGCGTGCCACATGCATACAGATTGACAGCAAGGTGGCCAGTAACGCCACCAACAAAGAGGAAGCCTGGGCTATCATCGAAGGCAATCTTGCTAATGCCATCGCGAAGATTGAGGCTGCGTGCACTGGGCCAACTCCCCCGAAGTTGGTTGTGCTGCCTGAATTCGCGCTTCAGGGCCCGCCGCGTTCGACTCCGGTCAGTGATTGGATCGAGCGGGCGTGTGCGCCCGTTCCTGGGCCGTTGACCGATCGCCTTGCGGCCATCGCGCGGAAACATGCAATCTACATCGCTGGAAATCATTTCGAGGTCGATCCGAAATGGCCCGACCGCTATTTCAATTCCTCGTTCGTACTTGATCCCAAAGGCCAGGTGATCCTGCGCTACCGCCGCATAAACACAGCGAGTTGGACTTCCCCGCACGACATTCTCGATCAGTATCGCGAGGCGTATGGTGAAGAGGGGATATTCCCGGTTGTCGATACGGAGTTGGGACGGCTGGCCATTTTCCCGTGCGGCGAAGTCGCTGTGCCCGAACTGTCACGGGTCTTCATGCTGCGCGGGGCCGAAGTGCTGCTGCATCCATCCAATGAGCCGGCCAACGCCAAGGCCGACGCGGCCAAGATATGTCGGGCGGCGGAAAACATGTGCTATCTCATAAGCACGAACATTTCAGGTGCTATCGGCTTTTCCGACGCCGAACGCGGTGGACATTCCCAGATCGTCGATTTCAACGGCGATTACGTCGCCTTGGAAAAGAGCGATCAGGAAAGCATCGAATGTTCGGCAATGATCGATATCGAGGCACTCCAGCAAGCACGCCGCGACACGAACATGGGCAACAGTCTGCTGCGGTCCCGCTTGCACATGTACAAGCGCTATTACGAAACGGCAGAGCTCTACCCGGCAAACGCCCTGGCCGATACGCCGATTGAAACAATGTCCGACCTCGTGCCGGTTCACGAGGTCGCAATTGCCAATGCCAAAAAGGCAGGCGTCCTGCGCTAAAACGGCTGGTCAAATTTGGAGGCCAAAAAGCCCGGGGCCAGCGCTCCGGGCTTTTTTGTCGCGGATCGAGTGAGAAATCGAAAAAGACCCTATCAAATGCACAAAAAATAGCCATGATTGGAGACTGCTCAATACAGCAACAAAGCAGGTTGACACATGATATTCCGTTGGCATACCGTCCGAATGCCAAATGAAAACGGCGTGAAGGGGAATCCAATGAAACACGGTTTTATGCGCACTTCCGCAGCAGTTCTGGGCGCCGCGTTGCTCGGCGCGACCTGTATGACAAGCGCTTTCGCTCAGGAACTGGAATCGGTCAGCCTGCGTCTGGCCTGGATCGCCGGCGGCGTCGATGCGCCGATCTTTATGGCTGATGCAAAAGGTTATTTCGCTGAAGAGGGACTCGACGTCGAGATTGTCGACGGCAACGGCTCAACCGGCACCATCCAGGCTGTCGGCACCGGGGATTTCGAGATCGGAATTGCGGGCCTTGGCGCGCTGGCTCAGGCTCAACAGCAGTCCGGCGCCAACAATATTATCGCCGTCGCGGGCCTGCTCCAGAAAGATCCCACGTCGATCATCAGTCTGGAGGGGTCGGGCATCGTCGAACCCAAGGACATCGAAGGCAAGCGTCTGGGCACCGATGCGGGCAATTTCGAAGATGGTATGATCCGGGCGTTCGCGGCCGCCAATGACGTAGACCTCGACCTTGTGGACATCATCATCATTAACGGTGGTGCCGATCGCGTCGCGTTGCTCAATGGCGAAGTCGACTTCATCAATGGATGGGCCAATCCCGATGGCGACAAAGTCAACGAGCTCAGCCCGATCGAGCCGCCGCTTCTGTTCGCCGACCATGGCGTCAATATTCTGGGGTCCAGCGTTATTGTCAGCAAGGACTACCTTGCCGAAAATGGCGATGTGGTGACAGGCTTCCTTACGGCGCTGCAGCGCGGTAAGGCCGACGTCGCGGCCAATCCCGAAGAAGCGCTGGCCATCTTCATGGAGGCCCGACCGGACTCCGATGAGGCCCAGATCGCCCTCGAGCTCGATGTAATGCCACAATATGAGCATACCGCCGCTTCCGAAGGAATGCCTTATGGTGCTGTCGCGGAGGCCGACCTGCTGCAAACGATCGAGTTGCTCGAAAGCTACAGCGAAATGCCTGCCGGCCTGACACCTGCCGACATTTATGATGGCAGCTACCTCCCGACAGAATAACACCAGACCACGACCGGCCCCGGGCATTCCTGGGCCGGTCGCCTTGGATCACAATGGAACGCCCATGGACCTCAGACTTGAAGACAAGCATGCTCTTGTATTGGGTGCCAGCCAGGGCCTCGGTCTCGCCAGCGCTCGTGCATTGCTGGCCGAAGGCGGCCGCGTAACTATAAGTGGGCGCTCTTCCGAGCGGCTCGAAGCGGCTCGCGCCAGTTTTCCGCTCGATTGGCAGGAACGGTGCTTCCTCGCCGTCGCAGATCTGTCAAATCCGGATGCTGCTGAGACGATAGCGGCAGCCGCTCGCCAGAGCGCTGGCGCCGTCGATATCCTGGTCAACAATACAGGCGGCCCCCCGCCGGGACAGCCCAGCGCCATTACGCCCGATGCGATGGCCGCCCATTTTGCCAGTATGGTGCAACCGGTCGTCGCGCTGACCCTCGACCTTGTTCAGTCAATGCGTGAACGTGGTTGGGGCAGAGTGATTACCATTGCTTCGAGCGGCGTGGTGCAGCCCATTCCGCATTTGCCGATTTCCAACGCCCTGCGATCGACTCTTGTGGGATTTATGAAGAGCCTCGCCAGCGAAGTGGCAGCCGAAGGCGTAACGGTCAACATGGTGCTGCCCGGCCGCATTGCTACGGGCCGCACGCAGTCAATCGACGCGCTGCAGGCCGAAAAGACCGGCAAGGCATTGGCCGAAGTGGTTCAGGCCTCGACCGCGTTAATCCCGGCGGGCCGTTACGGCACGCCGGAAGAATTCGCATCGGTGATTGCTTTTCTGGCAGGTGTTCCAGCCAGCTATGTCACCGGCAGCATGGTGCGCGTGGATGGCGGCGCCATCCGCTCGATCTGAATGCTGGCCACTTTGGCAAAGGGAGATTGGCCAAGGCCATTGACAAAGATGAACCTCACCGCACTTGAGACGACAATTGGCGCCAGCGAAACCCACATCGCAATCTCGCGGGTTTCCAAGGAATTTGAAACCCGCACCGGCACCGTACATGCCCTTGAAGACATAGACCTGACCATTGCGAAAGGGGAGTTCGTTTCGGTGCTTGGTCCTAGCGGCTGCGGAAAGAGCACATTGATGATGCTGCTTTCGGGGCTGGAGCCGGTAACCGCGGGCCGAATCACGGTCGACAAAAAGCATATCACCGAGCCCAATTCCGACGCCGGTATCGTCTTCCAGCAGGACGTACTTCTCGAATGGCGCAGCGCCATGCAGAACGTCCTCATGCAGGCCGAAATCCGAAAGTCGGACATGGCCGAAGCGCACGAGCGTGCGCAGCAGCTTTTCAAGATGGTTTCGCTTGAGGATTTCGAGCAGGCCTATCCCAGGGAGCTTTCGGGCGGCATGCGTCAGCGTGTTTCCATCTGCCGGGCGCTGCTGCACAAGCCGCCGCTATTGCTGATGGATGAGCCGTTCGGCGCGCTTGATGCCATGACGCGTGACCAGTTGCAGATCGACCTTCTTCGCCTCTGCCAGGAGGGCGATATGACGGTCTTTTTCATCACCCATTCGATCAGTGAGGCGATCTTTTTGAGCGATCGGGTCGTGGTCATGTCGCCGCGGCCGGGCCGGATCGAGAGCATCATCGATATCGACCTCCCGCGACCGCGGCGCCTGGCGATGCGTGAGGATACCCGCTTTATCGAATATACCCGCGAACTCACTGAAATCTTCAAAAGCCTCGGTGTTTTCCGGGAGGAGTATTGACCATGGCAGCTATAGCGCACTCCCCGGAAAAGCCCCGGCCGAACATCGCCATGCGAACCCTGGCCGGGATATCGCCATCGGCATGGAGCCTTATGCTCATTGTTCTGATCTGGGAACTTGCTGTCCGCGTCGGCCAGGTTCCCGAATATATGCTGCCAGCGCCAACTGTCATTTTTCAGGAATTCATCGACTACGGCCATCGCCTGCTGCCCAATGCGGGTGTTACATTGTTCGAGGTGGTGTTTGGCTTCACGCTTTCGGTGCTTATCAGCATACCGTTGGCGGTGGTCATCGTTTATTCGCGCCCCATCGAACGCGCCATATATCCGCTAATCGTGTCCAGCCAGACAGTGCCGATGGTGGCGGTTGCGCCGCTGCTTCTGACCTGGCTGGGATATGGTATGACGCCCAAGATCGTCATCGTCATTTTGCAGAGCTTCTTCCCCATCGTGGTCAACACCGTAATGGGGCTCAATTCCGCGTCTCGGGAGATGATCTACCTGGCCAAATCCATGGGCGCGTCCAACTGGCAGATATTTTGGAAATTCCGCTTGCCACAGGCCCTTCCAAATATTTTTGCCGGGCTCAAACTCGCGACAGCCATGTCGGTTATCGGTGCCATCGTTGCTGAGTTCGTGGGGGCCAATGCCGGTCTGGGCTATGTGATCCTCGTTGCGGGCGCCAGCTTCAACATTTCCCGTCAGTTTGCTGCAATCATCCTTATTGTAATTATCGGCATCGCGTTCTTTGCCATCCTTGAGCAGATCGAACGGCTCGCCATGCCATGGCGCCGTGTCGCCCGCTAGGTGTGCATGAACAGTTAAGGGTTATATCGCGACTGACTGTTCACACACACGGCAATCGATTAGAAATGCATACAAAGGCAAACGGCGCTCCAAGGAGCGCCGCTTTCAGTTGAATCGATAGGTCGCGAATGGCCCTCAGAGGTCGAGCACAAGCCTATCCGATTTTGCGCCTGAGCAGCAGATCATGATGAGCCCGTTAGAGTCCTTTTCCCGTCTGGAAAGAACGTTATCCTTATGGTCGCAATCGCCCTCGATTACGACAGTTTCGCAGGTGCCACACACGCCCTCCCGGCACGAATGAGCGACGGCCACGCCATTGGCCTCAAGCACATCCATGATGCTCTCGCCGGCGGGAACGAAAAATTCGCGGCCCTGCCGCTTGAGAACCACCGTAAAATCGGTGGTTGGCCGCGCATTGGTGCCGGCGAAATGCTCGACATGCACATTTTCTTCCGGCCGCCAGCCCGCCGACGCCTTAAACGTTTCGATCATGCGGGCGGGGCCACAGCAATAGACATGGGCCGCTTTGGGGATGCCCACCGCTAGCTTGAGCAGCGGCATCACCTTGCCCGCCTCGTCATCGAAATGGAAATGAACACGACCGGGCGCTTTGGCGTCGAGGCGTTCGAGTTCATCGACAAAAGCGGCGCAGGCCCGGTTGCGTGCGGCATAGAACAATTTCCACTCGCGTCCCAGCGCTTCAAGGCACTGGATCATTGCAAAGACCGGCGTGATGCCGATGCCGCCAGCGAAAAAAGCGCTCAGCTCGGCGTCTTCGACCAGTGGAAAGGTATTGTGCGGAGGATCGACCGTCAGCATGTCGCCTACCGCCAGCTTTTCAGCGATATAGGCCGAGCCGCCACGGCTGGCAGGGTCGCGATTGACAGCGACGATGTAGCGATCCGTTATCTCGGGACCGTTGGTCAGCGAGTAGGAACGGCTGAGATCGCCTGGCAGTTTGAGATTGATATGCGCTCCGGCTGTAAACACGGGCAGCGGTGTCCCGTTTGCCGATACAAGCTCGATGGCACGGACGGTCTCGGCGACCAGTTCAATTCGAGCCACGCGCATGGTCAGCGGCGGGGCATCGGCGGGCGTTTGATGTTCTGGCAATCGGGCCATCTCGGAATTCAATCGGGCAGACAGGTCTGGCGCCCATGCGCCAGACCGCGGGGGTTACGACACGGTTCATTCAGCCGCGGACAGCTTGGACTTGTGGCCTTTGATCTCCGCCATTTTTTCCTCGTATCCATCGAGCCAGTCTGTGCCATAGGGCACGACGATATCACCACCGCGCGCGCCCTTTGCCAGTTCGGGATGGTCGACGATTTCGGGCAATTTGCCCGTTTCGGCATATTCCTTGGCTGCGTCGAGCATGATCCGGCGCGTGAGGATAACCATGCGATCGGAAGCGGCCAGATGCTCCATTTCGCGATCGACAATGACTCCCATGGATTCCTGAATGGCTTGGTCCTGGAGCGGTACGCCGACGATGCCGGTATAGCTGTCCCCATTGCGCTGCCATTCGCGGTCGATGCCATAGTCGTTAGACCGATCCTTGACCGGGCGCCAGCGCCCCTTCCAGTCGGTGGTGTTGGGCAGATATTCGAGCGGTCGTGCCAGACCACCCACCGGGGTGCCGTCCTTGTATTTGAGCCCCTTTTTGCCGCCGCCCGAAGCCCGGCGCAGGTCGATGTTGAAGATCATTGTCGATTCATCATCGATCGGAACCCAGGCGTTGGCGGTGACGTTGTTGTCGATCTCACCGGACGGATAGGTTACCCAAAACGGGAAGATATAGCTTGCAAAGCGATGGTGCTCGGTTCCTTCGAAAGCGTTGCGCTGGGCTGAATACATCGTGCCGAACGGCATGACAGACACATTGATCTTGGGCGCCTTTTCGGTAACGGTGAAGACTTCAGGATCGGACAGGTCGAGCTTTTCCCCGTCGATGCCGCCCACATGCAGAAAGCCCAGATGCGAGGTGTCGATATCGCCTTCAAGCGCCTGCATATAGTTGCAATCACGGTGGGTCAGCGCAATGTTGCGGTCGTCGCCATCGCCCATTATGGCTTCGAGCTCGGGGAGTTCGGGCGGATTGTCCTGGCGCTCACCCATATAGGCAAAGACCAGCCCACCCGATTCCTTGACCCGATAGGCGATGGCCGGGGTTCCTGCGGGATATTTCGATTTGTCTTCAAGGTTGGGCTGATCGAGGCACTTGCCCGTGACGTCGAATTTCCAGCCGTGATAGGCGCAGCGGATGCCGCCCATTTCGTTGCGTCCGAAAAACAACGATGCGCAACGGTGGGGGCACCTATGGTCAAACACACCGGCACGTCCATCGGTGTCGCGGAACGCAACCAGCTTTTCGCCCAGGATCATGAGCCGAACGGGGTCGCCATCGGCCTTCAGTTCCGAGGACAGGCAAACCGGCAGCCAGAACTGACGGAAGAATTCCCCCATCAGGGTTCCTCTGCCAACGCGACTAAGCTGTTGATTTTCTTCGGCTGTTATCATTTCGGTTCTCCTAGTGGGCGGATTGGGCAATGGGCTCGGCAGCGCCGGGTGGCAAAGGGTTCAGGATTCTGGCCTGTTCCATGTTGGCCCGGGCGATGGCGATGGCGGCGCGCGTCTGGGCTGTTTCGGTCATCGGCGCATCGAGAAATTGGTCGGGCGGATAAAACCGGGCATCGCTATAAAATGGGACGTACATTTCGTAGCGGGCTCGCAACAGCGGATTGGCCAGCCCGGTGTCAGTGCGTCTGTCGCGACGCAGTGCCTCCACGTCGATCATCGCACTGACCGCAGTGCTTTCTTCGGCACCCTCGAGAAAGGCAAGAGTATTCCCGTGGTGATCGAGGATGTGGGACCGTCCGCCCAGAATGGTGTTGTCGGGTGAAAACCCGATCGGACCAGCCACGTTGGCGCTGACGAGATATGTCATGTTCTCGGCAACGCGCGCGAGCTTGGCGGCTTCCTGAGCATCGGTCCGCTTGGAATTGGTGGGATGCAGGATCACCTCGGCACCTTGCATCATCATGACCCGGGCCACCTCGGGAACGTTGATTTCGCCGCAGGGGATCAAGGCCAACCGTCCAAGCTCGGTATCGACGACCGGGAACACACGGTCCGAAGGAGTCACGTCGAGATAACGGGACATGAAATCATGCACCGATGGGAAAGCCGCTGTGTTGACGCGGCGGTAGTTGAGAATGATCTCGCCATCTCGATCTATCAGGAACGAGCTATTGAAATAACGTCCAGGCCATTCAGGAGGCGCTTCGAACAGATTGCCTGCAATAAATATCCGCTCGCGTTTGGCCAGCGCCTGCAAGGGCGCGGTCAACGGGCCGGGAATGGATGAGCAGGCTCGTTCTATCCACGAGGTCACATCCATGTGGAGGGGAGGCCCCTGCATGGCGAACTCAGGAAAAACAACAAGATCGGGCTTCTCATCGGAGGTGCACGCCGCCTCGATCATGGCGACCAGCTTGGCGACATTGCGCTCGATAAGTTGAGCAGCCGCCGCGTCGTCGGGCGCTTGGCACGCGCGTTCGCTGCGCATTTGTATGGAAGTCGCTCGCCACGGTTTGATCGCCATATGTGACCTCTCTCACTTCTGGCGGACTAACTGCACGCCAATGGTATACCATAGGTTTAACGCTTTGGCGCCCTCTTGCCAAGCCCTTTTGCAAATATTGGCAGTCAAATGGGAGTGGGGGGCGGTTTGCATCCGCCCGCCGCTTTTCGGTGCCGTCGGGCCTCCACAAGTTGTGGGCTGGAATACCAATGCAATTCCAAGGCTTCCAACCGGACGCGCGGCGATATATGAGAACAGGAAAAGCTGAGGAAAAATTATGGGCGAGACAGTTGAGTCGATTCTCAATGCCGGCATGTTGCAACCTGACCGGCCCAACCTGACCGAACAGGTTTACGAGCAACTGATCGATATTCTTATCCGCGGCGAATTGCAGCCCGGCGATGTTATCGTCGAGCGGCGCATGGCCGAGCGGCTCAACGCGTCTCGCACGCCAGTGCGCGAAGCGCTCGGCCGCCTTGAGGCCGAAGGGCTGGTTTACAAGCAACCCGGGCGCGGTGTTACCGTCAGCCCGTTCTCGACCGAAGCCTTTGTCGAGCTTCTCAACGTGCGCCAGCTTCTTGAAGCTGAGGCGGCGCGCTTGGCCGCGGGCCGCATTCCCGAAGAGAAACTGCGGGCCATTCGTGACGCGCTGGAAGAACTGGGAAAGCAACCCAAACCCAATTTGAGCGACATCTGGGACGTTGACGACATGCTGCACGGCGCCGTGGCCGATGCCGCCGGCAACAGCTTGCTCGCCGATATGATTCGCGATCTGCGCCGCCGCACACATGTGTTCAACGCCTACCGCAATCCCGTCACTCCGAAATTCGGGGTCGAGGAGAATATGGCATTACTCGATGCGATTGCCAGTGGCGACAGGGCGCGGGCGCATGCTGCGATGGCCGAACATATCGACAGCGTAAAGCTCGCCATTATCGACCGGCTGTCCGGCACGATGCGCTAGGACCTCATCAGTCCACGGCGTGCGGTTCGCAAACGCTGGTTTCCCTCGACCGGAAAATCGCCCGAAAGGTCGCGTTTCGAACAGCGGCAAAGCTCTAGCCGCGCGGCACGAAACGTCCGTGACCGCCGGCATCATCGGCGACGCTCTCGCCATTCCAGACCTGCCGTCCTCGCACGAAGGTCGCCGCGGGCGTGACCGAAAAGGTCTTTCCGTCATATGCACTCCAGCCCGGTCCCTCAGGGTTTGCATTCGATTGGTAGACCATGGCGACCGGCTCAAGGACGACCATATCGGCATCGTGCCCGGGCGCCAGCTTTCCCTTGCGGGACAAGCCGAAAAACGCTGCGGGCTTTTCGCAAAGGTAGCGCGCTGTCATGGAGGCGGCGGCGTCGGGATTCATGCGTTTTGCCGCCGCCGTGAAAAACGCCGGAACCATCACCTCGAGCCCCGGCATCCCGGCGGCAACGTCAAAGATTGAATCCCGCTCCTTGTTCTCACGGGGCCAGGCACTATGGTCGGACGAAACGAACGCGGCTCCACCATCCTCGAGCACCTGCCAAAGCCTCTCGGTTTCTCCAGCACGGATCGGTGGATTCACCTTGAGAAGGCCGCCGAGCCGGGGCATGTCCGGCTCCGCATCAAATAACAGGTAATGCACGCACATTTCAGCCGTTGCCGCGACGCCACGGTCCCGGTAGGCGGCCACCATGTCAAAGCCGGCTTTGACCGAAATGTGGACGATATGGGCGTGGGCCCGCGTCGCGGCGGCAAGCTCGAGAAAGGTCGCCGTTGCCGTTAACTCTGCCACTGGGGGGCGGCTGGGGCTGTGATCCTCGGGGCGGGTCCGCCCCTCTTTCTTGAACCGTGCAATGGTTTTGGTGACAAGGTCCTGATCTTCATTGTGCAGCCCAAGCGGCAGGCCGGTGTCTTCGAGCGCTTTGAGGAGCAGGAGGGTCTCGGTATTCCCGATCCGCGGAAAACGCTCGGGATGGGCCTCGAACGCTGAAATCTTGAAGGCGCAGACACCATTTGAGATCAGCTCTTTTACATGTTCCAGGTTGGGCGAAGCGGTCACGGTGCCATAAAGCGCAACGTCGCACACTGAGTGCGTATTAATGGCGGCGACTTTATCGGCCAGAACCGCGCCATTGGTGACGGGTATGGGGTGATCGTAGGGCATGTCCACAATTGTGGTGACCCCGCCGCGAACCGCAGCTTGGCTTGTCATGCTCATGCCCGCAAAGCCGATCTGGCTGCCAGCATGGGTTTGTCCGTCCACGGCGCCGGGCAGAATCAGGGATGCCCCGAAATTCTTGATCTCGCTGGCTTGCGGTCGTGCGCCGGTCCCGATCGCAGCGATCGCGCCACCATCGATGGCAATCCATCCGTCGTCCAGAATTCCCGTCGGCATCACGATGCGTCCAGCCACCAAGAGATCATACATTCCGCAACCCTTTTTCATCGCCAATGCATAACCATACTTTTGGCGTGCACTTGGCATTCTTTTGGTGTACCAAACTTGTGTATGTTTGAAAAGCCATCGGAGATCCAAGAAAAATCATGCTTTATGACCTAACGATCTTGTCGCTTTTGCCCAACACGCTGGGTGCGGTGATGCCGCTGTTGCCCGAGAGCTACAAGAATTTCTCAAGCACCGGCACGCCGCTCGGAGCATTCTCGTGCGAGTTCGGCACGCTCAATCGTTTTGCCTTCCTGACCCAGTATGAAAACATCGAGGCACTGACCGCCGAGCGTGCACGCCTCATGGAAACCGAAGATCCCTATGGGATCGGGCAACATCTGGGTGGGGTCAGTTCCACAGCGTTCAAGCCCCTGTCATTCGCCAAGCCGATCGAGCCAGGTGCATATGGGCCATTTTACGAATTCCGGACCTATACACTGGCGCCCAATGGACTGGCTGAAACCGAAGCTGCGTGGGCAAAGATCATTGATCGCCGTCATGCCATGTCGCCCCTGCTCACCAATATGGCCTCGATCGAGGAGGGTCCCCAGAAAATGGTTCATATCTGGCCCTACAAGACAATCGAGGAGCGCATGGTCGCGCGCGGACAGGCCTCAAAGGAAGGCATCTGGCCGCCTCCGGGGGGCTCGGGACACCTTACCAACCTGCAGTCCGAACTCTTCGTTGCAACAAGCTTTTCGGATCTGAAATGACGGCAGAGATTTGTTTGAACCGCGTTGAGATTGTCTGGCAAGGTGTGGTCGGCTCGCCCGCAACCGGGCAGATGACCTCGGCAATTTTGAGCGACCCTTCCGAAATAGTGCGCGTTGCCAATCGCACTCTCCTTTGACCGTCTAGCAAACGAAAACCTGACGATCTTGATGCGGCCAGTGCTGCGATAGATGGCAGGAAGGAGAGTGCAACCCAGTTTTAACGGCGAATACCGTCGACTGTGGCAACTCGGGAAGCTGGTTCGCTCGTGTGTGTAGGATAAGTCTCAAACTCGTGGCGACCCGGACCCGGGCCCGAGATTGCTCCGTTTATCCGGGTGGGGCCTGTCGCGAACTGGCAGCCGCCGCACCCTTGCGTTTGGGGGTTGAAGCCGAATGGCGGAAACGCGGCAACGGCGCGGATCGGGTGCAGCCGAAGTCCAGACCCGAAAGGCACGTCCTTGTTCAGTGCCGTGCTTTCCAAGGGTCAATGACCGGGACACCTGCCGCATTGAAGGCGCTGTCATCACGCGTCGCAACGGTGATCCATGGACGGTTGCGATGGTGGCGATATAGCCGTCCGGCGTGGGAAAGCCCTTGCCTACCTTTCGGGCAGCAACGGCATCGAAGGCGAGGATTCTGCCCTCGAACAGCGGAAGCATCCCCTCGAGCGTGGTGGCGAGCTGCCAAGAGATCGCGTCAAGCTGCGCGTCTGATATGGCCGCGCGACAGCGTAGGGCTGGGAGCCGTGGCCCGAGTGGGATGGCTTCCGCTATAAAACCGGGCGCGATCAGCTTTCAAACCCGCGCACCTTGCAGCTTTTCAAAGAGCCGTCTTAGCTGGGGCCATCCGTTTGGGTGGCCCCAGCCGCTATAGGCCCTGCGCCGCCCCAGCCGCATCGAGCGGCTGCAACGACGACAAGGGAAGCCAAACCTCTTCCCTCCGCTCCCTTCCCGTCACTTTCAGTTTGCAGAATAAATGCAAATTCTGTATATTCTGAATAACTGTGAAAGAGGTCCGGACCATGAAAGAATTTGCCGCTGCCGATCTAACCCGGAAGACCGGCGACCTGTTCGAAGCCGCGACCATATCGCCGGTCGCAATCACCAAGCACCGCAAGCCGCGCTACGTCATCATGTCGATGGAGCGCTACAAGAGCCTCACCCACGGCCAGGACACACGGCGCGCATTCCGCCTCAACGACCTTGACGACCGCGAGGCTGACAAGATGATCGCAGACCTGCAAAACAGCATCGACAATGACTGATTCAGCGCCGCGCCTTGGCGACGTTTGGCGCTATCCGTTCCTATGGAGCCGGGAAGCGGCCAGCGGGGAGACCGAGGGCCGAAAAGTGCGGCCCGTCGTCCTGGCGCTGCTCGTGCGCGACCGTGCCGAAGAGCTGATCGTGCTCATGGTGCCGATCACCAGCGTTCCGCAATCTGACCGCTACGCAGTCGAGGTGCCCGAGATCGAGAAACGCCGCGTCGGCCTTGATGCCCATATGCAGCTCTGGATCGTCGCCGGCGAGGCGAACGAGGATATCCCGGCGCGCAGCTTCTATTTCGAATCCGGCAACCGCATTGGGCAATTTAGCGCCCAATTCACCAAGCAGGTGCAGGCCATCATGATTGAAGCCCTGAAAGCCCGCCGCCTTAACCGAACCGGCCGAGGCTGACCCATGCAGGACCGCGTTGCGCCGCCGCCGCCCCTCATCAACAATTTTGGGCGGCTTTTGAAGATCGCCAAGGATGATGCCGGCCAGAGCCGGATCGTGGTGAGCTTCAGCTTGCGCGGATTGCAAGTGATCACCAAAGTGCGCGACAGATCTCGCCGGTTCTGCGTCACCGTGAACAGAAAGAGCAACGCGGAAACCGTGCTGTTGATCGTCGCCGGACCCACGCCAGTCTCTGCTGACGCAGTTGGTAATGCCGGATGTCTTCGGCAGTTGCGGTGTCGGGAGATCGCCTCAGGAAAGCGGCGAAGTTTCGAACATGCCGAACATAATCCTGCTGTGTATGGGCGCCCAGACCTCGCATCACCATGTCTTGCTGCATGCGTTGGCGCAGCGGTGTGGTCGGGGCATTGGTCTGAAAGGTCTTCATAACGAGTTTCTCCTGTTGAAAGTAACTCCATGTTCGGACCCCAGCCTCTAGCTGCCCAGAGCCTAAGACAAATCTATCAAGTCTCACCACGCGCGTCGCTCCCGCGAAGCTGGTTCCTGCATTAGGGGCTTTCGTACGCCTCACGGCACCCGAAAACCTTCACTATATCAGCCATTTAGTCAGCCACGGCCGGTTCCCAAAAGCTGACCTTTCCGCAAGAGCCAACCCCGTCCAATTCGGGGGGCCAAACACCAAATTCACATCTTGTGTGACGGCTTCTCGACGGGTCGTTCTTCCAACGCGGCATTGACACGCTTATGCATCAGTTCAACGAATGGCTTCACGTTGCCGCTGATGCTGGCAGCGTTCAGCCCGGCCAGATACTCGTTGCGATCTTCGACGCGAATGATGGTCCAGGGATATCCTCCCGAAGCGAGTAAGCTATTGAGGAGGAAGCGCGCGGTGCGTCCGTTTCCGTCGGGATACGGATGCACATAACCGAAAAGCCAGTGCCCCAGCACCGCACGCACGCCGGGCTCGCTCTCCTCCCGAATTTGTTCGAAGAGAGCCGTCATCCCGTCGATCACCGCTTCGTGGCGGGGAGGCACGTAATCGGAGGTCACGAGGTACACCGGGTGATTGCGGTATCCCGCGAGGTCTCGTGGCTTCAGCAGGCCGGCATTCACGCTGGGTGCGAAGAGCGCTCGAAACCATGCGTTGTGCTGCTGCTCGACGATTTCAGCCGCGTCGTCGCCATCGAGAATGCGCGATACTGACTCCTTGACCAACTGAAATGCCTCCCAATAGCCGCGGGCGGCGAGGGCATTCCGATTCTGCTTGTCGTCTTCGTTTTCTTCCGGGTCCCAGTTACCGCTCTTCACCCTCTCGATGAGTTCGAGCGTGACAGAATAGCCCTCGATCGACAGGGAGTGGTACGCATCGTTCTTGTAGACTTCGTCTACCTGCTCCAGGTATGTCGCCGAGTTATCAGGCAACCCCGGGGGTGCGGGGAAAAGATCGAGCACCACTTGCCGGCTTTTCTGCCAAAACGCCGCAATGCGGCCGGCCACCGGGTTCTTGGTGCGAAGAATTACCGGCCGGTCGTCGATCTCAAACGGGTTATGCTCCCGTACCTGATATTGGGCACTGCTCATTGTGCCGACGACTTCGTCAGCGAAGCGATCGTTCCCCACGTGCCTGAATGCGCCCGCCAGACGGCCGGCCACGACAGAGGCACCTCGCTCGAGCAATGGGCCGAGTAGCTGGGACGGCGACCGAAGCTGGCGGAGGGCAATCTGAGCACTTAGCGAATGCGCTTTGAAGAATTTTTCCGGCACCAAGGTGAGCGCAACCGGCAGGGTCAGGCGGCGGATGCCGTCAACTACTTCGACGTCATCGGCATCCTTCGGCTGCGACTTCAGGTTGTAAATGGAGTTGCCGAAGGGGAGATGAATGGGCGTATCGGATGCGGCCTGGCTGTGGAGAATGAGCTGGTTGGGGATACTGGTATGCTCGACCGCAAGCAGGAGCGACTGCTCTGGTGACACGTTCCAGTCAGCACCGTAGCGGTCGTTTGCGTAGGCTGAACAGAATTCCCAGAACGATGCGATCCAGGGTGTGGTGTCTCCAGGCTTTGCCTGGGGATTCGTGAGATATACCCAGCCCTTCGCCGCCCCGGCCAAAAAACCGGCGTCGATGAGTCGCTTGCGCAAGGTTCTTGTCAGCTCTGCGCTCTTGAAGACTTTCCTTTTGGCGGGTCCCTGAAGATCATGGAGAGCTTTGAGAGCCTCAGCCGATTTTTCATGCGGTGTAGCCATGATCGCCTTGGATGTAGGAATTCCCGTGGTTGCCGTCGCATGCAATCACGTGTTTTATGTTGCGCTACAACACGTATATCATGCTGTATCATTTCCCGTAAACGATGCTGGTGCCCATCAGGGCAAGAGGAAAGTCAATGGCGAGTCGATGTGCTAAAGCCTTTCAAGCTTGTAGACCGGAGCTAGCTCCCTCAATGGCCTATGGCAGGGTGCAATCGCCGTTCAAAGCCGTCTGGCCCGTGACCCGTACTCCCGAGAGCGCGCATAGTTGTCGACGAACTCGTTCGACGGGCCGAAGCAGGGGAATTGTAGGGACGGCGTTGCCCTCCCGTTCCCAACCTGGTTTCGGGCAACATTGGGAAAGTAGGTTTCCTCAATGAAGTCGGTCATCGCGGGTCGGCAAGGCGCCCTCATTTCCGTCGTTCAATTGAATTGCGACTTCCCGAAAGCGGACGCTTAAGTCGCAGAGGTATCGACAGTTGGGCTGGAAGGCGAAGATCTGCCTGTGAGAGCATGAGTTGGGAAGCGGCCATCTAGGCGACCTCCCAACGTATGGCGGCACGGCCCGCAGATTCTGAAGAAACGCCCGGTCGGCTCTATCTCAAAACTCTGATTTCGAGGGAGAGGAAGCGCACCCCAATCCAATTACCGGTCCTCCGCAAATTCCATCATTGCTTTCTGGAGCCGCGCGAAACCGACGCCGGTGCCGCTCTCCCGGATATCGCCGTCAGCCGCGTCTGCAAAGACAGCCTGTTCGGTAAAGGTCATCGTGGTTTTGCCATCACGACCTTCGAACTCGACGGTGACGAGCGAGGATGAATTGGGAACCCAATTGGTCCGCATGGTGTAGGCATAAACGATGCGCTGGCGTGGATGGACTTCGAGAAAGTGCGCCAGCATCGCTTGTTCGGTGCCGTCCGGCAGGCGCCAGATCATGCTTTCAAAACCATCGACGCGAAAGTCGAAGCGATCTTGGAGGACCGTCCAATCGGGATGGCAACTGTTCCAGCGGCGTTTAAGCTCGTGGTCCGACCAGAAGCGAAACGCGTGGGCGGGGCTGCCCGGCAGCTCGCGTTCGATAACGAAGCTGCGATGGTCTACATTGATACCCATCAGTGATCCTTCTCCTCAGGCACTTCGGCCATTGCGATCGCCAGTCTGTCGAAGGCCGCATTCATGTCCCGCTGGCGCTGCTCTATCCAGCTGCTCATGGCAGTGAAGGCGTCGGGTCGCATACGGTAGGTACGCACGCGCCCGACCTTTTCGCTGACGACAATGCCTCCTTCCTCGAGCACCCGAAGGTGCTTGAGCACTGCGGGCAACTGAACCTGGGCCGGCGCTGCCAACGCCTTTACCGAAGCCGGTCCCTTTGCGAGTTTTTCAATGAAGCCGCGCCGATAAGGATCAGCCATGGCTTGGAAATAGCGATCCATGCTCTCTATTTCGGTTATTTTGGTTTCGGTCATTTTGCCAGCTCCAGAAAACGTGCCGGCATGGCATCGCGATAGGGGAAATGCTCGAAATAGGGCTGCGCTTCAGCGAGTACGCGCTGCACTGAGGGCCGCGCCAGCAGGCGCTCGAAATAGTCTCGGACGTTTGGCCTGTCGTCACCTAAAGGATGCACGATGGATCCAAAAAACAGGGCGGGCATCGCAGAGCAATCGGCCATGGTGAAGGCCTCTCCCACGATCCAGCTGCGCCCCTCGATCTGCCCCTCGATCATGTCGTAGGCCGTTTCCAGTGTGCCATGCGCTTCCGCTACGCCGTGCGGGTCGGCAGCATCTTGGGGCCGCAGGCGATCCCCCACGATCTTTTGCATCGGCACACTGACATAGAGATCGAAGAAGCGATCCCACAGGCGAGCATCGAGCTGTTGTTCGGCGTCGCCCGGTATTAACGGGACCGGACCGGGATAGTGCTGCTGAAGATACTCGATGATGATGCTGGTTTCGGCGACAACCCTGTTGCCAACGCTGTCATGCAATACGGGGATCTTGCCCACCGGCCAGCGCTCGATATGCGCGGTAGCGGCTCCGGGGTTGGAGAAATCAACGAGGCTGGGTTCGAAAGCCGTGTCGTTCTCGTAAAGGCCGATCAGGACCTTATGGCAAAAAGATGCGAGAGGGTGGAGGTGGAGTGTGAGAGCCATTGCCGTCTCCGTTTAGTTTCCAGTTATGGAAACCAATAAACCATGTCGCAAACGATTTCAATGAAAGTTTCCACCGAAGGAAGCTATGCGGCCACAAGGTCGATACTTTTCTCTTGAGCGAAGTATTCGAGCATGATAGTTGGCCTGAAGGAAAACTAACATGCATGGAGGTTGCGATGCGCATTGTTATTTTGAATTTTCTATCGCTCGACGGTGTCTATCAGGGCCCAGGGTCCCCCGACGAAGACCGGACCGGCGGCTTTGAGCGCGGCGGTTGGTTTGTGCCCTTTGTTGATGCGGCTCTGGAGGAAACGGTGGAGGCATGGGCAGCGACTGCGACCGGTTTTCTATTCGGACGACGGACCTATGAGGAATTTGCCGCTGTCTGGCCCACCATAACCGATCCAGCCGATCGCAATGCCGCTCGGCTCAACACGCTTCCCAAATATGTGGCGGCCACCGCCCCGATCGATTCCAGCTGGGGGCCGGTAACGGTGCTGGACCATGACGTTCAAGCCGCAGTCGCCGAAATTAAGCAAAATGGAAGCGGCGAGCTCCAAGTGCATGGCAGCGGCCGACTGGGACAGTCTCTATTGGCTGCCCATCTTGTCGATGAACTGCGTATTGCGATCGCTCCGGTGGTTGTAGGTCAGGGTCGAAAGCTGTTTGGCGACACCCAAGCCCCATCAGGCTTCAACCTGCTTTCCCAGGACCGGACCCCCTCGGGCTTAATCATGTGCCGCTTTGAGAACGTCGGCGATGGAGCGACCGGAACATATGTTCGCGGGCAGACCAATCTCGCAGTGCCTGAAGCTGCCAGCGATAGAGCAACAAAATGATATCATCAACCGCCCACCAACCGCCCGACGATCTCAGCACAATCTTCCTGGCGCTCGCCGATCCGACCCGCCGTGCGGTCATTGCCCGGCTCGGGCAGGGGCCGGCCAGCGTCAGCGAACTCGCAACGCCCTTCGACATGGGGTTGCCATCGTTCATGAAGCACATACGGCTTCTTGAAAACAGTGGGATGATCCGGACCAAAAAGGCGGGGAGGACCCGCACTTGCGTGATCGACGGTCCCGGTCTCTCCAATGCCGAGGGATGGCTGGCCGAGCAGCGGAGAATTTGGGAAGCGCAGGCCGATCGGCTGGAAGCTTTTGTAATGCTGGAACAAGAAGAGGAAGCCAACAATGCAGACCGTGACCGCTGACCTCGATCTCGAGGTTTCGCGAGTTATCAAGGCGCCGCGAGACCGCGTGTGGAATGCCTGGGTGGACCCAAACCGCTTGGCCCAATGGTGGATACCGCACCCCATGACCTGCCGCGTCGTCAGCCTGGACGTGCAACCGGGGGGAGCGTTCATCACCGAAATGAGTGAGGATGACGGGCCATTCGTGCCCCACCTGTCAGCCTGCTTTCTCGACGTCATTCCCAAGCAACGCATAGTCTATACAAACGCGCTTACGGGGGGCTGGCGCCCTGCCGCACATGGCTTTGTGACGGCAATCATCACGCTTTCAGATCATCCAGATGGTACGCACTATCACGCGCAGGCTCTGCACAAAAGTCGTGCAGATCGCGAAAAGCACGAAGAGCTGGGATTTCACGATGGCTGGGGCACGGTCGTGGCGCAACTGGCAAAACTCGTTGAGACCAAACCATAGTTGCGAGGAAGACCAGCGATTGTTCGTGAGCAATCAAGCCCCTCACAACAGCTTTGTCCGCCACGGTCCAAAAAATGAGCGCGCAACGCGAAATCCCAGGTCATCGATGGCGAAAGTGGGATGGCTGCGTCTGCGGTTGGTCGCAAGGCAGCCGCGGGCGGTGTCGGCCCAGCCCCCTCCACGAGAAACGCGGTATGTTCCATAGACGCTTGGGTCAAATACGTCTGAACACCACTCTCACACATTGCCGAGCATGTCATAGAGACCCCAACCATTTGGCAGCTTTCGACCGACCAGCATTGTTCCGCCCATGGAGTTTTCCCGATACCAAGCAATGGCATCGAGCTCGCCGTACTTGGCTCCCTCGGATGCCCAACGTCGGCTTTCCCCAATTCCTCGTCGAAACCGCT